>Ga0065711_1037004_pt1 | contig 20316 bp, 10 predicted proteins | sample Hoacrofraction12_FD_59098 | JGI IMG/M metagenome (GOLD analysis project Ga0065711, IMG submission 59098) | Hoatzin crop microbial communities from Cojedes, Venezuela - Epithelial fraction 12 v2 (version 2) | ecosystem: Host-associated > Birds > Digestive system > Esophagus > Crop | place... | reverse complement strand
AGTTCTTCCTCATGTTCAGACGGAACTTCCTGTGCTTCAGTTTGTGCCCATTGCCCCTTGTCCTGTCACTGGGCACCACTGAAAAGAGTCTGGCCCCATCCTCCTGACACCCACCCTTCAGGTATTTCTAAGCCTTTATAAGGTCCCCTCGCAGCCTTCTCTTTTCAGGCTGAACAAGCCTAGCTCCCTCAGCCTTTCCTCATAGGACTGATGCTCCAGTCCCCTTATCATCTTCGTAACCCTTAACTGGACTCTCTCCAGCAGCTCCTCATCTTTCTTGAACTGGGGAATTTATTCTCGTTAGTTGTTGCTCTCGTAGTTTCAACAGGAGCACATGCCTCAGAGCATACTCCAACACTTAACACTTCGATTTCACAGAGATTACTTCTCTGTTCTTTGGTATCAGAAATGTGTGCTTTTCATCGATATCATAGGGATGAGTGTCAGTCCCTCAGCTTTCCTTGATCCCCCTGAGAAGCTCCTCAACAATCTGTACGTATGGTACTGCCAGATGTCCTTGTCCCTGGAGCCACCCAAATGGCCAAGCAGGGAATCTGACCAGATGGCTCAGGATCTGCAGTTCAGCCTCCCACACATCAGTTCTACATCACCTGGTCACTGGTATCACAAAATGGTGTATGAGTCTCCTCCATTCCCTACACTGAACTCCAGCTGCTCCACCACTGGGGACATCTCCATAATAGAAATTTATCTGCATGATTTGAGACAGAGCTACTGATATTTCCAAACCTCAGAGGTGTAGTAAGAAACCTTCATGCCTGATATGGATTTCCCAAAGCAGTTCCTCTCTGAATAACTTCCATCTGTTGGTTTCTTCACCTCCAGATTGTGCTTAGTATGTGGTTCGCCTTGTGGGGAAGAAGTAACAGGATCTAGTGATATGTTGCCATGTTTTCAGTTTTCAGTTCACCCCTGGCCCCAGTTTGAGACCTACTCCACTGCTCTCAGATTGTGGGTAGAAAAGTCACCAGAAAACTATTTTTTTCCCAGTTGCTGCTCTCCCTTTTTTTTAGATTAAAAGAGAAAAAAAACCCCAACATACGTCACAGATCAGCATGCAAATCACGGTTCATAAAGATAATATTTGTGATGATTACAGATTTAGTACTAATGGATCTACCTCAAAAGTTTTTGCACCTTCTCTCAGCTCATTCATGGGGACCTGAACTCATGAAGTTCAACAAGGCCAAACGCAAGGCCCTGCACATGGGTCGAGGCAATCCCAACCACAAATACAGGCTGGGCGGAGAATGAATTGAGAGCAGCGCTGCCAAGAAGGACTTGGGGGTGTTGGCTGATGAGAAGTTCAGCATGACCTGGCAGTGTGTGCTTGCAGCCCAGAAGGCCAACCGTGTCCTGCGATTCATCAAAAGCAGTGTGGCCAGCAGGGCGAGGGAGGTGATTCTGACCCTCTATTCTGCTCTGGTGAGACCCCACCTGGAGTCCTGCATCCAACTCTGGAGCCCTCAGCAAAGGAAAGACATGGAGCTGTTGGAGTGGGTCCAAAGGAGGGCCACAACAGTGATCAGAGGGAGAGAACACCTCTCCAGTGAGGAAAGGCTGAGAGAGTTGGGGCTGTTCAGCATGAAGAGCAGGCTCCAGGGTGACCATATAGCAGCCTTCCAGTACTTGAAAGGGGCCTACAAGAAAGCTGGAGAGGGACTTTTTACAAAGGGATGTAGTGATGGGACAAGGGGTAGTGGTTTTAAACTGAAAGAGGGTAGGTTTATACTAGATATAAGGAAGAAATCCTTTCCTATGAGGGTGGTGACGCACTGGAAACAGGTTGCTCAGAGAAGTTGTGGATGCCCCTCCCTGGAAGTGTTCAAGCCCAGGTTGGATGGGGCTTTGAGCAACCTGGTCTAGTGAAAGGTGTCCCTGCCCATGGCAGGGAGGTTGGAAATAGATGATGTTTCAGGTGCCTTCAAGCCCAAACCATTCCAAGATTCTATGACTCTGTGATTCTATGATTCATTTGAAATTGTGCACAACACTGTATTTTTAAAGAAAATGATACTTTCCTTACTAATTACAGCACTGGGCATAAAGACACTTTGTAATTTTTTTTCTTTCATGACATGGGTGAGCGACTTTGTTTTTAAAGGTTGCTGCAGTTCCATTATGGCAGGTTCCATCAGGAGCTTTTAATAGATGAACTTTGCAAAAAAGTTCATTCTTGAACTTTCCAGGAGGGGACTTCTCTGGGTGCAGCATGCCTTTCCTGGTTAGATCACTAGTTGGATAACGAAAGTATGTTTACCTTGATGCCAGGAAGATGCTCAGATATGTGCAGCTTTAGAAAAAAATGCACAGTCTCTTTAATGTTTTGAATACATAAAGTGTCCAAAACAGTCTAACTAGCTGCTTTTTCTTCCAGGGTTGTGGACTGAAACAGCTAAATCAATGACAGTGAGGTTTTAGTCTGTTGAAAGTTCTCTACTTATTCTTTCTATCTCTTCTCCTTGCCAACCTAGGTTTTTCACTGAATTGGTCTAATTGTCATTATTACTTTCACATAAGAAAGTACCCTACTCAGAAAATAACAGAGTAAATCCTCAAATTCCCCAAAGCCAAGAGAGGATACAAATGAAGATTCCTATTACAATGACTAATATTATTTATACACTAGTAGTCCCTGGATTTTCACTTACTAGTCCCCAGACTTTTACTTGGTCCTTTCTAATTTTACAATAAAGGCAATAATTTCAAATCTACAGGCATGACTAAGATACAGAAATAATGCATGAGATTGGAAAAGGAGCACAGATTTATAATTAAAATAACAAAAAATGAAATCTTTCTGAATATCAGAAGTGTGTATTGCATATCAGAAGTGAGTATTATGGATAAGTGTGAAGATTTTAAAGAGCGCTTGCGTACATAGTGATGGAGATAAAATACTGAAGTGTGTTTTCTCCTAGTTAGAGTAGTTCTTTCTGTTTTTCCTGTATTCATCTTGTAAATTATTATGAAGTAGTTAAGTGATGAACAGAGAAAAGGAGAAAGAATTTAAATCCATGTTTAACTGCATGAAGTTTAAATATTCATCTTTTTTGATTAATTTTCTGTTTCAGAGCATTACTGTGTTTGATGGTAGATAATTTTGGTAAGGAAAGTTTAATGTGGCACTTTATGATGGTCCAAAAACTGATGCCAAATTAAGTTTTCTTTCAGACTGAATACTGAAATGCAGAATTTGAGCCAGGTTCTTTCTTTTTTGTTGTCATATCTTAATCTTTTGGACTATTCAGTTTATGTATCCCATATGGGAAATCATTAATTAGGGTTTTGCTTGCATTCCTGTATTTGATTACACTAAATGAGTCTCTGTTCAAAGTGTATGTCCATGACACCTAGGAGTGAACCTGTTATAACATAACTGTTAACATAACTCAAGAAACACATTTCTTTCCCTGTAGTCTAAAAATCAATCATTATTGCAAGCTAAAGGTTAAATTTATTTATTAAGCTGATTTACAGAGTTATTACTGAAATCCACTACAGGTGCCATGCATAAAATAATCCAGTCTTTTACCCAGACCCAGTAGCGCAGCTGGTGACACAGAGCATTTCTGTCTCTTTGTACTCATCTGGCAATGAAGTAAATCAGATAAACTGGTCATGAATGAATTCTTTCAAACTGGAATAATTTAAAGCATGGCATGACTCTAAAAGTAGCATTTTAAAATGTCAGTAGAAGCCAGTTCGTATATTTGATCAGAAAAGAAAAAAGAAACAAATCCCAAATAGATTATATTCTCTAGGGTGGTTTTGCATACAGTATATTTCAATGCTTAAATACTGTCATTTTAAAAACCCTTTTATTTGAGGAAAACTGTAAGATGACTATTTATTTGTTAATAGCTTAACTATTTTTCTTGATCTTACTACGTTATGAAATTTACAGAATCTATTAACTCACTTTTAATAGGATATTTATGTTATATGCTGTAAGTGAATGGAATATTCTCACAAAGCAGCATGTAACCATGACCTTATTAATAACTTTCTAAATTATCTTTCCACTTTCTCAGAGAGAAAATAATGATTAAATGGTTACATTTCTTCCATATCTTGAATTGAAACATTTTTTAGACCCTTATTTCTTCAATGGCTGTAAATCTGTGTAGTTAAAATAAACTCAGGGGATAACAGCAATTTACACTTACTTATTCGTTGCTCTAACTGATTGTTAGGTGGTATAAAATGTTCAAAATGCTTATTTCATCCTGAAAACATTTGAATTATCTCATTGACTTTGATGGAAATATTAAAACAGCTAAATATGTAGATAGATGTTTTGCTAGAGTAGGGTGTGTATTCAGCCTGTTTAAAATCAAGCCCTGAAAAGAACTACCAAGTGGCTGTTTTCTTCCAGACTTGTTCTCTTTTCTGCCTGGAAGGAGAGCAGGTTTTGGCCTTTCAGTTGCACAGTTAACTACAGCAAAATATCGTGTTAGACAATTTCTTTCCTTAAGTCAAGAATTCTAACTATCACTTCTGTGCTAAGTTCTGCATGAACTAAGAGCTACTGCATTAGTGCCTAAATGCTGTATAGCCCAAGTTATAGTAAGAATTAAAGCTCACAGCACAAAAGAATTTTAATAGAAACATTTTCCCTCAGATGGCCATTTCACTGTGTGGTTTCTGTCAAAACGAAGTTGGGTCATAGGTCTTTTCCATAAAAAGCTATTATGCACACAAACTTTTAATTTTAGGTGGCTATTTTTTTTGTTAGGGTAAAAGGGTTCTTGGTACCAGACAGTAACGTGGCCATCTTTCTATGACTGAGGGCCCCATTACGCATCATTAAAGACAATGGAAGTTTTGTCATGGAATCCAGAATATCATTCCTTTGGATTGTTTTGAAAAAAGGCAGGTGTTTGGGTTTACTCCTTTTTTAAAAAAAATTTCATTTGTGATATTACTAGTTCCATGGATAACTACTATTGTAATGTTACTGACAAGATATTTGTTAGGGGAAATATTTTGATTTATACATGAAATATTTTATCAAAAGCATAACCATATTTTCTCCTCACATGTCAATACTGCCACCCAGCAGTAGACCTGTTTGAAAGGTCTACTTGAACTTTAAACAGTTTACCAGGAATAGCAGCAGCACCTTCTCTCTGCGTTTTCAGTATTACTATCAGTATCAGTCTGCATTTCTAACGTTACTATCAATATCTACCTCTAAAAGATCTTTGGTCAGCTCTCACAGACACCACCACAGTGGTTATAAGGCTTAGACTGCAAAGGCTTTGATTTTATACTGCAATGTTTTGTGTTGTTAGTTGCTATATATGATATGTGTATGTGAATACAGGGACCAACAGCAAACTGAAAGATGCGAGAATCAGGATTTGAATATTTCCATCCATATTGCTAGTTTTAATGTGGTTGAAACACGTTCACATGGTACTTAGGAATAGTAAAGCTTAGGATATCTGTCAGTGGATCAGCTGTATTTGGCCTTGCAGCCAAATGCCTGAATCTTCCAGAAGAAGGAGCCTACAGAAAGGAGTGTGAACCTTCATTATTCCCAATGAATAATAAAAGGAGTAGTTAATTCATCATTACTGTACCACGAGAGTTAATTCTAGATGGAAGAAGAAATTCTTGTAGAGATAATTTCTTTCTTCATTGTTGCATTATGTTAAATCATGACATCTATGTAGGAAAATAAAATATTGGTTTTGAGTATGACTAGTCAGAAATTTGTTGGAATATCACTGAATCTGACCGTGTTTAAAAATTGCAAGCAACTTAACCTTTATGCTGGCCTTTAATTCAGACTTTTTGTGTAATGTAGGTGTCCAAAGAGATGAATAAATAATGCTTTCTTAAAAATAATTCTGCTAATTAATGCAGTTGTGACTGTCGTGCAGTGACAAGATTTATTGCTTTTTTTTAAGTTTCAGTTTAAGAATGGGAGATGGACAAATCAATATGAAGAAAAATGTAAAGGATTCAAATAATGAAATTACTTAAGATCTGAGCTTTTCTTTCGGTATTCTCGAGAGATAATGTCTCCAGTGTAAATTCTTCCTAGAATTCACAAATGTTATGGTTATGCATCTCAAGGCATATTGCTGAAAGACAACTGTCTCTGATCTAATCTGTCTCCATCCCTCCCACTCAGCTTGGATTCTTAATCCAAATGCTCAAAAGCTATTTCAAATACATATGTTCTTACCAAGTCACTCCTATGCAAATGTTTGCCTTGTATTTGTGTCCTCGTTTTTATAATTCAAATGTCTTTAACTCAGTAAGGTGCTTATACACAATGATGTCTATGTCATCAGTTGCTGTATGCATTTGGAGAAACACACTATATCAAGCCTGTTTATATGCCTAGGATGGGAACTAGAACGTGATGTTACTCAGAAATAGGCAAATTACACTGACAACTTTAAAATATATGGAAATACAGCATTATCTTTATTCTAGCCATGAATCAGAGCAGTTCTTCTGCCTTTCAAAGATTTTCTTCTACTTTTTTTTTCTTCATCACAAACTAATATAATATTAATTAATCTTATGTATAGGATTGTATGTTTTGTTATTTCCCCTCAAAGGTTATTGCTTCAGTGCCAAATGATTAAGAACACCAGAAATATCCTTTCCGTTTAGATCAGTGTTCTTTTGAGTCCAGTACTCTATCTCTTGCAGTAGCAATAGGAGATGCTGTTTAGGGAGAAAGAGATCCCAGTCACCATCCGTGCTCCATTCCTGTTCTACTCTGCCAGGAACCACGATAGTTCTATTAGAGCTGTTAGAAGTTACATAGAAGTCTGTCCCTTTTTATATGGGCATGTTGTCCATTTCAGGGGACTCCTGAATTTGTTGAATTCCTCTATTAAACTTCTCATATTGTTCACCTTCACAATCTCCTATGGCAAAAATTCCACAAATTAACTTCCTGCTCTACCCAAAGTACTTTCTCTTATCTGTCTTAAATTATCTATTACTAGTTCCTTCAACTGCATTCTTGTGCAATTCTAACATTGCAGGATTTGGTGAAAAACATCTTTGCATTCAGCATATCCACCATTCTTTTGCTTCTGTCATCTCAATTACATCTGTATCTGTCACCTGACAGCATCTCAGTCACATCTCTGCTCACCTGCCCTGCTTGAAAATTGTACAGTTCCAACTTATCCAAGCTGTCTCTTGATAGGGCAGTCACTGCATCCTCTTTATCCCTTATTTGTCCTTATCTGTACCTTCTTCTGCCTCTATTTTTTCTTTTTTTTCTAGAGATATGGAGACCGGAGCTATACACATGCAAGATGCTGGAGTGCCAAAATTTGATATGGCAACAAAATGGCACCTTGGTCTCAAGACGCTTTCTGATGGTACTTGAAATATCATTAGAATTTTGCTAACTTTTTTGAGACAGCAAATTTTCAAGAATAGTCAAAATTAACTTCAAGATCTTCTTCTTGAATTGTAACTGCAGGTTCCGAGCACCATGTAGGCATGATTTAGAAGATTTTTCTCTAGTGACATTACTTTCTTTCACCTAGATTGAATCATATCTGCCATTTCCTCAGTCTTTTACAGTCTTTCTGGAATGCCTTGCCATTGACACTGCACTTGAATGCCAGAAAAATCTTATTACTCTCTACAGAACTGAAAATTAGGTAGTTGTTACATTAGTTGTTTTTATAGGAATTGACTGAATGAAAAAAAAGCCACCCCAAATTGCCATTTTTTTGCAGTAGGATGATACTTGCAAACTCTTATGTTTTGATGAAGCAATATGATTCTGCAATACATAAATGCTGAATGCGGTTTAGTTTTACATGATGGCATATCTCAGATACATGTTTCTATCTTTATATTTCAGGCATGAGTATATACTCCCAATGAATTTTCATTGCACTTAGAGTTTTAATTTTGAAAGGACCATATTCTTTAGCAGTTTTCACAAGAATTGTTGTAGCTAGGATTCTGATTATATTTTCCTTCAGAAAACCTTTTGAAAGAAATTTTTCCTTAGGTACTTCATATTATGCCTAATGGGTACAATAAAAGGTAAGCAAATTCTGATGTCATAAGTAGATCCTAACAAGGTGTACAGTCATCTCAGGTCAGTTTTCTTAAAGAATGGATAGCAGCTGTGTTCTTCACATAAACCATTCCTGAGCTGTAGAAACTGAGAAGTCCAAAGTTATTCTTTCTTACAAAAAAAAACTTGTACCACAATATGTCATGTATATACTGTCTAAGAGTGTGCTGTCTAATGAAGACCAAACCCCGTTCATTTCAGATGGACATCCTCTCGATAACTGGTCTGGTACTCAGATGCCTACTGCACTGTACTGATTTATTATGAAGGCTGTGTGTGAGGACTGTTAAACATAACAAATATATATGTAAATACCATTTGCATGAATGTATTTTTTACATATGTAAAAAGCAGTCTTTCTCCAATGCTTAGCCCAAGATTACTTCACTCTAGGGAGTTCTATGTTTAGGCAATTCTGCTATTCACCTATGTCTGGCTCCTTGGGTCTGTGTGGACCTTCAGCAGTGCCTCAGCAGGCTTCCCACCATTAGGCACCACCACCAGGCACCACCACATAGTCACATGCCACAAGAAGTTGCCACACATATTTGCTCTTTCATTCATAAAACCTACAAATCTGATGGGCTGGCACAGCTCGCTCATGTTATTCTGGACACTGAAGTAAAAAAACTCCCATCAAAGAACTGTTACATCTTAAAGCAATATGAAGCTCAGAGGAGAGACTGATTCTTTGTCCCCATTTAATTAGCCATACCAAAGTCATAGACATCTCTTTTTTAGATAATTTTCTCAGTCAGTTCCCTTTCCATGAGAGATTCTTTCTATGCTTGCCTGCTTACATGTCCTGTTGGGAGACATGCCTCAGAGTAATCACAAGTGAAGAAATGCTCTCAGTCTTCTTAGTCATAGCAAAGTACGGTAGGAAGGGTGAGAGTTGCAGCTAAGATGCTGGCAAGGCATCTCATGCAGGTCGCCCACATTATACCTAACTGTGCATGCGGTTCCCAGAACCAACTCAGTTCAGAATGGAGAAAGAGGGTAATTCTGTCTGCTTTGAAAAAGAGTATGTGCCCTCTGGTCTTATACAATCATTTCAACTGGGGAATTTAAAGTATGGATAAACCAGGAAATAATAAAAACAGCAGTGACAGAGGTTAAGTTAAAAATTTGCATCTGCACTAAACCATAATGTTAATTGCAAGTTCAGTTTTCTAGGGTGCTCGTTCTGTCTGTGTCTGACTGAATGATTAGGTAGTTTTTTTGGTTCTCAGCATACAAACACTTGTCTGTTCACTTTGAAATGTGCATATACGTACATAATGAGATTTTTTGGTTGCATACAGTGGGGTTTTTTTCTGTCCCCCCTGCTCCTTTTAGCACTAGCAGACATATAGAAAAAACCCTCAATATCTTGGGAGGTGATTCAGAATGTACAAAACTCTGAAACGGTAACCATAGAGCCTGCTCTTATATTTTAAGTGTGTGCTTCTTTCCCTCTGCACTCAGGAGGCAAATTGCCATTGGAACATATGTTTCTCTTCTAAATGTTTTTTTCAGTAGTAACATCACCAGTGGTCCATAGTTTTTCCTTAACTGAAGCAGATGGTTTAAAGGTCCTGGCATTAGCTGTACTGATTAAAATTAATAAATAAATACATTCTACTCTGCTGATTTCTTTGGCTTCAAGCCTATAGGGAATAATGGTTGATTAGAAAGTATTTCACTGAGAACAACATGAATCATGAATTTCAAACTGAGTTATGCTGCAGCTTACTTTGAGCTCAACGAATTTGAAAAAGAAAAAATAAAAAACAAACCAACCAGCTTTCACTGGTATTTCCTTGTGTTTTGCAGAAAGAAGTTTCACATAATTCAGTTTTCAACTTTTCTCCAAGGAGGCTGTTGCACATTTTTAATGTAATGTGTGTCATACTCTGGAATGTCTTTCTGAGATTCCTCTCCTGTTTATTGATTTTTATTTCTGACAGTTGCTTCCAGTCTGAGTTCTGCATACTAAAACATTCATTTGCTTTTTACAGAGCATAGATTTAAAACAATTAGGCTATTCTACTCAAAATTTTCACTGTGTCGGACTACTATTTCACACTTTTGGAGTTGGATTTGCAAGCCTCTGTAATCAGATAAAGTCTTCTTCTTGATTTCAACAAGCTTTGTATCAAGCCTTTTGCTTTTAATTTTTTAGGAATAGATTTGCAAGAAACTAAGTATTGCAATAGAGAATGTCAAAATTTGCGGTTGTAGACTTTGCTACTCAAATTTATCAAATCCCCTTTTTTACGAAATTGAGGTTCAAAACTTTGGGCAGTCTAATCCTTGGTATCAAGAGCTATGTGATCATTACTGAGTATCTTCGTCATCTGTTTGTCAATGCTCTTTTTGTAATATGGGATTCATGTTGATACATGAAATATCACCCCGCTAGATTGGATGGTTGCATCCATACTAGGAAATTGCACAGGGACAACCTAAGCACTGACATGAGGTCAATTACGGTGTTTAAAGGTTAATATGCTCTTTGGAAGTTGTGGTCCTTGTCAACTGATGCAGACTGGACGATAATGAAGATGAAGGACTGTCCAAGAAAGTAGCATTCTAGGGGAAGAGGGGATGATTATGGCTGAGAACTGAGCAATGGCCACAGCTCATTTCTTAAATGGTGTGGACATCCTTACATGGAATCTACAGAGTACAAGTAAATTACACAAGTAAATCCTTGCAAGACACTGACTTGGGAGAAAATTCCTAAACCCAGAAGTGAAAGAAGTGTCAAAACAACATCTGTTTCCCAGTCTTCCAAATATTTTTGGAAGTTATAGAAGTTGTTCACATATATTATTATTCTTCTTCATTATTATATAGTTATTATATAGTTGTATTACACAGTTATTCATTATATTATTACAGTTGTTCATATAACACAGAAGGTATTCCTATTTTACTGGTTTCAGCAAAATCTATTTCGTAGATTCCATGGCAGTCTTTGAAAGTGTTCTGCTTATTATCTGTGCCAGCATTAAAAGAAGTCCTTAGTGTCTAGACTATTTAAAATACCATTGATACAGCTAAAATTTTGCTTTGTCTATATGTGGAGAGTTTTATATTTAGAATAATAAATAGTATAATTGCTTAGTATCAGTGATCAAACACTAACTTTTCATAAAATTCTATACATGCTGTCATTGCCTATACTTTCGACTTTTGTCTCACACAAAAATATGATAATTCACTTTCATGTCTTGCATTCAAAGCAGAGAAAATAAAGTGACCTGAATTTGGCTGCAGTCTTTAATGGTTTCCCATGATTTCCTGAAAGAGTAAGATTAGCCCTGTACTTACTGTTTTTTGTTGAATCTCTCAGCATGCTGATTGTTTTGCAGAAAGACTTAGAAGTGAACATGGGTCAGTTTAATAAAAATGAGGTTATAGTGTTCAAAATTGAAAAAGATTTTTGGTAAAATCCAAGAATTGTTTGATGTTACTGTATTTCATTTGTTTTTTGGGGGTTTATGAACTATGAAACTGCCTGGCAGGAATGCAGCCAGCTGTTTTGTCTTCTCTTTTGTTTGCCAAGAGTTTATTCTGTTGTTAAATCAGAGTCCTGGAATAAACACAGTATCCCAAAGAAGTATTTGCAAGGGTTAAGCCAAGGTTCTCTGTGTGATTTGTCCTAATAGCATGTCACACTGGTATGTTTGTCTGTATTTTTATAATCCTCATGTAGCAGGAAGAAAAATTTGACTAGCATGATAGTAATTTGCCACAGAGATACTGTCAAAGCAAATTGTCTGCATTTTAAAACCAAGTAATTACCTAGAAATAACTGAATATAATTAAAATATATGTTCTCTCAGGTTTTGGGCTGCATTTGCCCTTGAAGTAGTACTATCACTGTTGAAAGAAATATTCCACTGATGTATTTAGTTGCTATTTAGTTGTTTTGGGGTTTTTTTCTATTTGCTTAATGTTTTGTGGTTTTTTTGTGTGTTTTTTTTTTTCTTTTTTTTTTTTTTTTAATTATGAGGATTAACAATTCAGAGCTAACACGCTAGACCCATTTCTGTTAATCCATTCATGTCCGGGAATAGTTTATTGTCCTTACTGATGAAAGTTGGTTCTGGTAGCAACTTTGGGGATGTAAGTAATGGTCCTTTCCCTATCTCTTGAAAGTAAATGTACATAATTTCTGTGTTTTTCCCTCAATTGTCCACATCTATTGCAGACTCTGAGGGTATTAGTATGCATTTATTGCTGCGCTCTCTAGCAATCATTTAATGAAGCAGCCAAACAAACTGCTGTGTAATCTGTTAATATCAGCATTTACAATGTAATTAAGATAAAGTGTTTGAAAATGAATGTCTTATAGTTTTATGTCTAATTAGTTTCTGCTGATTACCACAAAACACTTAAAACTGTAATAGCTAAACAGAATAATTAAAATCATAAAATGAGGCCCCAGTGTCTAAATTACATAGGTGAAATTATGTTCTTCTACATCATCTATTGCTCTGAGGTCTCTTGATAGAAAATACGTCTGTACTAGTATCTGGCCTTTATTTTGATATTCCTGACCTATGCTACTTGCAAGTTGTGAACCAGAGAAAAAAGATCTTGTAAAAGAAAATAAGATAGTGACTCAGTTTAATAACAGAAGTAGTAATAGTGTGAAAGCAGATGGTTTTTATCATACCAGAACAATATTTATCTCAAAATCTGGTGGGCTACTGCATGCTTCATTGTTTCCCACAATTCTGATTGTTCTGTTGGAGCTGAGTATTTGAAACCGCCCCAAATGAACAATTCTTTTGTGTATTTTACCATGTGTATTCTCATCATCTTCTGTGACTACAAGTTGGAGAGTATAGGATTTTTGTTTAAACAATGTAAAAGATGGTAAAACAGATATTCATTCCTTCCAAATTACACCTGTTATTGGAACACATAAAAGATTTGGATAACTGCGCTATCATACCATTCTCCTCCCTCTCTTGCTCTCTTCCTGCTCCATTCAGTATTGCAAAAACACCCTCTACCAACCTGAATGGCTACTGTAAAAATCCACATATATCTGTTTCATGGCTACTCGTGTTAATATCACAAATGGGTGTACACTTGATGTTATTCTAAGACGTTTAAAAGTGCAGCTGCGTTAGTGTTTAAATGTCTATCTGGAGTCCCCTTAGTTGTCACCACCGAACATGCAGAAGAGTCTCAGAACACAAAAATTTGATTTCTCTTAGATGAAATTCACGTGGAAGAGGCAGTCCTGGAGCAAATCCAATGTAATGCAGCCACAAAGGATTATCCAGTACAAAGGACTACACTAGAGTTTTCAAAAGTCGAAAATGAAATATATTAAGTGTGTGGAGCAGGTTGTCAGCACCAACTTCTTTGCTGTTTGAGTCTGTTTCTGCTGATCCACAGAACTTGCTAATGGAGGTAAAGACTTATATCAGCAACTATAATCCAAGTTGGGGACCTAAGGCTCAAAAACAGGACTGAATTGCTATATGCCAATTGAACCACTTACAGTATGCAGCGATTATCAGCATACACATTTTTAATACTTGACAAGAGTGAGATAAAGTGTTAGTATAGCCTTTAGTGATAGAAAACTAACCCAATTAAAGTAATATTGTATCACCTGAAATCATTCACATAGACCCTTACCACAGATTTTTTGATACTTAGAGTGGGATTCATCTCAATTCAGCATATTGCAATTGTTGTGAGATGGAGGCCTTGATTACAGCAGCAGTTACCATTTAAAAGAAACAGATGCAATCTCTTCATTTGCTGCAGCTCTTGGTCTTGCTACTGCTATAATCTTTGTAATGGGGATACAAATCTAAAACATTCAGGTATTATCACTTTGCTGATCTGAATATGATAATTGCCCACAGTTTTTTCTTTTTTCGTTGTTTCTTCTCTACTATTGTGTCTTCGGTAAGAAGAAACTGCTTTTTTATTTATGTTCTTGTTTATCAGGAAATGGGATGACACTAACTCTACCTAAGGAAAAAGGCTCTTAATATTGCCTAATCTACTCTGTTGATGCACTGCTCATGAGCATATTAAAGAGGACTTGCATTAATGTTGAAAGCTGTGGAGGTAGATTATAGTTTTCAAAGCTAAAAAATGTTCAGGAAGAGTTCTGAAGATATAAAGTTGATAGGAGAGACACTCTGGCTGTAAGCACTCTAACAAAATTGACATGCTTGAGCTTGTTCTCTAGTGCTGAGGCTAACTGCCATGGGACAGCTTGGTTTCATACAGATATTCCTGTGGTCCCCAAAATAGGGAAGCTGCACCCAAACTGACAACGGGAATTTGGTTTCTGTCTTGCTGTAATTTCTGAATGAATCCCAAAACTGATTCAACCTCTTACCAAAGGGAATACTTGGTGATTGTCATGCTCCAAAGCCATACTAGCAATTATAATATATGAACAATTGCATTCTAATGCCCAAGATTGTCTCCCGAGCTGCTAAAGATGTGTACTATAGATGAGTACTACCATAGATGTAACCGTAGCGTACCATTGTTTGCTTCTACTAGACATGGGACAATCAGGCCACCAGGACTGTGGGTTGCACCACGCAGTACATCTTCCCAGCATCTTAAAAGAAGCTACTGGGATTAGAGGCCTGTTTTAAATGCAGTATCTTTCAGAACTTGTGACAGTTTATAAAGTATTGTCAACATTTATCAGAATTCATTGTGTGGTCGTAATGTGCTTTAATTTTTTTTAAAAGTTACTGTGACCCTTTTTATAAATTCGTTTTGTATTTATTATTTATTTTGTGATATTATTTCAATAAATGAGGCATTCATAAATAACTAATATGAAAGATGTTACATCATTTAAGACAGAATAAATATCCACAGGGAAAAAAAAGATCATAGTATTTTTTCAGGCCCGCTCTGTGAAATATATTTTCTTTATATGTCCGTAAGTTTGAGAACATACCATGGCATTTCTACATTTATAGCCATCTAGGAAATTTTTTTTTAATGCCTTACTACAAGCAAGGGAAAGTCTTCTATTGCTTTATAAAAAACTGTATACTAAACTAATGTACTAAAAACCAACTATGTACTAAACTAATGTAACTACTATTATAAAGTTGATATTATTTATTTCTCATTTGGTGGACGAAGTAGAGATATTAGTAAGATGCACATTAATTGGAAGGCTGATAAAAAGCTTAGATTTCTTCCTATCTTTGACTTTACCTTTATATGGTAGTATCATTCTTTCTATGACAGGAGCCAAAGCAATTAGTTCTTCATGTTTGCATAATCAAAGGACTCTCCAAAACAGAAACAATGCTTCATTAATGTATGTTAATTTCACTTAGATGTGCAATAATATAGATCAGTGCCTGAACTGAACTGTGGACACTGACAAAATTACAGGACTAGAAAGCCTGTCTTGAACAACATGAATTTACATCTCAATATATTCTTTTATAATTAACTAGGCAGAAAATACAAAAGAAAAGCCTCTGGAGACCTCTGTAATTATTTTGTTCTTTGTTTTCTTGAATTAGAAATTGTGTTGCATTTGAGTCAGTCAGTGTAATGTATTTCGATCATGAGTAGTGAATTTGTACACCTGACTATGTAATCTCTAAATCTCAAATTTTATCCAACTAGAACTTTGTTTGATCACACTAGTAAATACTACTGAAAGACATTTTATTGCACATATGCCATTAAATATAAAAGAACTAACTACTTAATACATTGATAATCATCAAAATACATCTGTAAGTTTGCCAACGACACCAAGCTGTCTGGTGTGGTCAAAACACTGGAGGGAAGGTCTGGCATCCAGAGGGACCTGGACAGGCTTGAGAGGTCAGCTTGTGTGAACCTCATGAAGTTCAACAAGGCCAACTGCAAGGTCCTGCACATGGGTTGAGGCAATCCCAAACACAAATACAGGCTGGGCAGAGAATGGACTGAGAGCAGCCCTGCCAAGAAGGACTTCAGGGTTCTGGCTGATGAGGTTCGACATGATCCAACAATGTGCACTCGGAGCTCAGAAAGCCAACCGTAGCCTGGGCTGCATCAAGAGAAGCTTGGCCAGCAGATCAAGGGAGGTGATTCTGCCCCTCTATGCTGCTCTAGTGAGACCCCATCTGAAGTCCTGCGTCCAGCTCTGGAGCCCTCAGCACAGTAAAGACATGGACCTGTTGGAGCAGGTCCAGAGAATGGCCACAAAAATGCTCAGAGGGCTGGAACACCTCTCCAGTGAGGAAAGGCTGAGACAGTTGGGGCTGTTCAGCCTGGAGAAGAGAAGGCTCCAGAGACACCTCATTGTGTCCTTTCAGTACCTGAAGGGGGGTGTACCAGAAAGCTGGAGAGCGACTTTTTCAAAGGGCTTGTAGTGACAGGACAAGAGGTAATGGTTTTAAAATAAAAGACTGTAGGTTTAGATTAGGTATAAGAAAGAAATTCTTTCCTATGAGAGTGGCGAGGCACCGGAAGAGGTTGTCCAGAGGAGCTGTGGATGCCCCCTCCCTGGAAGTGTTCAAGGCCAGATTGTATGGGGCTTTGAGCAGTCTGGTCTAGTGGAATGTGTCCGTGCCCATGGCAGGGGAGTTGGAAATAGATGATCTATAAGGTCCCTTCCAACACAAATTATTCTATGGCTCTGTTATTCTATGGTAACCACATCTTTTTCCTCTATTTTTAACTTATGATTTAACCATGAAACACATGAAATATACTTCGTGAACTACTTAGAGTTAACTGATTGTCAAAGCTTTTAGGAACTGATGTGAGCACACCAGAAGTTTAGGATACATTTACCTTAAGCTACATCTGTTAAATCTCTGTGTAGGAGGGAAGGAAAGGAATCTATAGTAAATGTTAGGAATCCAACAGTGAGGCAAATTATGCAATTTGTAGATAGAAGAAAAAATGTGTAGCCACTGTGCACAGAAGTTGAATATGGAATAGTAGACTTTCTTGCATATTATTACATCTTCAAAATGGTCTTAATGCATTTTGATGCTTAAAGAAAATACTTGAACTCTTTAGGACTCATGTAGCAGAACCTGTAAGTATATCCTCTAATCTACGTTTTCTGGAGACCAGTGGAATACACCTGGGGAGAAGACTGCATTCTTAGAGCAACAAAGGGAATGTGATCTGTCCTGAAAACAAAGACTTAAAGTCTGCATTTACAACATCTGCCATAAAAGTTCAACTTAAAGGATGCCCTTCAGCTGTCATTAATATAAAGGAAAGTAAAAAGTAAAGGATGCAGAATGCTTCTTCCAAATGCTGATAGGGCTGGAATCATGAAGCTCCAAGCAAGGAAGTAGAGCATCTATTGTAAAAGTCAGGAAGGGCAAAAACTAGACTTGCAGAACCAAGTAAAACCTGAGATCTTCAGCTTTTTTCCCAGCAATGTGCTAATTCTAGAACTCTCTTTGTATTTCCCCCCAAAAAATGAAGAGCTAGATATGGATTAGACCTGTCTCCTTCATTTGAACCCTATCATCCTCTACTTGCAACAATGAGAGCTCAATTTCATTAACGGGGGCAGAGGAAGGGAAATTGATAATGCAATCCTACTCCACAAAGAGATCTATATTTTTTTTTCTTTTTTACCAACTACAAATAGTTGGCTTTTCAATGAAGTCACATCCTCACAGAAAATTTATAAAAACAAATCTATGTTTAGAGAAATATTTTTTCTTAGGCAAGGAAGAAATCTTCCAGGCTCCACATGCCAAGAATATTTTGCAAACAACCAGAGAAAAGAGTGTTGAAACAAGGAACCCATTAAACACCTGACTTTGACAGCTATAACATGACCTGCAGACCCAGAAACCGTTATGATACAGTTTCAAGGAAAAGCTACTTTTTTTCTTTCTTTCTGGAAAGTATAGCTAGACCAATATTTCAAGATGTTTTGTGAATCTTTGAAATGTTTCAATGAAATTGTGCTGAATACCTGTTGATATATCCTTCTTTGTTTTGGTAGAACTATGTCTAACAAACTTAGAGGAAAGAATACTAGGAACAACCAAAATTTTTCTTTTATATGCCATATGTTTCTTTTCCATTTTGTTATGTTGAGTCAAACAGCTGATCGGGTCCATGCATCAAAGAGACTCTCCAGTAATCCTACTAAGGAAAATGAGTTTGGATGTATATTTATTTTATAGCCTTGAATAATTAGCAATACTGTAAACTTACTCACTTGGCACTGATGGAAAGATCTTCTGAATATAATGTCTTTAGTCATATGCCAACTGTCTGATCTCATGATTGACTGAGTAATAACCCAAGATTTCACTTTAAAGTTTATGGTTAAATGACTTGCGAAGTTGGTCCAAATCTACACGTAGATGATAACTGACAACAATGCTGTATCTTTGTGCGATAATATAATATCTTAGGTAGAAATATGTGCTAGAACTCTTCTTTGAAATAGTTGTGTTGAAAAGTCAAAAGACAAGGTTTAATTTCAATTTGATTAAACAGAGAGTGTTTTTTTCCCATCATTAACAACTCCTTTTTAATCAAGAATAGATTATCTGTATGTTGTATAATACAGGACATAGACAAAAATCAGGAAATTCTCACTGATAATCTACATAGTATATGATATGTTAAAAAGAGCTATGAAAAGTTGAATTTCACATAAGTAAGGCTGAAATATAGGCTGAAACACAAACTTGTCTTTCAGATCTGTGTAGTAAATATTATCTACTCTGCCAATATTTACATTTTAATTAGTAAGGTAAAGGGTGTTCTTAAAATTATATAACCAGTAAATTATTAGTTCTAAGTCTTAATTGGCCAGATAGTAACCCTAATTTATATTGACTTAGGTATCTGTATCAAATAGTGCATAGTCTAGATTTTGCTTGGGAAGTAGGAAGAAAATGGTGAGAGTGTTTTCTGGAAGAAAAGAGAAGCTTTTAGAACTCTAACATTAATTTATATTACATGTTTCATTGTTCTGTATACAAAGAGGGGATAAAGATTCCTCTCACACTAAGCCATAATAAAACAAGAGTGATAACTTCTATCAAAACGGATTTAAAACCGTAGAGTTATATTGAAGCGTATATGGGGCTAGCCAACATAGAGACACACTAACAGTTTGTACGAAGCATTGTATATGCATTTTATCTTGAAGTTCAGCCCTTGCTTATTTATTTATATCAACTGGGAAAAAAAAAAGGAAAAAATAGTTTTGAACTTCAATCTCAACTTTGAGTCTGGAAAGTAATTGCTCTGTGGAATTGAGTCCGACAAAATCTCTAGACATCAAGCCAGGGGGAAGGTAATGTGCCTCACAAACAACAGCCATTTTTCTGATGCTGACTTGGTACTGTTGTCCTGTATTTGCTGGCATTCACAGGGCTCTAACAGAATCATAGAACTTGCACAGCCCGCTGACCAGATATGTGTATCTGCTGTGATCGTAGCCATTCTTGACAGCTCCGTTCATCTTTCCTAAAGGGTAGACCTCCCCTCACCCTGAAAAAGATGAAACAGAAGCTGAGAATCTGAATAAAGCTTTGTTTCCCATAATCACTTTCTGGTTGCTGCAGAAGCACCTAGGCTGCACTGACACTTCAAAGATTCTCAGGTTTCCAAGATTAAGTTTTTGTACATTTCTGAAGTCACCGTACCCTGAAGAACATTGTGGTTACCACAAAGCTTTCCTAATGCAGACACAGAAATAAGACATTCCTCTGCATAACTGTCCTGGAAAGCTCAGTTTATCAAGCATTCTCAAAGACCGCTGAACACACATGGACTGAGAGTGAGGTGTCCTAAAAAATGTGAATGCAACTGTCATGTGTCAGTGGTTGTCAAATCTGCTGCAGCATCATGTCCCCAGGTCCAGCCAACACCAAAGCTGAACAATTGTTCACAATATTAGCCTGAAGAAGAGAAGGCTGAGAGGGGACCTTATAAATGCCTATAAATATCTCAAGGGTGGGTGTCGGGAGGATGGGGCCAGACTCTTTTCAGTGGTGCCCAGTGACAGGACAAGGGGAAATGGGTGCAAACTGAAGCCGAGGAAGTTCCACCTGAACATGAGAAAGAACTTCTTCACTTTGAAGGTGACGGAGCAGTGGAACAGGCTGCCCAGGGAAGCTGTGGAGTCTCCTTCTCTGGAGATATTCAAGACCCGCCTGGACAAGGTCCTGTGCAGCCTGCTGTAGGTGACCCTGCTTCAGCAGGGGGGTTGAACGAAA
>Ga0065711_1037003_pt1 | contig 20316 bp, 11 predicted proteins | sample Hoacrofraction12_FD_59098 | JGI IMG/M metagenome (GOLD analysis project Ga0065711, IMG submission 59098) | Hoatzin crop microbial communities from Cojedes, Venezuela - Epithelial fraction 12 v2 (version 2) | ecosystem: Host-associated > Birds > Digestive system > Esophagus > Crop | place... | reverse complement strand
CCGCCCCGCCCCGCCGGGCCCCGAGCCGGGGAGCGGGGCTGCGACACCGGAGGCCACAGAACGAACGCCGCGGCACGAACCGGGACCGGGCGCCTCACGACCCGCGCTGCGGCCGCGCTCTGCAGAGCAGCCGCGCGCTGCCCGCGGTGCGCTTCAGGGGCGGCACGGAAAAGCCGTCTCCGGTTAAAGCTGCCGCGTCACGCGTCAAGAAAAGGCAGAACTCAAGCGAATTTTAAGCACTGCGCAGTAGCAGCACACGATTTAAGGACAGCTCCGAGGAGCCTCAACGCAGGTCAAGGGGCGAGCGGAGGGGGGCACGAAGCCTCAGGACACCCTGCTCCTTCCCGCAGCGGTCACATCTCCCACGGTGCCAGGACAGGTAAATAGCGAGACTCCAAACTCCTCTGAACAGCGGACAGGACAACCTCGGCTGGGCGATGGCTGCACAAGCGCAAGGACAGTCCCTGGCCTCGGAACAGAGCTGACGCTGATGCCACAGTGCTGACTTCTCAAATCCTTGCCCTCATCACAGCATTTATCTTGCCCTGTCTTCCACCTTCCCATTCAAACCATCCCTCACATCAAAATAAGGAGACGCTTCCAATCCCAGAGACTGGCACTCCCAGACATGCACATTGTAAAACCCAATTAGCTCATCCCGAGTTCACTTTTAGCCATTGATTCGAAGTACCAGAAAAAAAAAAATCAGGTAATTTGCTTGTTCTTAAATGCCAGAAAGCCACAGACCATTAGAGACTCTACACCACAAGGAAAGGCACCAACATGCAATCAGCCTCTCACTAGTTTTATAGTCTGCCACAGCATTTTAAATCTAATGAAGACTGAAAGGACTGCAGTCAACCGCTGCTCAACCCTGCTGAACAGTCATTAAAATCGTTACCTGGGGGCACTGCATCTCAGTGCTGGGAAGTGTCAGCCCAGAGAAGGCCGGGATGGAATTCAGAGAACAGTGCTTGTCTTCCATGGCCCTGGCACCATCGACACCGACCGAAGCAGAAGTGCAAGGTCAGAAATTCAGCCAGGGTCCTCTCTCCAGAGATCTTCACTGTAGCAGAGACTTGGCTTCGCAAACATACTTTCCCCCATTAAGTTGTGAAGTGTTTTAACACAACCAAGTTCAAACGTAACTGAAGATTAACAGCAGACAACATCAAAGAAGTGGCAGAAGGCATAAAAATTAAGGCTACATTGAAAGGAATGCACTTGCGTACGGTATCAGCAGCACTGCAAGCTCTTCTTTGACAATTATTAAAACAGATCTTAGGCTTTGAGCCAAAATGCTCCAGCTGGAATCCACAGGCCCAAAGAAGGCAGAGACTGTCAATCGATAATCGGTATCCGGTAGTAAAAATCTGTTCACTGAGGCTTCCCACATAAGAACTGTGACAGTGACTGTAGGTATCTTGCTTTAAAAAGATGGGGGGGAAGCTCCATTTTTAGTAAAATTAAATACCAGATGCTTTTGAAAGTCTGCTTCCCCATTGTCCTAGTTTGCTTTGAAAGATGAACCTTTCATGTTACCTTTGTTCAGAGAGCTAATCCAGTATGTAACTAATGTATGTGACTAAAGTCTTGGTTCCTCAGGCAGGGTGGAGCTGTCCTGACTTTCATAAACACAAAAGGACAGCACATCATTTCAAGGTTGCAAAATATGATGCAAAATTCTGGAAGAAAAACAAGAAGAAAGGTGCATAGAATGGGGCGCAATTCATGAGCAAGTGTTTACCGTTAGATCTCTCCCCTTGGCCCTCCTGACAGACATCCTTATAATTCAAATCTTCACACAACCTGAAGATCCCGTCTTTGTATGAGCACAAACCCATCAAGCCATTTCTTCTTTCAAATTCATTACAGCAGCCACTGAGATAACAATGTAACGTCCACTTTATGCAGTTCAACTCCAAGCACAAGCCAGATACGCATCCCTGTGATGCAAATCATTCGTTAATCCTGTCCTGATTAAACACTCATTGCTAGACAGCAAAATTAGGGCTAATCATTAAATGACAGACACCCCAATTTAGTACAGAAGACAAAGTGTCTCAATCCCATATTTGCAAAACAGATTACACTTATGCATATATAACACATGCAAGACTGCAAAAGCATGCAGAAGAGAGCATCCAGAAGAGAGCTATGCACTCAGTAATGACATAAAGGAAACTGCAACATTCATGAATTTATAAACTAAGGGGTACGATCAGATTTTCCAAGGTATTTACACACCTAAGAGATGTCAGTAGGTGCCTAATGAACTTTGGGGGGGCAGGGGGGAAGTGGATGCAAAGCCCTGCTACCTAGCTTCCAGTTACAACACATTTAAACTTGTTTTGAAATTAAATCAAAGCAGCTGGTATGTAGACAAACTCCAGAAAACACCTTAATTTCCCAGGGTAACTACCACGATTCCTTTGCATATGCACTGTGCACACCCATTACAACATTTCATAGATTAGCTTAAAAAAGCCAAAATCCAAAGATAACAAAAGCCACCCAACATTCAACATTTTGCATATTCATACAATTTATTACAAAACTTCAATGAAAATTAGTGTTATGGTATATAAAATGTTCAGTACATGCCATCACTCAGCTGACAGATAGAAATGCCTGTGACAGAAGTTCTTGCAATCAATACTGACGACCTGAAGACAAGTCTTCAGAGGCATCCCCAGAAGTTGCTGGCATGCGTAGTGTTTATGGTATGTTAAGGCACGATGATTTAGAAAAGTCAGCTTCTTTGCATCACTGGTGAACCATCAGTGTTTTGTATGTTTTCTCATACACCATACAAATATGAATCACCAGAGATGAAGCTTCAAAACAAACCGAAAGTACAGAGAAAGTTATGAAAAACTGATACGATACACAATGACTTAAAACGGCAAGTGGAAGTTATGATGCTGTGCAAACACACGTACATTTACTGTAAACAGGCCACAAAGTCTTTCAGTATTAATCACGAAATTGCTCAGAATAACCTAGCAGATACACGATTAACTCTTTAAACCCATCACGACGACTAGTCCAAACAGTGTACTCTATCAGTTTTGGTATAAAAGGGTACAGGCAGGATAATAAAACCACATTTATAAGTATGAAAACAGTGTTACCAAAAGAATCAAAAAAGATACAATAGAACTTGATTAACATTGAATATATAAAACAAGCTGGTTTACAACATGATCTTCAGACTTTGTGTTTGTCTTAACGCAGGTCTTGATCTGTGGCATCCAGCTTTTGCTTTTGAACATTATCATTCAGTCAAAGAAAACTGAGCACCCATCCACGCAGAGAACTGCTGCGGACAAAAGGGGAAAACAAAGAGCATTAGAAAGGACACACTCTCAGCACTGTCCGAGCGTGTGGAGCAGTCTGAGCCCTTCTGAGCAAAGCAGCCTAGTCCAGGGAACAGAGCGTTTCAGTTACTGCATCACAGGGACCTGCATCAGAACTACATCAGCTGAATCAGATGCAGTTTGGGCCCAAATGTCTAATAAGAACACATAAATGAGAATCCATTTTTAGTTACATACTTTCTTAAGCACCCAAGAAAACAAGCACTGTGTTACAGCTCATCTCCACAGTAATGCACACAAGGAACAGGGCTAACAGTAAGCAGCAAGTCTGATGTCATGCACAAACAGCTCTTACGATACTGCTTACATAAAACAGGAAAGCAAACAGATTTTTTTTTTTAAGCATTCATACAGCAGTATTCATATGGCTGAAAGAATGGATACCGGTCTGCAATTTCAACAGTAAAAAACAGCTTAATCTAAACATTCATCTGGACGGAAAAAAGAAATATCCTCAACAACATTGTGTCAAGCCACTTGTACAGTGCGGTGCGACACTCATCCAGACTACGCTCGCTGACTGCGGTGGGAATAAGGAGCAAGGAAAGCTGACAACAGGGCCCTTTGCTCTTTGTTGTTCTCACAGTGGGAATTCTGTTCAATTCACAATTACTTCATATTTTAAGGAGGCCATGACGTCCCATAACAACAAAAACAAGCAAGCCAGCACTAAGGCTTTAAAGCCAGAGTCCATACATTGTTAACCCAATTCAATATTCAAATTAAAAATTAACCTGTTGTACTACATTGCTACTTTGAGTACGAAAGAGAAACTAAATTTCTGCCATTGCCTGCCTAACTCTAATCTGTTACAGAAGACACCACAAGATGACGTGGTAACTGATGTTTCAGACTCACAAAAAGACTAGAATTTCCAATAAACACCAAGGCTGGGGTTATAAGCACAACTGTGCACTGATGTTACCAGCGTTAGCAACACGATAGCTACAGTTTATATGCTCGTGGGCGAAGTACGTTTGTGCTTTTTCAGTGTGGATTCATTTCACTGCTCGTTCTTCCTAATCTCCTTATGAGACAATATTTTATGATACATTAGGTTGACACTGTTCTTTACAAATTTGATCTCCAGTTTTATTAGACTAACCTGACGGCCCCCCATACTCCTTTCATCAACACACAGCTTTAATGACTGTCTCCATCTGCCATGTGAATTCATAACATGAAGAAAGACGATACATTTCTCCAGTATGCCATTAAAACAAAGCTTGCCCAGTAAGCAGTGTAACTAGCACCACATATGCCTGCACCCTGACGCACATGGTCAGACAGCTCAGAATCCTGTATTTGTAAAGGTTTCAAAAGCCTTGGGAAGGAATGGGTTTGCCTCCACTCCAGCTGCTTCCAAGAACACCACTACAATGCAGGGAAACTTGACATCTCTCCATGTACACTTTTCCTAACCAGAGAAATTTATTTTATAAGCAGTTACATTTTTCTCACTGACCTGAATTCTCTTCTTCAAATAGCACCCATTTTATGTTGTAGCTACAGCCCTTTGAATGTCCAATCATTAGCAAGAACTTTGAGAAATGGCATCTTTCCAAAAAGAATGAGTACTGGATGACACCTGTGTCCTGCTGTTAGCTAGTTTTGACTCAGTTGTCACTCACACCCCTAATATTTTGGGTTTCTGACATTTCAGTCATCCTCTGTCGACTTCACTGCTTCAAGTTTGTTCCCTTTCCTTTTGTTAGTCTGTAGCAACACCTTACACTTCCCCATAGCAAATGTCATCAGTCAAGTACATACCAAGTTACAAAACTGGCCTTTGAACTGCTTTCCAATGTTCATCAGTTAATTTAACATGCTAATAGGGTTAACATCCACTGCGCCACATATACACACCAGGCTTCAAGCTCTAGAACTACAAGAACTGTTCCTCTGAAAATGTTTATTTAGCAAAACATGGCCTGAAGCCTTTACAGATCCCCCGTGATACCACGGTCAGGCTTTGGCACGGATCTGGTAGGTCTGTGCGCTCCACCCCTCAGGTCCACTAATGTCCAAGAAATTCTGGCAGCAAGCACCTCCCCTCACCCCCTGCATCCCAAATGCATTCAACAGCTGCACTGGATGCAGCAGTGTGACACCGAGGTGGAATATGTCAATTGTGTCATTCCTGGGTCATCCAGCCTCTCGGAGGCAGAGTGCAAGGTGCCACTGCAGGTATTCACAAGAATCAAGAACGCCACTGTAGCCGCTGCACTGTGGACTTTATTCTTCCCAAAGCAGCGACACATTACTGAAAAGCAAATAAATGTATTTCCGCTCACCCCTGACACTTCCCCACAAAACAAGATTTCTGCAGTGATCCATTAGGAATTTTATATTCTCTCTATTTCATATTCTCTGGCATTACCTGGCAAAAATTCTACCAATTTGCATTAATCCATTTACTGACAAAATTTATTGAGATACAGTTTGGGGAATTATGTGAAAATATCAGAAAAACTTACTATCAGGTGTTTTAATCTTTTTCATTTTATGTTTTGCAAGCTTTGTGTCATTCCTTGCAAAGCTTTTAAGTCTGAACAGAGGAGAGTGTTTGGGCGTTTTGGAGATGAGGGGACCATTTCTCTCTCCTCTATAAGCATAGCAGTTCCGGAAATTGGTCTCAATGGGAACGTGCTTTTCAAGATGCATAAATCCTGCTACTTCTAGGACAGAATTTTCCTTACAGAAATAGGTCCTGACAAACACCTGGAAATTTTGCATACAGAAAATGCAGACACAAAAATCTAAGCAAGATTCCTTAAGAGCCAGAAAACAGACAATATTTAGGTACAGGAGGTTTACAGACCTGACTAACACTTCAGACATATCATAGTAATGTTACGTATTTTTTCTGTACAATATTTTGAAGACTACAATTTTAACAAAGTGCTACCTTCTTCCTACTGGGAGAGTCACAAAACTTGTTTTCTGTCAAAGGCCGCAGACAGAGATGCTGTGGAACAGCCAAGGTCACAATTCAAGTACAACATCGTCTTTTATTCTGGTCTACTTACAACCCAGGAACATGACTGTTTCACCAGCTGAGAGCAGTATGGACAAACAGGAAGATGTAAGACGTTATTTTTAGATGAACAGAGTCAAATGAAAGCGTTATTGTTCTATATATCACTAATTAAAAGCCATAACACTACTCCACCACCTGAACTCTGCATAGCTCCCCAGACATTATACACAAGGGCATGTGGGCACCAGCTACAAGGTGGCTCTTGAGGACCCTGCCAAGATCTCTCTATACAAGTTAACTTCAGGGTCCTATGGAGCCACCCAAGTTCAGCACTTCAGCTGTACAGCAGCAGAGGAAAAACAACAACTTCTATCCAAAGTCTTCTCTCTAAGGGAAGTGAAAACTAGTCCATCAATGCAGCGTTTGCTGAACAACTCCACAGTTAGAGGAGCTGAAAAGAGCTGGAGAACGATGGTGCTCTTCTAGTCTAGTTTCTAGCCAGAGAAACATCCACTGGCAGTGCCAGACAGTTGTTCCAAATGCTACAAATTTGCCCAAGCTTCACATTCTCTAGGCTCTCCATTTCAGCTGCCAAAAACTACAACACAATCTTTACTTCCTCAAATGACATTTCTCATCAGATCCATTCAGCATTCAGCAGCATCGTTTTAGAAGGCTGGTTGCTATGACAATGCTTTGTGCTGTTCTGTTAAATGATGTCAATTCATCAGCAGAAAGAACTAGCTGTTTGGTTCCTTTAATACTGTTCTTATCAAGAATCAGAACAGCGTTAGTGAGCTCAGGAGGCTTTAAAATACTTGTGGAAATCATGAGCTATACTGAAAGAATTTTCAGCATCCTACAGATATTTTAAGTGCAAGATGCCTGTGTTTTTTTTCTGAACACATTTCCCTAACCATATTTTCAGTTGGCTATATTTGTTTTCCGTAGCCTGGCTTCTGTTACTGCTTTGTCCCAGTATGATCTTGAAGCTGAGCGGAATTGTAAGAATAACAGGAGGAAAACAGATTGCAAAGATCTACACTTTCAGAAACAGAAAAGGAAAGGGAAGAAACACCCATCAGTAATGATTTCATTTGAAAAAAATAATTCCAGCTCTCTGTAATAGTTGCTCATCTGAGATGGACAGGATGAGAAACTAGTAAATATGCTGTTGGAATTACTGCAGGCTTATTTCAAGAGCATTTCCTACTGGAGTATCCAAATACAACTAAATCTGTTTTAGTTTTTGGTAACTTATTCCACTCCTCCATCTCCTTCCTCTCCAATCTTTCACTTGAACTGCCAAATATAAGAAGCAATAAGCTCCTACACTTTACAGCAGTGTCTTGCATTTTATAAGCAAAAATATCTGAAAAATAAAGCTTGTCTTGAAGCTTTCACCATGCTTCCCAGGGACTGCTACAAACACCTCCACAGGCACTGTTTGTACACAGAAGCTGTGAAATGTTTAGAGGCAACAGACAGAAGTGTAGATCAACACACCTTGGTCAGGGCTGCTCTCAAAAGCTCTTCATCACCACCATCATGTAGATTAAGTCTGTACTCATAGGCTTTTGTAAAGAACTGCAGCTGGCACGCTCGTCACTACTGTTTGAAAAATCGTCTTCCTTTGCTACTTCTAACCCAGTCTCCACCAGTGCCCTTTTGTGTTTCTACTTCTCCATAGCAAGAAATCTGCCCATCCTCTTTGGAAATTTTGAACAGATTCCCTGCATACAATCTTTGTCTTTGTCACTCCCCTTATGCTTCTCTTACTCTAGCCTTGAAAGTAAAGGAAACTGCTTGAAGTAAATTCTCCCTTTGCTCTTCCCATAAAACCTTTTAAGATGCCCCTGCTCAAAAGGGATCATGCAAACCAGACCTTCCAGTCATCCCACCTGTGTAGCACTTCATGATAATACAAACTCGTCAGTCTTTTTGGCAAGGATTTAAGTTTAGCACTTCTTAATCATTATGCAATGCCAGACTCTTTCCAGAAAACCCCAAAGCATTCAGCAATCTTCTCTCCACCCTGAAATACATCTGAAACCAGGAGTGGGTATTTCACATATTTGGGTATTACCATATTTCATTATCCTACTGTTTACTTTCCAGCTCCTATCTATGAAGTTATTTACACTATACTTATATTTTCCCAAAATATCTGAAAATATCTTTCTATCTGTGCTTTATGAAGGGGAAAATATTTTTAAGGTACTTCTGAAAAAAATCTATAAATATGTATTTATCCAAAATAAAAAAGTGAAAATTTTAACTTTTATATAAATTATGTGTAAAGCTACACATTTTTCTCAGCACAAAGATAAATATGGGTGCAGAAGAACAAATGGAGGAGAGACTGTGCTTTCAGTAGCAGAGCTGATCCTATAAAGTTCTTGTAAAACTAGAACCTGAGAGATGCTCAAGATAAGCTGTGATAGAACAAAAAGATTGATATCAAGTATATTTACAGTTGTTGGCAGTTTGGTTCTGTTAACTACCACGTTAATTACAAGTTTCCTGGTTTCTCTGGAAATAGCAAGTTCAATAAAATACAGCAAATACATCTGATGGGAATGCTGGAGGTCGCAATCACCATTCCGCCTAAACTGCAAAGTCAGTTAACACAGATGAGAGAAACTTCCCTCAGGCTAAGTTCTAGGTGAGGATTCACTTCAACATGCTGACGGGACTATACAGCAACACCCTGGTTTTGCAGGACTGCAGTTGCAGTGCTGACTGTGCAAATGAGCCAACAAATTACGCTAAAAGTCTATCAATCTGCATCTGAAGCGTAACAAAAAAGAAGTTTGAAATTTATTCCTGAAAGCAATCTGTCAAACAATATGATTTCCATAGCAGCTGCAGAAACGTAGTTCAGCAGATTCTAAAGAAACAGCAGGACCTCCACATATGAAGATCTTGTTCAAATCCCTCTCCATTTTGCCCACATTCAATATTTCAGACCAACTACCTTTCTTTAGATTTAGTTCAAAATCCATCGTAACAAGATCTTGTGGATGCTTAGTTAAATATGCAAAGCTCTCCTGTTTAACACATTTGGTGGTCTAAACTATATTCCCCATTAGCAATGTAAAGTAGCTACACAATAACATTTCACTTGGACGCACACCAGCATGCTCAGAACTCTGTTTACTTATGTATCCATGGCTGCTAATTCAGCCTGGGACAAACCGTGCTCAAATTTGTTTTTATAAATACCATATCCAGTACGGCCAGAAGCTGTGAAACACAGGGAATTCTGGTGCCCTTACAGGCTAACCATTAGTGGGAATACTGCATCCTGCTAGCCCTCGGATACTGATTTCACAGCAAATCCAGTACCTAGGAAGTGAAGAAAGAGCTCTGGATATATTTGTATCATCTTCCATCCTGTGCTCTGTAAGCAACAACAACGGACAAGCCTCTTAGATTTAGGGTGGTTTTTTTCTCTTACAGAGTATCCATTTAAAGGATGCCATGTGACTAAATGTGATTTGTAAGTTGCAGAAAGAATTGAGTTCCTTTGCAAAAAACAGTAATAATAATTTACACTACATAAGGTCTCCTGCATCAAACAGCCATTTTCACAAGCAGTCAGAGTTTGACCGAATGATAACAAAGTCACCATGAAAACTTGGGACCTTCAGTTCAGACTGAAATACTTAACAGGCTGCATAATGATGAGCTCCTGTCTGGGGAAGTGAGAGCTTTACGTCAGACACTGCTATCACATACACTGCATGGTCAGCCACAAAATTATCCTCAGTGTTTAGACTTCCAGCTCTGAGAAAACACATCTTGGCGTGGAATTTGGAAGACATGATGCGAAGACTCCTCTACCTGCAAGACTTGGAATTGTGACAGTAAGAAACCTTTGAATTACTTTTTTCCCCTTAACTACTTCACTCAAAGATCACAGTGCACATACTAGTAAAACCATCAACATCTGCTTAAATAGGAATCCAGTGAATAAGTTCATTACTTTGGAGACTTTTTTTTTTTTTTTTAATATAAACAGGAAGACTGAAGGTTCAAATAAAGGCAACAAAAAATCTCCTTATTTTAGGCTTGGAATGTTGGCAGCTGCCACAAGGTCATAAGGGATAATATAATCCATTTTATTCAAGCTTTACATTCCAGAAGACCAGCAATCATAGCTAGAGTATTAAACTGAAGTATTAAGCAACAAGACTCCTCATACCCTTCTATTTTCTGTTTTTGCATTTAAAAGAAAAATTACACCAGAAGAGATGCATTTTGAAGAAAGCATGAATATTTGCTACAAGAATTCGTTTTCATCGCTCACTCTGATCCCACCTAATACATCACATAGGACATCTAGGGACTGTAATCAGTACACTTGACCAGGTTGTCTAAAATTTTGTTTGGTTCTTTGAAAAAACTGCTATGAATTCAGCAGCCTACATACCCCAAAGCACCCTAACTTTTGTTTATATACAGTCAAGTTAATTTTCTGAGCAGCTTTTGCTAACAGAAACAAAACCAAATGATCCAAAAATAAGGCACTGAAGATAAGCATTTGAAGGTCTTAAAAACAGCTGGAAAGGTAACATTTGCATAGATCTTTTTTTTCTAGTCTACCCAAAAAATGACTAATTTTTTCTGTAAGTACTGTAAAAGCAAGTCCAAAGTGCAAAATTAAAAATAATCATTGTGAAAATCTTAAGTAAGAGGACAAGTCAGAAAAGTCATACCTGATGCATCCAGGTGTTAAGCACCTTAATCATCACTAGGCTTCATCCTCATTTGGGCTTGCATCTGTGCAATCATCTCCTGCATGCGGCGCAGCTGTAAGAGAAAGACACCCACGCATTTAAAACAATTTCACGAGGAATCCAAAATCCAGGAAACTTTAAATCTTCTTCTTCCATGGTAGAACACAGATGCAATTTGCCTCTTTATAAATTGGAAATGTTAGATTAATTCACATGACTGAATACTTTGTTTTTCCCATCTCAGATTCTTTAATGCATTACACCTGACTTTCACAAAAGATTTAAGAACACTTACAATTAAAATTAAGCAATAAAATCCAAGTCTTTTGAAGCTTGCGGACCTGTGAATTAACATTTAATCCACAATAAAGAAAACATGCCCTTTACGTGTGTACAGAGATACACTGCTTGAGTGAGCTGAAGCAGCTTTGTTCTGATACAAGTGCCCAAACATAATATCATGTATGAATACTCACCTTGTGGCTAACTAGATATTGTTGCTAAAAATTTGCAGAGTTAACAGCCAAAGTGCAGACAGAATTTAAAAACTACTTCAAAAGCAAAACAGAAAGATGTTTGCAAAATTTGGAAAGACAGACTAAACATATTAAGGACCAATATTTTTACATCCAAACAATGACCTTTCCAGGAAATAACTATTTTCTTAAAGGCATTTTCTTATGACACTTAAAAGTTAATTTCCATCTCATAAAAGGCCAGTTATACATCATTCTTTTTTTTCCCCTCCAAAAAACAACATTAAATAAATGTTCCTGAGAAATAATAAGAAACACTAATATAGATTTTCAAAATGTATATGCAAATACCTCTAATTTGGTTTACAAATAACTAGGTATTTCGTTCCAGATGCAGGTGGGGAAGCTCCACATATACAATTGCAAGTGCCCTGCCTTACAAACTGGAAAAGAAATAGGCTGCAATTTCCATGCACATTGTATAAAATTCGAGTCCATCTCAAAGTGCAGATCATGTCATAACCTGAGGCTTGTATAGCAAGTTTTCATTCTTCTAAGAATAATCGTGTAGTTTTTAATATAGCCAGCTTTTTTCCCCATTAGGAAAAAAGTAGTTAGAGAATTGCTTTCATTAGTTTTCAGGGGGCAGGGGGAGAAACTCTTCAACTCCAGAAGTACTGCTATGTTTAAACAAGTGTACTGTATTTTCACCCAGTCACCTACATTAGTTATTATGATACTTAAGTTACTCCATCAGATTCAATACAAAGAATCTGTGACAAACACTAGACCATGTTATGTGGTGTTGAGCTGGGCTTTTTTTGTTGGTTTAGGGATTTTTGTGTTTTGGGGTTTTTTGGGGGGGAAATAAAAACAAAGGTGAAAGGAACACCACAGTACAGGGAAAAACTAACTGCAGATGATGCCTGTATCACTTTTTCGTGCCTGGCCTCAGATACAGATTTGGGAAAGAGCAAGAAACTGAAGTGCAGAGCCTGCAGCACAGCCAGAGACAACAGAGCTTCCCTAAAACCAGCTGGCTTATGTACTGGTACCTATCCTCACCGCAGGGGTCAGCAGAGGCTAACTCTGGTTCCTGTGACGGCAGCATAGGTACACCCTGACAAAAGGAGATTCACACAGAAATAGTGCGAGATACAGCTACACCTGTGATGATTACTATATACTCATCTACATCTTTCTGCTAAACACTTAAAACAAAAAGCTTCTGATCAAAAAGCTGACATAATGATGCAGGAAGGAGGGGAAAAAAAGCAAAGTCTCAGAAATGAGAGTTGCATTCATTCCACGCTCCAAGAAAGGAGAAATATTTCAAAGATCAACTTGTAAAAATGTAAGACACCTGGTCTTTTGAACTGCCTCTCTGCAGATTTACTACCAGAATAAAACCAGCTTTTTGGAAGCTCGCCTACTTGAGCTTTCCCAAGAGCACTCCAAGCTGAGCCATGAAACATTCCCAAAATAGAAACCATTCAGTAACCACAGGGGAAGATATTGCTGCACATGTATTATGCTGATTGCTCAAACGCAGCAGTCTGCTAGTAGTCGACATCATATTTTAAGACTTAAATACAGCATTGAGCCTTGCATTTTCTTAACCTTAATTGATAAAAATATGTCCACACCATGAAAGAAATCAGAGGCTGCATACAACTCAAACATAACGTAGGACAAAAGCACTACGAGGCCTACTCTGCTCTAACACTAAGATTGTAAGATTTTCCTTTTCCATTTTCATGTAGTGTTTTTGAGATCTACTGGTGGAGTGTTAGTCTCATCTATTAGCTAGATTTCTGAAGCTATTTTAGCATAATCCAGTAGAAACACTTTCACACACAAAGTCTGCTAAAGAAACCAGGCACATTGTTGTCTCCCATGGCCATTAGTAGGTAAATAGTCACTGAAGTTTCCTTTTCATAAGGAAAGCTGGCAAAAAAAGTAGTAAAGAAAATAAAAATAAAAAGGTACTCCAGCACACCTTTCCTCCTCACTGCATCCCAGGCTGTATCAGCATTTTGTTTTGGTTTTTGTTGAGTATTTGATATGCAAACAATCCAGAACGGTTGCTTTCTGCTGTAAAACTGTGGCTTCTCAAGAGCTCTAAGCAAACTCACAACTTTCAGTTTCATAAAAGTATTCTTAGTGGACAACCTATGAGTAATGATAGACACCACACACTAAAACCTGGCTGCATAACTAGAGGGCTAAAGTTAGGAGGTAGTAACTGAACTTAGAGAGAATGCACACAAATATCTTGGAGAGATAATCGCTTGCACAGTAAGAATCCTGTCACCTCAAGTGTAAAATCAAAATTAAAACTAAGAAAAAAGAAGGATCAAGCTGTACTGCACTGAAAGCGGCAGCCATGTTAGCCTCTTCCACAATTCCCTTCAAGTGGAGGACAGTACATAAGAACCTTCCCTACACATTATGATACAAGCTAAAAACAACTGGTGTGTCTTCACCTTAGTAGACCTATTGCAGACAGAAACAATCTTTCCTCTTAATAAAGGTGAACGTAAAAGATCACACAAAAGACTGAAACTGATGTCGTATCAACATCTGTGTTCCTTTCGCTGCTCGGGGCTGCAAGCATCAAGAGCATTCCATGACTCTGATCTCGCTCAGCAGTAAACCCTCTCACTTGTAAGAGCAGCACTCATTTTCTGCAGGGAGCCTGCATTCATCCCCTAAAGAAAGGGTACTACAACATGATCCCATAGAATCAATACACGATGAAAAGGAAGCTAGGAAACAATGTTTGGAAATCGGTTAAAACAAACGATTCCTGTGAATTCCCAGATAACAAAAATCAAAAGAGTAAACTTCACCTTGGTATAAACTCCACTCAGTTTACTTATCATGTCAAGAGTAAAATTTACTTCAAACTATCACGTAACTACTGGGTAGTGAATACACATAACTACTGTAGCAACACAAGGGAAACAAACATCTAAAATGAGAGTTAAGGTTACAGAGTTAAAAGTGAACCCTCCAGCTTCCCAATGGCTTGTACACTGTTAACAGAAACCACTGATACACAGCCTTGCTTCACCTACAAGATTTCATCTGTAGTGTGTTTTGTCCAGAATACCAACAAGTACTACTCCTGTCTCAACAAGGAGAGTGGCTTTTCAGTGACAACCCGACAGGTATCACACGAAAAAAAAAAATATTCAAAACCAAACAATACTTGCTTCCTACTGACATGCTTCCCCTCCCCACACCAAGTATGATTACTTCTGCCCATGCCTTTACATAAGAAAGTTCATAAGGGAAGGGGCTGCAAGAGTAGGGCAGATGGAAAACTGCATACAGCGGATTTTCTAGTACAGCAGCATGTTCCCACGACAGTCGCTGTTGGTTAAAAATACTTCCAATACCAAAGAGTACAACTAATCTCGTTAACAGCAGACAAGCAAAATACTCCTGACAGAGGAGTTATATTGGAGAAGGGACTAACCATTGAGATGAATGTCTTTCATAGGACACATTGACATTATAAATAGCAGAAGTCACTATGGCCACAGCCATCGCACTGCATGGGCAGTAAGCATTGTTCCTTCAAAGAACAACTCAAAAGGACATAAAAAAAAGCATTTACTCAAAAAATAGTTGTCCTTCATTCCACATCCCAAGGGATTCCCATTGCTAATTGCTTACTAAGGGTTTTCTTCTCATGATGTTCTCCCAGGACTGAGACTGCATCACTTCACAGAGGAAGGCTGAAGCATTCCACGTAACGCGTGCCTCCCACCCCCTGCACTAGGCCATAGCATTCCACAACACAAATTAAACCTCAGAGCTGTTTTTATTTCCTTCAGGTCTGCAGGCCTTCATCAGCAGTCATGCTGTCTCTCTACATAAAAGTTTTCACCTTATTTTTCAAGAAAACACTTACACAAATACCTGCAACACCAGGCAGCTGCCCGCACCCGTAAGTGTTCATCACACCCTCACCGACCCCGCAGGGCTGCTGCTGGACCCCAGCCTGGCAGCCCCATCACCGCAGGCTGTCCCTTCATTGACTGCCATACCAAACCAGGGTTCTTCATCTCATCTGACAAATGGTTAAACATGCTCAGAAAGTTGAAGGACAGAGAAAAAACATATTTCAACATTGCAATTATTTCCACTGTGCTCAGCCTAGTGCTGACCAACTCCACTGCAGACAGTGGAGCGAAGGGATTTGCCCAAAGCCTCAGGGTAGGTCACTGGAAAAATCAGAGGAAGTTTGCTCCTTGCTGTTTCATGTAATCACGGCCTTAACATTTTTCTGCAAGTATTGATTCTCAGCAAAATGGAAGGTATTTATTGTAAGATATTTTCAGAGCAGGAGGAGTATGGCATAACACTCCAAATTTCTTAAATTTATGACCATGACATCAATATAATCTGAACTGCAGCATATTTACAGTAAGGAACATGGATACATTTTTCTGATTTTCACTTCCCAGCTCAGAAAAACAGGTCATCACTTGCAAATGAGCAAAAAGCACAACCAGACTAAGCAATAAATCCAGAATGACAGATTAGCAATTCCAAATTGCTGAACAGGAGACCACATCCTTTGGCACAATAAAAGATCATTTAGCAAAAGCGATATCTCAATAAAGATGATCCTGGCACCAGCCCAAGCATTCATTCCTTCCAAGGTTATATAAACCTCACAAAACTGTAAACAGAACTTCAAGCACCGTTACTGATGGGAATGCAAACCAGGAGGGGAAATGGGTATTTGTTTTCTCTGCAAAGGCCGTGGAATGCAAGTCCATTTCCTCTGTGCCTCCTTCCTCCCCAGACTTTTCCCAGTCTGAACCTTAGGGATGATGTGGAGATGAAGGGATTTCATACCAGCTTATCTACAGAAGATTCAGCAAAGCCTCTTGATCTCTTTGGGACAATAGAACGCAGAAGTTAAAAATGTATTTGTTTTTTCAAGTTCTAACCTAATCCTCTACAACTTCAGCAGCAGTTATTCAGAGATGATTACTCCCAGAGGAAACTTTCAGAGACTGTCCTCCAAGAAATTCAAGACTTCATCCCTTTAGCCTTATTACATAAAAAAAAAAGTTACATATATATGTATATAAATACTGTATATAAATTCACACAAGGGTGGTCAGAATAGACAAGTATATAATAATGTGCCTGCCATATCAACAGTTTTCAGTGGAAACGGTTACAGGAGATCTGTTTCAGATGTAAGACTTATGACAAATAGTTCTACAAGGATACACAAGTTTCTACTTAACTACTAGACATGTACAATTTATATAGTTCAAGTAACAGGAGAAACAGTTACGACTTAAGTTCTCTAAGTCTACCTACTGCCTGAATCTTGGAAGCATTAAGAAAAAAAAAAAAAACACAACACATTTCCAAATGATACTCTTGAGATTTTCAAAGCATCTAGTATTCCTTGCTATCAGCTGACAGTCTACTGTTGTAAATTGGAGGCAGCTAATTTGTGTATAGAATACTTGGAGTAGTTCCACTCTCGTAAATCCATGCCCATCAAGTGTGCTCATGTTGCTGAAATGAAGCTATACAGTGATAAAAATGCAGCTCATTTAATGTCCAGTAACTAATATTATTAACTACTAGTTATGGTGATAATCAGTTGCTACTGCATTTTCTTTTAGGAAAATTTTTTGCTACTTAGGTCAACATGCCAGGGTTAGCTATTTTTAAATATGGATGCTATAAAGGAAAATGGAAATGCACAGACTGAAGTAACTATATTCCAAAAATTTCCATGCACGGGAGTCTGAATCTTTCACCTCAGAAACACACAAAACTGCTTATAGGTTTTTTTTATTTCTTACTCCAAACCACTGCATATATGCATTGATCTTTCAAATAATGCCTTCCTCCATTTATGGACTTGGATCCAAGCTGAACGGGATAAAAACGATAAACAGAAAAAACACTATCTTCCAATTGGCAGCAAGTCTTAAGTTTTCACAATGCAAGCAGTCGTAAGCATTGGCAGTGTACTACTTGAATTTAAATACTAGGCTAAAAATCTCTGAATCTTTAGAACTTCAGCATAAAAATGTTAGGCTGAAAAGCCTAGTAATAACTTGAAACCTGAGTAAGAAATCAGAGATTGAAAAACATCAAATCCATAAATTGAGTGGTACAACAGAAATGCTATGAATTTTGCTGCAAGTCAAGATGCAAAAACATGCACATTAATTATATCATAGGATTTTTAGGATTACACAACCTTTTTTTACTCCATAGCCACAAGACATATGAAGAAATTTACTGGTAACGTGCTTGTAGTAAGCCATGCACATCTGAAATGATATTAGACTATCAGTCTACCCCAACATGCTAAGTTTAAAGCAGCACATGTAGCTGACAAACATAAATTAATTTCACTACTTAAAAAATAGTAACTATCCTTATGGAAAATTAGCATACAAACTGGAAGCGATAAATACCCTACCTACAAGAGCTCACATGCTACCTGCCATCCACAGTATGCAAGCTGACTATAAACAGAACACTTTGTATGGGCAACTTGTGTGTTCAGATTAGGTCTGCCATTTTTCACAACTCCAACCTTACACTCCGTAGGCAGTAGTTGACATAGAGTACTGAAATTGGAACATAACATGTTATATTAAAGAACAGCAGTTTTAGAAGCTCCCTCTTACCTCAGCCTCTTTCTGCTGGAGGATTCTATCCTTGTCTACCACCTCTTCTTCAACAGGCCTACTGAACAAAAGAATGCATTAATGGTATAAGATACAGAAAGTAGAAAACTCCAAGAACAGATTCAAGGCTCATATTTCAGCTAATATAACAAGAACAAAGTCTACATGCTTCCACACAGGGGACGTTAGGACATTCATAAACCCATGCCTGCATTTTGTAAAAGGCCATTCTTTACCTCATAATACTCCTGTTATTCACTCTCCGTTTCTTAAAATTCAATTTCTTCACGGCTATGGGGATTTTTTGCCATTTACTCTAATCAAGAGATTCCCTCCACTATCTATATGTGGTGCAAAAACCAACCATTAAAACACTGTGTAGGCTATTTCCTTTCTTCTTTAAGATCAAAATGCTTGGCTGAATACTTAAAGAACAAGTAAAGTGGGGACAAGAATAAGTTGCTATCAAAAAAGACGCAGCACAGGTAGATGTGCATTTTTTGTACCAAGTTGCCAAGGACAGAAACCTTACCAAAAAATCAAAACCCAACAACAAACACACCACACCACAAACAACCCCCTACATTACCAAAAAAAGATTGTTTGGTCTAAATTTCTCTCCCTAGCTGCATATGAAGGAGAAAGAGAGCAGCCACCATGGCAGTCCTGCAATAACTGGAGAAGCAAGATCCCACCTAATCAGACAGACTGAGGCCTATTTAAGTTTGTCCACTAGAGTTTACTTTTTCCAAGTAGACATCATTAAATAAAAACCTATCTTGTTGGCAGCCCACTACTTCTTTACGCACATTCCAAGTAAAAACACAGATAAAAGGGAACGGATACAAAACCAAGAACAGTTGTTTGTAAGCACGGTACTTCACCATATCTTACTTCTCTTCAAGAAGAGCATTTCATACAAATTCCAGTAACTCCACAGATCGAAATCTCGTAAGAAATAATTTACAGGTGAGATTTAAGTTAGAAGCAAGAACAAGTCCAATGCCACAGTGGAAAAAGAAGAGACTCAGCAGCAGCAGAGCCCAAAGGCACGCACACACTTACTTGCCAGTTCGTTTTAGCCTCTCCGAACGGAAGTTCTCGTAGTGCAAATCTTGGGTCACCTCCTGCAGGTCCTGCATGTGCGTTCTAGAACATGCAAAGGGCTACTGAACACTTTGTCCTTCTTGTCAAAAGGGAAGAAAAACACCCTTTTATCTTCTATTTCTGTTTTGTATAATGGATGCACTTACTGGAAAAGTAGTCCTTACAGACCCAGCCTGCCATAAAGCTAACCAGAACACCGCTTTCATGTTTACTGATCTTCAATTCATACTTCAGTTCCCTCCCACCAATGTTCTTCAAAGACCCAAAGTATTCTGTCGTCCTCTTGTTCAATAAGAGTTGTTTATACCAGTCTTTGCAGCGTTAAGAACCTTGCAAAGACAGTTATTCAGAAAGATACTTTAATTCCTAAAATATTTTTTTACTCTTACATGCTATTAAGTATAATTTGTAACTGAGAACTAGGTGGAGCTCCTTGGCTCACATAACAGCTGATATTGCCAAAATTGTCAAAAAAAAGAAAAAAAAATGCTTGCTACCAGTGACCAGCAGAGGGCAATCCCTGCCCAGCAGAGACTGAAATCAGAAATGCACAGCAGAAGGCAATTTCCAACAATTGCGAGATGCCATTAAGAAAAAAAAAAAAAAAAATCACTTGAAACCATCTACACAAGCAGAATATTCCTATCAAATAAAATCATAACGGGGCGGGGTATCATATTTAACACAGGATTTGCCAAGAAAATGAGCTTTGCCTTTACAATACTCTTCACAGTTTAATCAATCCCTGAGTAATATTTTCACAGAATCACAGAATGTTAAGGGTTGGAAGGGACCTCTGTGGGTCATCTAGTTCAACCCCCTGCTGAAGCAGGGTCACCTACAGCAGGCTGCACAGGACCTTGTCCAGGCGGGTCTTGAATATCTCCAGAGAAGGAGACTCCACAACCTCCCTGGGCAGCCTGTTCCAGTGCTCCGTCACCC
>Ga0065711_1037002_pt1 | contig 20316 bp, 9 predicted proteins | sample Hoacrofraction12_FD_59098 | JGI IMG/M metagenome (GOLD analysis project Ga0065711, IMG submission 59098) | Hoatzin crop microbial communities from Cojedes, Venezuela - Epithelial fraction 12 v2 (version 2) | ecosystem: Host-associated > Birds > Digestive system > Esophagus > Crop | place... | reverse complement strand
CTGGACAAGGTCCTGTGCAGCCTGCTGTAGGTGACCCTGCTTCGGCAGAAGGGTTGGACTAGATGACCCACAGAGGTCCCTTCCAACCCCTACCATTCTGTGATTCTGTGATTCTGTGATTTCACGTTTAAGACGCTTAGGGCCTGATTTCAGTAGGTACTTCGTACAATGCACTGCTTTGTATCTTCAGTTCTAATTTTCGTCTGGTCTTCTGAGTTAAGAGTGCTCATGATGTCAAGTACAATCCTAAAAGATGAATATAGCAAATATAATTGACACCATTAATTTAAGTCATCTCCTCAGCCGGGGAACAGGGCAGCAATGCAAGTGAGTATAAACACAGCCCATTTTGAATGATTTCCATCATCCTGCCCAGTCATCAGCTGCTGCTCCAGAAGTGTGTGGGTCTTCCATGGCTCTCATGTCATATCTGACATCCCTGTGTAGGGCTTCCGTATATTCTCTGGACTCTACATCTAGGCACATGAGTCACTTCCAGGAACCTTAGAACAAAGACACAGAGATTATTCCAGGACACCATTAAGCTGTTCTTTGTCTGCTTGCAATTTCCAGCTCTGGTCACAGCACCATGTCCAGCTTTTGGAGTGATTTTCCTAACAGACAAGAGGTTTCTTAGCTATGCTACATTGATTCATTCCAGAAGCAAGATTCCCCACCAGCTCCACTTCTCAGCAATTTTACTTTTGATCTCTTAAAATCATTTTTCCCTAAATATCAAAAATCACCTTCACATGAGTCTTTAAGGAGATGCAAAAGTTGGCTTCCCTCCTCAGTACTTTGTCAATAGACATGGATGAAAGTTCCGATGGGAGACATTGCACCTGAAGGAGTCTTTAAATTAAAGCAAAGTACCATTGTGTTATTGCCTGATTGCCAATTAGACAAGGTATTTGGAATATTAGGAAAGAAAGAAATCCTGAAAAATGGAGATGGTAGAATTGCCAAGAATTAGTACAATAAGACAAAACTTCTGTGTTTGGAAGAAAAACAGATTAAGTAGGTACATAGTGCTATGATAATGAAACACTTTCTGCTAGAAAATTTATTACCTGGATATTACACAGCATCTATTAAAGCTAGTCATTTTTAAATCAGTAACTCTAGAAAACATGCAGTTTTATAAAAAAAATTACCAAATAACTCTGTAGATTATTAAGGCTGTTTTTCAGTAACTCTCGGAATCTGGGAATGTCCCCCAAATGGAATAAAGCTATGATTTTTGTCCATATTTTATAAAAATAAACAGGAAGATCATAGCAATTACGAGCCCTCTAACACAACACTGACAACAGATTAATCAAGTAGCCAGCATGATATGTGATTAAAAAAGAATTAAGAAGATTAATATAACTGAGCCTACTGATCATGGACTTATGGAAACTTGCTTTACAAATTTTTCCATCATATATCTTTTACCAAAAAAAAGAAATTATACCAATATAATTAGGAGTTTTTTGTAGTTGACCACATACCATATATTCTAATGAAGATATCAGACTAATCTTGAAGCCTAAGTACTATTCATCAAGTGAATGAAAAATCTTTCTAACTGTACAGTGAAAATTATTGATCAGTTCTTGTCCTGTCTTAATCTTTCTATCAATAATGTGAAAATAGTTACTGTTGATAGAATCAGTGATTGATAAAGGATAGGGAAAGTGTAATCTATAAAGAAGATGCATCTCTGATTAATGGCATGTGGATAAACATGAAATATTGGGGAAGAAGCTATTTTTTTCTGAATGGTAGTCACGCCTCACAAACCTGTAGAATTTTCTGAAGGAGTCAAAGCCTATGTGGACAAAGATTTAGTTGATCTAGTTTTCTCAAATACCCAAAAGAAGTCCAGAAAAGCTCCTTTTCAAAGGCTTTTTAAGGTAAGGTCCTCAAACAGATAATTTTTTAACAGATGGTAAGAGTAAATGGTCAGCATTAACAAAAACAAACACAAAATCACTGGAGGGATCTCAAAGGAATCTGTGCTAATCAATCATCTGAAAAGAAATGAATATTTAGGCAGTAAGTTTGATATGATGATACCGAGGTACTTAGAATAGTAAAGATAACTATAGAAAACTACCAAAGGAAAAGATGGCACTGAAAGATTTGTTGGTAGAATGTCAAACTCTGGATGCTAAATATGTGTTTGGATTAAACAAAGGAAAAAAAAAAAGGACCAGACAATTTCATGGAAGAAAAATCCACCAATAGCAGTTGACTGTTAGGACAGCACTTAGGAAATTCACGTCACGTCCTGCTGAGGACTGGGAGAGTACGCTCATAAAAAGTACTGCTACTGGACTCTCGTGTCTCGAGGGGAGATCTCAAATCCAGTTCACCAGCGTCACAAAATATATAGCTGTTTGCTGCATCTGAGGAAATTACAGGTACAAACACATCTGGTGAGCTTTTCCCTGGGAAAATCACCTTCTGGTCATCGTGTCACTCTGCCAAGAAGCTAAGGATTTCTGTCAAAGAAGGGATGTTTGGCTAAATTATATGATTTTATGCCTGTAGGTGAGAAGGCAATATAGCTTCCTTGGTAAACTGGGCATGAGCAAAAGTCCATTTCTGTATGGTCAAATATAAAATGTAAATCATGAAGGTAAAATGTAAATGTAAAGGAGCAGATAGATAAAATTTCCCTGACAGCAAAGCAGTAGCTTGGAAAAGACCAAGCATCATGTAAGCAGCTGAACATGACCCTCTACAGCTTTTCTGTAGCTAAAGAGGATCGTTTCTATATTGGAATCCTTTTTACCTGATCTTAAAATATTAGTCATGTTGACCTAAATGGCCCTCAGCCACCTGACATTTAGGGGAACAGTATTTATTACTAGGGAGGATACAAAGTTTCACTGAAGAAAATTTGAACTCACTAAGACCAATCAATAAATGAACTGAACTCGGGTCATTTATCACTTTGGTTAGATGTTCAATACCAGAGAGACTGTGAGAATGACAATGTTACCTGTTTGTGCTGAGAAGAATCTCAACCTTTGCTATCTTTCCCCAACTGTAGATCTAACTACAAATGTGTGTCTGCAGAACCCTGAAAAAGTGACAGCCCTTTTAAAAAATAATATGCATAGTTGGTACAAGATTTCTAAGAACTCTTAGCTTATCAGAATCAAAAATCTTATCTAAAACAAGACTCTGCATTACACTTTAGTGAACTATTTCCATATGAAGAGGCACTTTCCAACCCCATACATTTCACATGCATATTTGTTGACCGAAAAAAATGGGTTGAAAATTAGTTTTTTCTGATCCCTAGGACACATAGATCTGAACAGCTTTCCTCATACTTTAAACAGTCTTGTGAAAAGTCATCTTCAGGATAGATGCCATTAGCAAGAAATTTCAACTAGAAATGAATGCATAAATGACACTCAAATCAGAAGACACGTGAAAATGCTTCATGACATTGAGTCTGCCACATACTTTCAGCATTCAGGTTTTTTTCACCAGTTGAAAAGGAAAGGTTAAACATAATTTTACAGCTTTTTCTGGTAGATCTGCCTTGGCAACAGCTAAACAGGAATTTTGGAGATTTGTGGCATCTAAATGTTGGTCTTGGACAATATAGTCTCTTGGCAAGTTAAACTAGAGAATTCCTCTGAATATTCTGAGTATGCCATTAATGCTGAAGTTAAATATCACATAAGAGAGATCAAAAATCAAGAAAGTATAAGAAGTTTTGAGGTCAATGGTTTCTGAATGACAGCTGAAACATTCATATATGTTTCTGTACTTTTCTTTACTTCCTCCTCCTTTACTTTCCTCTCCCTTTTTTCTTTCCATATCTCTAGAAAGAAAAAATCTATTACTTTATAAGAAGATTAATAGTAGTGTTCATTCAACAGGGTTATGGGATATAGATTTCCTTTGGCTTCCTCTTCATCCATAGACATTAGAGAGGGATGAAAACTGCTGAAATACGTAACATTAGAGTTTGTGAGCACAAGGCCTTAAGAAACTAGAATATTACTCGTACTAAGCTATTCCATTCTCATAAACTAGCCAGTGGTCATTTGGAGGCTTACATTTGTGTACTATCATTGCAAGAATGTTTACAAAGAAGTTTTACTGTAAGCATTAGAATTATCGTATGCTAAAGCAATTAATATACTAATATATCACTACAAGGCTTTTCTTTGATGATATTATATTAAAATAATTGAACACGTTACAAATATATGAAACCTCCTTTTAGGGGTAAATTTATTCAATATTTACCTTTTCTCCAAGAGGGTATTTGAGATATCCCTCTTTCACATTGAATAAAGTTGCATAGGAACACAGCTAACAAATTATAAATGGTGTATTTTTTGCAGGGAACGTAGTTCAGTATGTTGTTCAAATAGCCTGAGACGCTAAGTGGACTTCAGTACGCTTTATCAAGCTTAACATCTTTTCTTGTAATTGCTACCTAAAAAGATGTGACAATCTTTGTCATGGTACAGAATGGTCGATGAGGTACACAGTGAAAGAGTGGAGGAAGTAAGTGTTGGAGTAGAGGTGCAGGAGACTGCTGGTGTTAAGCTTTGTAATTCTATTTGTCTGTAACCTCTATCCAGAGGTTATTCTAGTCACTTCTCCTGAAACACCAACTCCAGCAGCTTCTAATCTGAGAGATGAAGCTCACCAATCTTTTCCTGCCAACACTAAGTCTTACATGTCCAAACAAATATCGTGGAGTCTTGTCACTCCCATGCGTATTTCAAGTGAAGCATCCCTTCCTGATAATTCTTTCGATCCTTTTGGTTTTGTCTGGCACTGCACATTGTCGGGATGCCCCGAGTCAGCACCTGGAGCTGGCCCAGAACATCTCTGACAGTTTATTTCTAGTAAAAAAGAACCCACAGGACCGACTAAAGGACCCCCTGGCTCTGCTCACCTGCTTGCTCAGGGAAAAGACTTGGCCAGGGAACACTTCAAGCTTCCTCTCTAGCAGCCAATGCTCATGCTTGTCTTTCAGTCACTTGTTGTGTGAGCTGGGTGAGGTCTGAGCACAGCTAGCCAGGAGAAGTTTGCTCCATGGGTATCCTGCTCTGCACCACAGGTTGAAAGAGACAATGTAATGAACAAACTGTGGCAACGCCGCCCAATTTATGTAGCTGCAATACAATTCTCATGTAATTTCTGTACTGCAATTTCTATGTGACTGCTTTATTTTCACCAGATTTTTCTTCAGTTTAGAGACAGGCCACATGGTAGGGTTCTACTGACTCCTGCTTTTGGCATTATAAACCCTTCTGCCCTTACAGGGAGCACGGCAAACACGGATTATAAAACCTCATTTCCTATTTAAATGCTCAATTTCCAACAATCTCCTAGCAATTTGTCCTTTTGACATTTGTACATATTTTTGCAGACTGAAGATGGGAGCGGACCAGCCTGGGACAGGTGTGGAGAGACTGAGTTGTAAAGAGTCATGTGCAGAGAGGGAGCAGATTTAGCTATTAATTCCCAGACATTATAATTTTTTGTAAATGTAGAGAAATATGTTTTTTTAAAAAAACATGACAGTGACTGTTTGGTGGCAGCTGGATTCCACTTTCAATGAGAGCTAGGGATCTGGTCCTTAATCCTCTGTTTTGTAAAAGTTTTGCCTATAAATAAATGTACCTGGTACTATCACAAACCTCCAGACCGCATTTTGGAAATCACTGGACAATGAGGTCTCGTACAAACAAGCATGGAGGGAATAGAGGCCTGATCATCAGGGGAGTGAGAGGAAGGATGGAATGCAGCCCAGCTCTGGCACCATGAGGGCAGGAGTACTCACTGCAAGGGGTGGCATGAATGAAGGAGGATGGGTTCAGTGCCCTCGGCCACATCTGTAGATTAATTCTTGCAAGCTGTAGTCCAAAAACTGAATGCTGATAACTGAAGAATCAAGCCTTGGCTTTGCTTTTACAAATTATATCCAGAAAACTGCTTACACACGCACATGAGTTTCTTAACTTTCCTCTTAGCAGATCTATATCTGTTCCAGGTTAAAAACACATGCTAATGTATTATTCCTTGGAAGTGATTTCCTTAGCTGCCTTAGAGAAATGGGACCTGAAGGGCAGGGCAGAGGGGAGTTCCACTGCTGGAAAATATGCCCTTTTCCAGGTATGCACATGAACTGGCGGAAGGGCAACTTCAGCTTATGAATACACTGTGCTTCAGGCATCTGCTGGGGTTACTAGCACTAGTTCTTTCAGATCTGCTTCCAATACCCCGGGTAGTACTTAAAGAGTAAAGAGAATATTTCAATCAGCTGCCACAGACAGCCACAGACAGTAGTTTTTGCAGCCAGTAGAGTTTTATGACAGTTAGTTTTGCCAGGTTATATTAAAGAAGGTATGCCATCAGTAGGAAGCAGCACTTTGTACAGATAGGATATGATATAAACTCCCCACAGCGTAACATGGTCAGCTGTAAGCAGGGCGAAGCAGGCAGTTTCTGGAGACAGCAAACAGTCCTGGGCCTACTGTCTACTTCCACCTTTCCTGGGGAGCCTGTACTGCTGAGGGCCAGTGCTCCATGTGCAAGTAAGGCAAGACCTTCCTTAGGAGCAGTTTGTCCAAAGAAGAAAACTTTTCTGGGCAGGAGAAAAAAAAAAAATGCTCTACTCTCCAGGCCTCTTTCCTCAGCTCTTTATGGAATTCTGTCCTTTCTCCCTCTCCCTCCCACTTTTGCTGCAAGAGTTCCCACCCTTGTCCTGGTCCTGGAATCCCATTGCTGGCAAGAGAATTCATTTTTCTCTACAACCGTTGAGAATCTCTGATTCAGCTCTAGCCAAAGAAGTTTTCCATCTTGCTTTCATGCTTCCTTTTAACCAAGCTCTATTAATGAGACATGAATGCTCTCACTGTTTGGATTTGTAATATGGCAGTGCCGTTTTGCCACCCTGTACCCTGCCCAGGGGCTGGTTTTGCTGTGTAGCCAGGGGTTGACTGCTGTCACCATAGGCTTAAGGGAACAGTACTGTGAGAAAGGCCACAGTGCACAGAGCATCACCTCATCCTGTTGAATTCTCCTGGAAGGAGAAGGTTCTATGAATATGTGCAAGGCTTGATATAAGGCTTGGACATTACAAGGCTGATGTTGTAACTGAAGGAGATTTTTTATTACCTCTTTTATTACCAATCAGTTGCCCTTGATCCCACACGTGACTGAACAAGGCAAAACACCGGGGACAAGGAGAAGGTTTGCAGAGAAATGGGGTGGACTTTTCATTTGCCACATCTAGTATAGGAGAGGAACGGCTGCACTGGTTGGGCACTCACAAATCCTTATTCAGGCACATGCATTCAGTAATCAGGTGGCTTTTGGATAGCAGAGTCCAAATGATCTGCCGAGCTTGGTCATCACATTTCCTGGCAAAGACATTCTGGCTGTCACAAATTATGGTATGTTATTGCCTATTTATTGTCTGTCTCTTCAGAGATGAAAAAATTCCTCCTAGACAAGGCGTAACATATGATATGATGAACTGTGCAGTTATGGAAGTTTACAACCCCTTGCTATTAATAAGTGGGGTGGGCAGCATCCCTTATATCAGAACATCCGCCTTTGAAATACAAAGTAACCACAACACATGATCTGTCAAAAACTATCACGATGATAAACAATGGGGTGAGCACCAAAATAAAGAAATAAACACTGCCAAAGAAATTATTTGCATATTTTTCTCTCTCCCCAACCAGTGCTTGAAAAATGTCCTCATTCAATGTGCTTGCTCATCCACACAGCTGCCAGCTGTGCCTCTTTCCTTCAGCAGCAGTCACATGTTACATGGTTTGTAATACCAAGTCCATATTGCTGCAGAAACCTAAGCTATGAAATACAGCTCTCTCTGGCCCTTTAGAATTGGTGTGGAATTATGATTTCAGTGTTGCAACTAAAAATTGACATTCGGTTGAAGACTGTGGCATGCAGGAAACCAAGACAGACAGAATACACGCAAAAATGTCCAGACACTAAGAGACATTTCCAGAAACCCTCATGTAATTAACAAAAATCTGGGCTGCCAAAAGTACTAACAGCACTTGAAGCAGCTTTGAAATCCCAAATGCTTGACTTCTAAATTTAGAGCTCTCTTCTTACTATATTCTGTTATGCACATGTTTAGATTTCTGTTGATTGTTTGCAGAAGAAAAGGAATGTAAAGGTTACTTGTTTAGAGTGAAACCGTGGCCTACAACTGCAACTCAGAATTGGGGGATGAAGGAAAACTACCCTGCCAATGCAGGAATTTAGAGTGGCATCACGATTCACAATGAGCTCAGAACAGAGGCAGCTGCTTTGCTCTTAAAGAGGGTGAGACTGGCAACAGCGGTTCTTGCTAGCATACGCTTTCCGCCCTGTTCCCTCTGCCCTGCCTTTTGCAGATGCTAAAAGAAATGGTAGGTCCGCACAGCGGTCACGCTCACGGCTTGTGAGATCCTGACCATAACTGTCCCCTGTGTGGAGGCACAGATACAGGAGACAAAATGAGAGCACAGTGTCGTGGGACTGCGAAGGGTTGCAACTGGCACTGAATAGAAACGCTGACCTCAAATATGGAGGAAGAAGGTAAGGACCAACAAGGATTTTTTCCTTCTTCAGGAGCATCACCATTCCAATTCTGGTACGCAATGGATACACTGAGGTTTCACATCCCCCTTAACATGTCACAGACAGATAGATATGGCTACACTTCAGTTGTTTAGCACCACCTAATTACCCATAAGGTCTAAATTTTTAATCTGCGTATTTGTTACGGGGCTTCTACTTCAGCAGTTCCCCTTGGACATTTCTCCCACGGGCTTTTAAGGCATGCCTGTGCCATTATGTAGCTGAGAAAAGGAACATATATCCTACTCCTGCTATTTTATCTTTTATTTATTTATTTATTTCCTGTGTGGACGGAGATCAATAAAAGATCATACTTTGTATCTACTTTCTAAAATCCAAATCTTTCTTATTTCCTGTTTCTAGACTTATGTGCACCTTCACGAAGCTGAAACTGCTTTAGTGTGTGTTTTTACATGTGCTTCTATAATGAAGAGGCTGTTTTGCTTTGTGATTTTACATGCTTTTATGCCGTTATGAATCCTGAGATTAATTTTCTCCTTTTTTTGTGTGTGTGTTTAATTATTCCCTTGTAGTTGTATTAAGTCAGTAAAATGTATTTTGATGGGAAACTGTGATTGCAATTATTGGTCAATATCATTAAGTTTCTCCCTTTCCTCTGTTCCTTTGGGGTAATTCTGTAAGAATTGTGTCCTTTTCCCAGCAATCTTAAAACTATTTTTCCTAAAGTTTAAGCTCTTTTCGTACCAATATCTGTTCCTTTTCTTTGTAAATATTTTCAACAGTAGTCTGAAGGAGAAAGAACATGTACTCAGCGCAGTACACAGATACTATGGAAAGAGGCAGATTGTGTGATTTTAATGGATACCGTCTCAGTAGTAGAGGGAATAATCTCTAGGTAAGGTATTAGGTTGCTGTTAATGTAACCATGAAGGCAGAGGGTGGTAACAGGATAATCCTAGTAGATATACTCAAGTGTTTAAACCAGTTTTATGGTATCCTCCACATGATAATGTAAGCAAAAGGGGTCAGATAAGGAACACATTTTTAACCATTTGTATATTAGTGAGAGGAGCCTAGATAATAAAAATAACAGCTGGAGATGCTCTTGCCTGAGAAGGAATATTCTGCATTTGGTACTGGAAATATGATAAGATGGTTGTTATGACTAAAATAGCCTTTCATACTTCCAGCTTCTTCCATAAGGATAAAATGGCGAAAAAAGGCACAGACAGTGACTTCACATCAAAGACACTGTTAGTTGTTTCTGATAGCTCAGAATGGTAGGCAAATGTTATGGATGAAAAACCTACATAGCAAAAAAAAAATAAAAAAAATCTACTGGCCTGTTTGCAGAATCCAGAATAGAAAAACCTCCTCACAGTAAATAACAGCCTGTACTGTTCTTTAACATCTGTCCATAATGTGTAACAAAGCTAAAAATTTTAATAGGGGTGACTTCATCCCGGAAGATGCTTGCTCATCATCTCATGCATCACTAAATTTTCCAGAAATTCTAAAAATAATAAATGGTAATATCTTTGTGCAGAAACTCCTGATCTCAAAAAAGATAACTCAGTTTTGATCTTACTTAGATGAACTATGAGTTAGTTGCTACCATAAAGCAAACGGTTTGCTAGGTATAGATATCATGATCTGATTGCATTTACCTCCTGCAGACAGAACATATCACTGAAGTATGTGTATATATACATGTATATATATGAAGTTTGTGAAGGCTATTTTTCTGCTATATTGTACAATGAATCAGTCATTGGTATATAACATATTCCAAGTAGTATTTGCAAAATATGGGAACTGTCAAAAAATAAAATCCTGGATACCCACAAGCATGGTTCACAGGTAAAACAAATTATACTGAGCAAGAAGGTATTCTAGCTAAAAGGAGATTGAAAACAAAATAGAATATAAAATATTCATACAAAAACTAAGTAAACAACAAAGTATTATAAGCTACACATTGAAATTTACTCAGTCTGAAGAAGAGACTGTACGCCCAAAAGATTGTCAGTTAATTTAGCAAAAGCATCCCCTCTCCCTGAAAAATTTACACTAAATTTATCCTCAGATAACCATGGCTACAACAATATATAATAACAAAAGGAATTCAGATGTAGAGGACCAAGAAAAATGCTAGGTTATGTATGCTTATTCTAGATTGCAAACTGTAGCTAGGTACATATGTTCCATAGATATTTTTGTGATTATCATTTTAACAAAACACTATACCAATAGCATTCAATAAAGTGCCAGGGACTGAGAGTTTATCACCTTCAAAGGATGACACATGAGAAAACGTGCTAAAATTGTATTTTTTCAAATTAATATATCTCATGAAAATACTTTACATGCAAAAGCCTTGTAGAAACTATTCAAAGACTTTTGAACAACCACTGTTCTTTTTTTGTAAATATATGAAAACCAGGGAATTTTCAAGGTATTGAAAAATGTCCTGTACCTATACAATCCTGATAGAAGGTTCACCCAACTCGGTTTAACCAGAAGATTTTAAATTTATGATTCTATTTACAGACAAGCTTGGGTGAAATAATTATTGCCAAACAACCATTGTTGTCAAGATTAGAAGTTTAATGAATGTGTGCTACCATAAAACCTGTATTTCTCCAGAGCACTTCAAAATTGACAGAGACCACACAGATCAGGTTAAAACTAGCTCACTGAAAGACCTCAGACTAGGCAGTCCTGTTTCTAAGGAAGCCTTTTAAGGTTTTCTTTTTTGTCCATATCACTTTACACAAGTGCCAGTCATCTACAGATGGTACAAAAATATTTGTTAATAAGTTTTGCAAATAACACAAAGGTTAGTGATGTAGATAATCAAGAGAATCATCAAGAATGATCCAAATAATCTGCTTAAAATGCCACACCCCTCAAAAAAATTCATTTAATAAGATTAATATATTACCAAGTAATATACCTGAGACTAAAGAATGAAAATTGTGCTTACAGGGTGAGAGGTTCTGCTTTAGAAAACTGTGGCAAGAGGATCAGTTTTAAGATACTAGAGGTAAACCACCTCAACTACCAGTGCAAGTCTATAGCAAAGATTGAAAAAGATTTGATGTGATCCACAGACCTCTAAACCAAGAAAAATAAAGTGGAAGTGAAGAGGTAGTCTTGCCTCTGTATACTGCCTTAACTGTCAAATCCTAGCTGTAAGGCTAGTTAAACAGGACTCTAAGCCAAAAAGTCAGACTGCCAGGTCCCTGCCCAAAGACCATGGGTAGAGACGGGCTGTGCCAGGGGTCACCTAGCAGAAGCCAGGTTCCACTGGTGTGGGTTGCCCCACGCAACTCTCTGACCAGGCAGTGATTTAATGGGGTTTTGCTTTCCTCATAACAATAGTGCAAGGAGCTCTTGATGGAGAAATCCCCTCCAGGCAGTGATGCCATGGTCTTCATCTTCTCTGTGACACACAGCTTAGCATACCTAAAAACTGAAAGGTTTAAACCTGCATAGCTTGCTTGGTAGAGGGAACTTATTAGAGGCACCTGAGCAGCTTCTGGCAGTGACAGTTTGGGTACTGGAGACAGCACAGCTGCAGTCGGGAGCTGCCGCACCTGGACTACGTTAGCTGTACCGCTTTCAGGGCTGCTCCCCATCTAATGCAGCTTTATTGCTTCCTGTAGCTGAGCTAATTTGTTCAGAGGTAGCGTGGGTATCTCTGTACAGCACTGCACCATGTCATGTGCATATACCTTTTATGGCCTGTAATGCACGGGATGTCAGGCTAAGATGATCTAATAATCCTTTCTGGCCTTAAACCGTATGAAACTATCATCAGTCAGTTCCATTAATCTTCCACGAAGGAAAATAAGACACCTGAACATAGCAAGACAGTGAGATACAGCAGTAAAAATCTTGAAAATGTTTCTCAACTTCACCCTGTGCTCTCTCTAATTCTGCTGTAAATTACTGGCCCAAGTCACACACTGTGTGTGGAGACACTGTGGCTCTCTCAGACTTTAATGGGCTGCTGCAGAGGACTCAGATCTGGGCTTGCTACCTAGGCAGTAGCAATTAGCACAGTTTTAGGGGAGGATAAGGAGGAGGTGATCGTACACAAAGAAGTCCAGTATGGTTAGCGAAGCACCTGCATGGTAGCACAAGGATTTTTAGGCAGCCCATAGGCCCACCACGTTAGATACTGTTGGCTGTGCAGCTCTTACTATTTTCAAGAGCCTGGGTGAGAAACAAACAATCTTGGATTTACTTCCTCTGTTTTCACGTTGTCTTGTATAAAACGCACTGAGCAAGTTGCAATCTGGAAATGGGTAAAAGCTTTGGATCAAGAAATCTGATGGATCTTGGCCAGTTTGTGCAGAAGTTAGCAGAACATGGTCTCATTGCTCCATACACAGAGAACAAACAGCTGGAGGGCCTAAAGGTCCATGTGATGGGGTGTTGAGAGAACCAAGCCTGGGAGATGTGCTGATTTTCTCTTCTGGCATGTGAATAGGTTTATTTTGGACAGCATCTGTTTTATTTTTTTGTTCTCCGTTGTATGTCATGTTCCTTTAAAAAAGGAGTGACTAGGTCAGATGGACCCCCTGGAGCGTGTAGATTCCTCCTTTCCCTGGAGAGCAGATGAGCGTGCTGGAGGACTGGGTGGGAGGAGGAGGAGGAGCGGAGGAGCTCCCAGGCTTCAGGGTGCAGCGGAGAGAGAAGAGAGTGGCAGCCCTAGCAAGAAGATGGGAGCCTGCTGTTCGTGGAGAGGCTCATGAAAGGAGCAGTGAACATATGCAGAGCCAGGCTCCCTTGGCGACAGGAAGAAAACTTCCTAGGGATCAGAGACGACTGCGTGGAGCTTACTGCAACCCAGAAAATTACTGAGTTGACTGAAACCAAACCTGGAAGCAAGTACACACCTAACAACACACATGGGGAGAGGGATGAAGCTGTTTCTAAACTTTTATTTTCCTTTTTTTTTTTTTTGTCCTCACAGAGAGAGAAAATGTTTCTTTCTTTATAGTTAAACGTTCTCATTTCTATTGTATACAAATTGTCTTTTTGAGTTTAAAGGACCTTTAGTCTCTTCAGGGAGCTCACAGTAAGGAAAACCTCTAGATCATCATCAAAGCCCTGTCTGTCCTCTCATGAGGTGCAGAACCAGAAATGACCCCCAGTTTTGCTCCTCAGCACTAGAGATATGTCAATGATAGAAAAACTGTAAAGAAGTTAATTAAATTTCATCCGTAGCATAAAACAGCCTCTAAAAGCTGTATCAAAAATTAGGAAAAATGTATTAGCTAACATCTCCTTAACAATTCTTCATTTAGTTTCAGTAGGTTGAATAGGGAAAAAAAAGGATTTTGGTTCACTGGTAGTTCAGAAAAGAGAGAAAGAGTTTGTTTTGGATCAAGCTGAAAACTATTTTCCTTTTTTTATAGTTTCATGAAACATTACAAAAATGATGCAACCCAAAATATTTTTTGTGGGTTCAAATCTTTTAAAGCTGCTTTTCTCAAAAAAATGAAAGGAAATTTCAAAATGGAATGTTATTTCAAATTAAATAATTGGAATGCTTCACTTACAAAAATATCAAAAGGAAGCACTTGATTCTTTCAAAAAATGACAGGGTTCCTTTCAAACTGAAGCACTCAACAAAATTAACACAATTTTGCAAAATGTTTTGGTATATCTCTGCCTCCGTCGCTGAAAAAAAAATCAGTTGAAAAATTTCACTCAGCTTCACAAACAAGCAAACATTAAGAGCTAAAAAGCACGTAAGCACTGAAGTTTTTCTGGCCATACAGACCAGAAGTGCCCCAAAGAGTTAGTTTAGTCATAACCAGAATAGCCTACCAGAAACCCAGATCTGCTAAGAATAAAAATTAAAAACAGATATGCCATGAAAGTTTTTTGTTGCTCTTTATTATTTTCCATTTTCTTTTACATTCCTTCTCCCCTCCTTTTGCCCAGTCCTTCTTAGATGCCTGTGTACCAGACATTCCAGGACAGAACATCTTGTGATCTCCACACAAATACCTCCCCCAGAACAATTATGGGTCAAAGTCTCTGGTAGCAGACGTTGTCTCCCCACTCATTAACTGAATTATGTTAGCTGGGAATCCCACCTGATATCTTCAGATACAGTGATTTTTAAAGCTTCTTTTAGAGAGAGGCTCAACATGTTCTGGCAGCTTTTATTCCATAGATTTTCATAGGCTTGACAAAAGTTTCCTGCTTGGGATTTAGTGGGGAAACAAAGCCAGAGCCAGCATCACTACTGTATTTCAACTATTTAAGAAACGAAAATATTTTCAGGACAAGGTGAAGGACATGCAACACTCTCTTTGCAGAGTAAGGACTCTCCTGAATAAGAAGATCTGAGACGTTAAGCAGAAAAGGAAAACTTGCAGCCTTTAGGACAAACTGAGCTTACAGAGTATTTTCACAGGTTCCCAGACCTCCCAGAAACCTACAAGCACATCAGACTCTGCTGGGGAACAGCGCCTTGAGCTAATGCTGACCTGAAGTGCTAAGCCATATGGCCTGCTGCTGTGCCATACAGATGCCCCACCTCCAACTGCCAGCTCAGTTTATTAGTTTTAGCATCACACCTCAGGAATAAAGTTACTTTGCTTTTGAATCCACGCAGGCTCCCAGAGTACCAGGTATGCACGATTCTAGGTCACGGGGAAAAATACTGTGTCAGTGCGTCAATACGGGCTAGGTTTATGCTGTCCCTATTTAGTAATGCTGGATGAATGTGGACCACAGCAGGCACCAGGATGGTGGAAGATAAACTGGGTAAAATCTGAGTATCTGCTCTGTTCCTAATTGACTTAGTCCTCTGGTGCTAATGAATTCGTACGTGGGACTTCTGTTGTTTTCAGTGTTTCTCTTGAGGACAAGTCATCCTTTTGTTAAATCAATATTATCTTCCTTTCTTTTTTATAAAATCTGAAAAACAGAATTTGCTGGAAAGCTCTCTCACTCTCTTGCCTTCTTTCTTTTCTTTCCTTCCTTCTTTCCTTCTTTTTCCTTCTTCTTCCTTCTTTCCTTCTGCTCTCTCCTCTCTCTCTCTCTCTTTCTTTCTTTCTTTCCTTCTTTCTTTCTCTGTTTCTCTCTTTCTCTCTCTCTCTTTTTCTCTCTTTTTCTCTCTCTTTCTCAGTTTCATCTTTTGAAGGCTTTTTAACTTTATAGGAATACCAAGTTTGGGGATTGCAATTTAATTTTTTTCCTGGAGCAGCTCTGGGAAGTCTTGTGTTCTGGGTGTTCTGGCGCTGTCGTATGAAGAATGAGGATCTTGAACAAAGACTTTTTTTGCCCAAAATTGTAATTAGTGGCTAAAGTTGCTAACAAAAGCAGAGGCAGATGAACAAAATAATTCTAGACATTTAAAAAGCTTGTATGATGACAGATTGAGGAGATAGGAACTGTTTAGGGAAAGAACAAGGTCATTATTGTTCAGAAGAATGACTAGACTTATGAACGCAATAATAATTGGGTAAAAATAATATTAGCACAATTACTATGTCACTATGTAAGCAAGTGTTGCATCTTTATGTTAAAGACTTTGCTCTGTTGGTTAAGGTACCATCACAAAAGAGAAGTGGGGTTTGAAAATTGTTCTAAGTTTCTTAGCTTTTGCCATGCTGAGCACAGCAAGACCTTGTGAGTGGATGAAGCTGTTGATAACAAAGTCCACGTCCATTTACTGAACTTAGCTAATTCATGAGATTTACAGGATGAATTTTGTTGTCTTTTGCAAAAGTCCAAATAAATTATGTCCTCCAATCTTCTTGTATTCCCTCTTTTGTTATCACACCCAACAATTAAAAGAATGTGAATAGCTTACAGAGGCACAGATCTCTTTTACAGAAGCCGTGGTGATCTGTCTCCATCATATTATTTTCAGCTGGGTCTTTTATAATTCTGTTTTTAATTAGCATTTCAACCAGCTTTCTTGGTGCTAAAGTAAGAATTCTCAGCTCTGAATTTCCCAGAATAACCTTCACAGTAAAATACCATTTGCAACAGAGCTGCTCTCTGAGAGAGCAGCTATTTAATCCTGATTTCTTCTACTTGCTTTTTGAACCCTTTTGACTAATATTTTATTTTTCAATTCTTCTTTTCAAAGGTTGGCATACTATTTTCTTCTGTCATTCCTCACCTCCGAGAGCGTAGTTTGCATCTACTTCCCCTGTAGCACTACATGAAAAAACTTGGGTTTTACTGCAAAGCCAAAGAAATTCCTCCAAGAAGAGGCCATAGGCAGAAGTGCATCGCACATGGAGTGAAAAAGGCTCAACCGAGAGGCTGAGAGAGAACTCGGCAATCAAGTTACAGAAAGGTAACAGCATGGCAGAGCAGGTGTCTTGCATTTCCAGTAGGTGATGGATCTGTTTTAAGTACCTGGTTTATGGTTCAGCTCTACCTACCACGGACATGTAGGACTCTCGGTCCTTCAGCAGTCTAGCTGAGTGCAGCAGGACTTGACTTGACCAAGGCCTTCATTTCGAAGTGAACAAAAACCGAGCACATTCTGCCTCTGGTTCAGACAAATCAATTTTTGCCATCCATTTCATACAAAAACAGCAGTTCCAGTGCAGACAAAGACATGGGACCTAGTTTTTACAAGATTTCAGACTCTGTGCTGTTTACAGTCACAAGCCCAGGCTCCACATTCTTAATCAGGGCATTACATAGTCAAACATTTCAGAAGAGTTTTTGTTTATCAAATACCAGCTATAGCAGGGGTTCAGACACTTACTAGCCCAAGTCACACCGAGGCCAACAAGACATAGGCTTCTAGTTATGTCACTGTCTTTGAAAATGTCTTTCAAGGCCAGAGGTCTTCTTAAAGCAATGCCAAAATGCTCTTTAAAATCAAGGCCAAGATGCTGGTGCAGCTTCTTCAGATGGATCTTAACCGCAGGAAATTACTCCTCTGTGGTATTTGGATTCTGACCTGTCATCAAAGCAGCTTCCCCAGCCAGCTTATTCAAATAGCAGTTCTGTGATCTCCTATATATGTCTGTGGGCAGTATACCCATCAGCCAAGTGTTCATGGCACTATTTGCTACACAACAGTTGGGTCTACACAGTGGAGGAAGCACACTCCATAGCACATCTACAGGCGTGAACACCTGGTCATCTAGGCTGGCTGGTGATCATCACAGTTTCCTTCATACTCCCACAAGAAATGATCTTTCTCAAATGGAAAAGAAGGCTGTGTGAGCTGAGACTGGTTTTGTCCTGACGTGCTTACCTCAAGTCTCCTGTGCTGTCCCAGAGAGCACCCATAACTGATTTGTGAAGTGCACTCCTTTGTATATTGTTCTTGAGATTTATCCCAAAAGTTAATGTGAAGTTTGCACTTTATATACAGCTCCTTGGATGAAACCAGGTGTACTCTAACACTTAAAACTATTTTTTGTTGTATATATCTTATTTGATAGAACTTCTTTATATTATTCTGCTGACATCTAGAGTTATACATCACACAGAATAACACATACAAAAGAAAAGCAATTTTTAATAGTGAAGCTCAATAAAAACATTATGTTTAAAAGTACAAAATATTCAAGTGTAGTAACCAAAACAACAATCTACCTTCTCTTGGTGTGGAATCCAACCTTTGGTCCCCCTGCTGAATTTCCTCTCATGTTGTTGTTGACCTCCAGGCATGTTTTAAAGAACCAAGAAAGATCACGTGATTAGCTCCAAAGTACTCTAAAGAACTAATTTAAAAGAGCTTTGCTGTAAATATCAATAATGGAATATGACAAGCGAATTAAAATAATGAAATACAAATGCTGCGTGAAGGAAATAATTCATGATATAATTTTAATAAAAGCAGCGGAGAGAACAGTCTTGCTGCTGACACTTTCATATGCTTTAAGACATGAAGAAACACAAACATAGTCAGTCCATGAAGAGATCTTTCTTGCCCAACCTCAGACAATAAAGTTCAAGGGTCTCTGTTTGTTAAAGCAGGGAGGAACACCACAGAATTCTTCCTTTATTATCTAGTCACCACTATAAAGCCTCATTATTACAAATATGACAAGCGGATGTCTCTAATTTGCCCCCGGTGTCATGGCTCATTCTGTGTAGTTTCACCTCGCGTGTATGCTCAGTGGTCACCTGCACCAGTTCAGTCCTGCTGCGCACTTGGTCCTGCCTCTTGGCTGGAAAACTCACTTGCTTCCACGGCCCTTCATCTGTTAATATTTTTGTTGATTCTTCTGTGCTTGACATCTTTTTTATGACCTAACTTATGCTGAAAGTCTTAACTTTAAAAAGTTAGGACTTGAAAAAGCAACTTATAGTCCTAAACTTGCTAACAGATCTGTAGAAGTCTGTTAGTATTACTACCTCCCTGCTAGTATTCCCATATATGTGTCATATTTACTGTGTAGGTTAGGAGCAGTCCTTTTAGCTGTGTGTTTGTGCTGCTTGATCTCCTACATAATACTAAAAAGCAATCTTGAATATTGATGAAAGATTTTTTTTTTTTACCTTTACTGAGTTTCCTATGAATGATACTGTGAGCCTGAAAACCAAGCAGAAATCGTGGCCTACACGTTCCATTGATAAAACACTGAGCGGTGACTTTTAGAAAAGTAAGTATGGTAGACAGTATGTGGCCAACTAAAGTGGAAAAGGGAGGAAGCTTAAGACTAATAAAAGACTAGTCTCACAGATCAGTTTCTAGCGTTAGTGAACCAACAAATTATTTAAGCAAACTCTGTTAAACAAAAATCAATTAAGAGAGCTGAAGGAAACAATCCCATTGATCAGGTGAAAACAGAACAAAAATTAAACAAAAAAAAAGCGTGTTAAATGTACTGTTTCTTCTTTTCACTTCGTATTTGAAACAAGTATATTTACGGGGGAAAGATTCCTTTATAACCTGTGCTTTTTTACAAGGGTTAGAATTAATGTTTTATCCCTTCATACATGATTTTTAACCAAGTTCATTGAAATATTTTTAGTGGATAGTGTTCACAAATTTGATAAGGTGCATAAATTCAACTGAAAAACAAGAGGTGTTAGAAACTAAGTACCTATCCTTGAAAAAAGACCAACAACTGATGTGCAAGTGCATATATTGTATTAACTGTGCTTGTGCAAAGCTAAACACCTGTTATACATTCTTACAAAAGTAGTGCCAAACAATTTCTTAAATTGGTATATTCACAGGGTTAAGATTGGTTAGTTTATAAAGAAATCTCACTAAATCTATAGTGAAGGATATCTCACATGCCTGACTATTAAACTGAAGTTCAAACAACAGGCAGCAGCTCATAGAGTCCTTCTGGTAAGATTATTCCCATTTGAAGGGTACAAAGGCAAGTCCACCATTGCCAAGTCATGACACACCATTACCTTCCAGAAAATCTCAGCTAAGAGAAGGTAAGGAAGCAACAGCAGGGGGAGAAAAGAGTAAGAGAAAGGGAGGAACTTTTGGTTTGCTTTTGTTTTAAGAATCCAACAGGTTTAAAAAAAACTAAGACCAGAACACTACAGAAATTTTTATGATCCCAGGATAGAATTATTTGAGACAAAGTGTCATAGTGGAGGCTGCTGGTTAAGCAATTGTTTTTTCTTCCCATCCTTATCACTTCCTATCTTTCAAGTACAAGGACTCCACCAAATGGGTTTGTTTTGGTTTCGGCTGCCGCCGGCAACAAAAGCGCCACGCGGCCGCCCCTCCCCCCGCCGGCGTGC
>Ga0065711_1037001_pt1 | contig 20319 bp, 12 predicted proteins | sample Hoacrofraction12_FD_59098 | JGI IMG/M metagenome (GOLD analysis project Ga0065711, IMG submission 59098) | Hoatzin crop microbial communities from Cojedes, Venezuela - Epithelial fraction 12 v2 (version 2) | ecosystem: Host-associated > Birds > Digestive system > Esophagus > Crop | place... | reverse complement strand
GGGGGGGGATCTATTGCCTATTACATCCAGGAAGGACGGAGCTCCAGTATCACTAGTAACAGCAATTCTCCACTTGCCATCTAGAAAATTGCAAAATGACACATTTCCCAGTATTATTTATCTTTCCAATAATTTCCCAGAGATCTCTTGTCATGTCTGGATCCAATAGCAGAGATCCATAACAGCTTCCCAGAAAGTGAATTGTATTCAGATGGATCTTGTTATACTCATCATCTCATTTTTTTAAATTCTTATGAGCTACCATGTTATTCACCTGCACTGCAGTTTTGGTGTTACAGCTCTTACTTCTGTCTCAGATCATAACCTGCAGTACTGTGTACTGATCGTATCATGTTCCTGTTATCACAGAAATACTGTTTTGTGCCTGGCACCAGGAGTTCTTGTTCTTCTAAGCATTCACATTATGTATCTGCCATTTTTCATGGGCAAGTTTTCCTTATATTTTTATTTCCTTCTCACTTTCTCTTGTTGTCTGTCCTTTCTCTTTCTTCATATCCTCCTTTCTCTTTTTCACCTCTCTCCTCATTTCATCTCTTTTTCTTACCCTTTCCCATCTCATCTTATTTTCCTCCTTTTTTCCCCCCTTTCTCTTTTTCCTCTCTTGCTGTGAAATAGCTCCCATGTCCGTTTAAATCCATTTGCGCTTGTCTCCCTGCCTTAGGTTAGCCTGCAGAAGAGTCGCAGGGAACCACACTTTGAAGGCATTTAAGATCTTCTTAGTCTATAAAATATGGAGCATGCTCAAATACAGTGAATCTGTCTCTGCTAATGTCCTGGTACTTCAGCGAGAGTTAAACAGCAAGGTCAGTGCAGTTAGGGACTTGCGTGCACTCTGGATTACTCAAAGCCGTGTGCATAATGATACTTGTTATCTTTGATGGCCATATTTCATTGGTTTTCTATTTTTTCCTAAATCATGCTGATTTTTACATGGAACTGCCCACTTCAGGCTACAAGTGGAGGAAGAAGAGGATGGGTCCACTCTGGAAAATTGGGGAGAGGGTGTAAGAGCTGGGAAATGATGAGGAAGAGGACATGAGAAGAGGCTGGATAGTAGTGAGGGGGGAGAGGGGAAAGTTAAGAAGGTTTGGGGGGAACCATGGTGGTCAGGATGGGTAAGAAGGTCCATTTGGGTACCCAAATGATGCTGGAGATGGTACACTGGCCAAGACGAGCTCCAGATCTGTGCTATATTGTGTTTCTGCATGCAAGGAGAGGGAAGGAAAGGGGGCACAAAGCAAACGGGAGATCTTTGAAGAGAAAGGCATGGAAAGGGACTGAGAGTTACAAAATGTACAGAGTGGGCTGCCTCTCTCATAGTGGGAAGCCACTGTTTTCCTATCCAGTCCCAGCTGGTCTCTGGGGGATGCGAGCACCACCTTGCCATTGCCTGCCTGCTGCACCTGACGAACGCTGCCCGGCCAAGGCTTCAGCGCTCGCTCCCTGCATCAGCATTGGCAGCGCTGGCAACAGCAGCAAAGTAACGGGGTCAGCCACTGGCAAGCTGCTGTAGTTAAAAAAACCAAAACAACAAAAAAATTATGTACATAAGAAAAGGAAAATGAAGCAATGATGGGTTAGGCAATTAAGCTAAAAGCCTTTGAGAGTGTAATCCAGCTCTCTCTATCAATAATTCAGGAGTCCAAGATCAGTCTAATTGATTGAACACCTTCCACAGTAGTCAGCCACTAATAAGACAAATGAAATGTGTTTTTTATTGTCAAATCTCCATCTCACATTCGCGCAGGCAAAATCCTGCAGGGCTTTTCATTTGAGGACCTCGGGTATTTTTTCCCTTGATGGAGATAAATTGAGGGCCAGCGTCTGTTTTTAAACAGCAGCAAATTAAGCTGATCTTCTCCTTTGGCTGTGGGTGGGTGGAGAAACAGAGCTGTGCTGAACAGGATTCACACATAAAACTTGTGTGGGTCATCAAAAGTTGAACCCACTTCCCAGGGGACGTGTTTTCACTGTGTAATGATTTGATTGCCTGGGATACTTGGCCTTGACAGACTCCAAAGGACTGCAGCTCTTACCCTAAAGCCAATGTCTTTTACCTCCCTTCCTCTAAAGAAAAATCACATTAGGATCCTTGTTTTCCTAATAGCGGTTTTGATGTGTGCCTTTTGACATGGCATAGATTTTTAAAGGGGGCTGGACAAATATTTAACTTTTCCAATTGACCTGAGCAAACTGTGTCAGAGGTTGTGACAAAAAAGGAAAAAAAACCAAAGATGGGTTGAAACTGTTTGGTGTTTTATAGCTTGCTTCCAAAACCATGACAAATGCAGTGATTTGGGGGACCTCTGTGATGACAAAGTAGGACATGCTCGGCAAATTTGTTGGATTATGTTTCCTTTGGACCGTAACCCTGAGTGGGTGGGAGATTGCCCCAGCAGGATGGAGCTTGTGGACACCAGCTCTGGAGCATTGCCTGTTGCTAATCAAAAGCTGATTTGGAGAAGGGGTGAGGCTCGAATTGCTACTGATGTGTATACAAGTGCCTATCTGCATGGTGAAAATCTGTGTATAAGCAAAGTTTCTTTAAGCCCAGATACTCAGCAGTTATGCTAACACATCCCCTTGTACGCACAGTGGCTCTGGGACTGGATCCTTTGCCAACGTAAATCCAAGTAGGTCCTCTGGGGCATTCTGCTGACTTATACGAGCTGAAGATCCAGCCCTGGGGTGAGGGGCAGCTCTGATTATGATGTGTGCATATGTGTTTAATTAGGAAAGACCGCAAGCTGTGTGCATGCTCCAGAGTCTCCACTTAATTAACCTTTTCGCTGGTGCGGCACAAGTTACCTTCTGAGCAAACCCAAAGTCTGGAGATCTGGTAGCGACTTTCCTCATTTGCTGTGATTACATGTGCTTCCCTGCGGCTTAGCTGGGAAGGGAGGGAAGGAGGCAAAGCGCCTAAGAGCAGTTTCATTTTGCCTGTAATAGCTCTGAAACATTACATAATGTGTTTGAAAGCTTGATCTAACCAAGGAGTAGTTGTTTGACTTCCTAATCTAGTAACTTCATGATGTCTGTCTCCTCTTAGCTTTAGTATAGCTTGACTGTGCAAATGCCATTTAATTGTGTTCTTGTGAAAGCTAAAGGCCAGTAGCTTTGCCAAGGATGGCTAATTTTATAGTGCACCATGCCAGAATTGATCTTGACTGCAAAGATAAGGCTGATGGTTTATAGCTGGCAATTACAGTCATACAACAACTGTTGTATAGGGTTGTTATAGGTTATGAAGTTCTCTAACTACTGTGCATTGCTTAAGGAGGCAGGTGTTTCCATAGTCAAGACAGAGGAGAATGAAGAAGGGGCAGATGGGAATGAAAGAAAGTGGGCAAGAGAGGAGGGGAATAGGACCAAAAAAAATGGGATAACAGCAAATGAATGCAAGTAGGGTGAAGGCATGCAAATGGAATGGGAGTGACATACAGGTGGAACAGGGGAAGAAGAGGAATGGATATGGCCAACAAGAAGGGAGAGGGTATGGAAAAGAAATAGAAAGAAACTGATGGGAGAAATAGGCCAGTGAGTACAGAAGTCTATCTGAGATTCAGTGTAGTCAAAGAATTTTTTTTTTTTTAAGGATATCTTCAGCTTCTCTGTCTTTAAGCTATGTAACAGCTACCTGCCTAGTAAAAAAAGCAGCTTGGTTACCCAGTCGACGTGCTGATGCTTACTGGAGTCTTCTCCCTGGGACGGGTTCTTTCAAGCTGAGAGCCGGTCCTCTGCGGAGATAAATAAAACATTGCCAGGTTCATAGTTCTGCTGCTGCTCCACAGCCAGGAAATCAGGAGGTCTTCAAGACTCTGAAACAGCTTCAGCCTCAGTATGAGCACTTGAAGCTGTTGATAACAGCTCCATCAAACTGCTTACGGTTTTGTGAAGCAAATGAGACCCATCAGCAAATGAGGGAGCAAGTCTGGAAGTGGAGTCGTTACTTCCACGACTTACAAGCAACCAAGCAAGCAAATAAAAAATAGCTATTGATCTGTATTTGGTTTACGTAGCAGGGTTTCAGTAGCCAGGGGCTGCAGGGGTAGCTTCTGTGAGAAGATGCCAGAAGCTGCCCCCATGTTGGAAAGAGCCAGCTCCAGCTGGCTGCAAGATGGACCCACTGCTGACCAATGCTGGTGGCAACTCTGTGATACATTTAAGAAAGGGTAAAAAATGCCACACACCACCTGTGAGAGAAGAGTGAGAATATGTGAGAGAAACAACTCTGCAGACACTGAGGCCAGTCAAAATGGAAGGGGAGGAGGTGCTCCAGCCACCAGAGCAGAGATTTCCCTGCAGCCCATGGTGAAGGCCATGGTGAAGCAAGTTGTCCCCTTGCAGCCCATGGAGAACCAGACCAGAGCAGATATCCACCCTGCAGCCTGTGGAGGACTCTACGCCGGAGCAGGTGAATGTGCCCTGAGGGAAGCTGCAGCCCTTGGAAAGCCCATGCAGGAGCGGGCTCCTGCCAGGACCTGCGGACCCATGGAGAGAAGACCCCATGCCAGAGCGGGTTTTTCTGGCAGGGCTTGTGACCCCGTGGGGACCCACACTGGAGAAGTCTGTTCCTGGAGGACTGTACCCCATGGAAAGGATCCATGCTGGACTAGTTCTTGAAGAACTGCAGCCTGTGGGAAGGACTCATGTAGGAGTGGTTTGTGAAGGACTGGATCCTGTGGGAGGGACCTCACACTGGAGCAGGGGAAGAGCATGAGGAGGAAAGAGCAGCAGAGATGAAATGTTATGGACTGACTACCACCCCCGTTCCTCATCCTTCTGCACCAAATGGGGAGGGGAGGAGGGGATAGAAGAGTTGAGAATTAAGGAGTGAAGTTGAGCCTTGGAAGAAGGGAGGAAGAGGGGCAAGCGGGGTTTGGTTTTGCCTTTGTTTCTCACTATCCTCCTCTGTTATTAATTGGCAATAAATCAAATTAATCTTCCCCAAGTTGAGTCTGTTTTGCCCATGATGGTAACTGTTGAGCAATGTCCCTGTCCTTATCTCAAGCCACAAGTTCTTCCATCCTTTTTCCCCCTGTCCTGTTGATGGACAGGAAGTGAGTGACTTGGTGGCCACCCAAGGTCAACCCACCACATGATTATATATACAGATTCCCAGAAATGTGCATTTGAGGAAACCTGACTTCCAGAAAAGTGTGCTAAGATCCTATCCGAGAGTCCAAAATTGAGCATGTGTCTGCAACTCCAGTCCTAAACTAAGAAGTGAGATGATATCGCACTCGAAATACAGGGCATGCATGGGAGCGATAATGCAATGGAGGGTCATTATGTCTTATAGGCAGGAACCTAGTGGACCCTCAGCAGTGCTGCTCCTTATTTATATAAGCTTTAAAGCTTGACAGCGAAGATGAAACTGAGACTTAAATCACTACAAGAATAGTTCTGGAGGATGTTAGCCAGGGTTTTGTACAAAGCAGTTTTAAATAACCCTGCTAGTGGGTTTTCTCACTTGTTGAACAGACTAATAATTTTCCTCATTACGTGGACCAAAAAGGGGGATATCAAATTCCTAGTCTGATCTGTATTCTTCATGACTAGGCCCTCTTCCTTTCCGGTATCCACACCTGGAAAGTGCAGATGGTAATTCCTAGTGTCAGAGGATAATTGTGAATAGTCAGGGACCATCTCATGTCATTCTGTGTCATTTATATAGCCCCTGCCACAGTGGGATCTTGGATCACAACGGAGGTTCTCAGGTATAAAAACTGTGCAAATCATGGTTATGACTGCTCAGAAATGTCACATGAAGTATTTTGTCAGTCTGACTTCTTCAGATGCCTTGTATGGAGAAGTTCAGAGATGAAATAAAACAAAAAAACACCTGGTTTTGGTGTTAAAATAATATAATAGGACACTTTTTCTACCCAGCAAGAGAAACAGTGAGGGGCAGAGGTTTGAAGAAGTTTTGGTAAGTGGCTTCTCATTTCTTCCCACTCAGTTTGACTATTTCTGTTTGGCTGGGAATAGAAAACTGAAGTGATGGGTTGCTCTGATTATGCCTAGTCAGGTGCATTAAATGGTGTCTCACTCTGCTGCCTCCTGCAATCTTGCTGCTCGGTGTGCTTATCAGGGCTGACGTGGAAAAGGTAGATGTCTGTAAACAATAAAGAAATAGAAAGGGAGGTGAAAGATCTCAGATTGGTCTCAGCAAAAGGATTTGTTGGGAACTGGAAATGTGTTGTGGAGATTAAACCAAGCCACTTTTAGAATAACTAATTGGGATATGCCTGTCAGCTTCAAGACTCAGTAGTGTACATGAACCCCATCCAGCTTTTCATGGGTCATTTGTTGGAGAGATGCTTACAGTATATAGAAAGTTTCTTTTTAGCAGCCATCTGTTTTATGCTAACATGGAGCTTTGCTCAAACGCTTCTCTCTAGTTAAACCATGAACTCGTGTACTTGAGTTATAGTGCTGTGAGTTCACAGTCACCAAGAAAGATTACTCTGTTTTCATCAATGTGAGACAAAATAAGATCCAATGGATTTTTAGTACTGAGATCCAAAGACAGTCAGGTTTGAGATGCAGTACTTTATTTCAAGTTTTGCGTCAGTGCTGTCTACATGATCTGTCTAAAATTGTACGAAATACTATTCAAAGTCTGTACAGTGGAGCATTGAATTTCTGTGGTTTTGTATCTAAATTTGGATTGTTGATGTACAAGAAAATTGAATTCAAGCTGGAAAGGTGCAAAATGCTACAAAAATGAAACTGTCTAATGCAAGAGACTAACAGTGGCTGGTTTATTCATCCTAGGAACAAAAACAGGCTGGTGAGATACAGCTGATCTTTATTAATCTATGGAAGTAGGGAAGACTACCTGGGAGGACTGCTGTTTAAGCTAAGGACTTTACTTTTATGAGAACAAAGAGATCATGAGAAAGTTTGGATTGAAAATGTGAAGACTTTTAGCTGTAAGAGCAGTGAGTTTAGGGACAGCCTTACAGCTTGATTAGTGGAGATGGAAGCCCTAACTGAGGTGGAGCTCTGTCTTTTTAGGAAAGAGATTTTCACTGCATGTGAACTCAAGTTCTGGGTTCAATATCTCAGGCTGAAGTTCCTTAACGGCCTGACTTACCTTGAACAGTTTGTGCTGGTTGGAGCAGTATCCCATGAAAAAAGCCACTGGTTTTGTCTCGGTGGGGAAATGTACTTACAGTCTTTATGCTCCTGGTGTGTGCTTGCTTCTATGAGATAAAAGTTGCTATCAGAATAAAAGGGTGAGGTGGCTTCATATGAAAGTGCCAACCCAGTGAGTTAGACCGGTCTAGCTTCAGTGGTGTAATTACACTGATACTGCAAATCCAGCAAATCTTCCCATAGACAACCCTGAACAATATTGCAAAACTTTGACCTTCAGATTTTAGCTCAGCTCTTCCATCTTCAAAGTGCAAGGATAAATGTACCTCAGAGTTTGTACTGGCTCCGTGGAAAACTGAACAGGACAGTAGAGTTGGAAAATATATTTCCCTTAATGTTCTTGGTTTCAACTTCCAAAAATGCTTTCTCAGTCAGAATTAAACCTTTTCCTTCACAGAAGTTTTGGTGGAATTATTTTAGTTTTTCAGAGACAATTGACAGAACATGCCTAAAATTTGTAAAGGAAAATGGAGAAATCTGGTTTTGCTTGTATTTTCAAGCATAAGCCTGTTTTGGGATTAACAGCAACAGAAATAAAAAATTGTATACTGGTAAAATAAGCTTAATCCAAAGCATTTGAACAAAATTTTTTCCTTTTTTTCTTTTTTTTTGTTTTTTTAATGGAAAACATGTATCCCTTTGATGAAATCTATCTATAAATCCAACTGAATCACTGCTCAGTCTGTATGTGGTGTAATGGGGCAAATTATGACGGACTCCACTTGCACTGGCTGTTAAGATCACTGAAACCAGGTTTTAACTAATAAAACTGCTGCAAAATTAGAATGTCCGCAGGGAAAATAGCCTTGGCCAAAACTGCAGCCAGCCAGAGTCAGAAGACTTGTTTGGGAGTGCTTTTCTTTGGAGAAGGGTACAATAAATGTTGTAACTGATGTAAAGAAGTCTTTGATTGCAAAGATCTAGAAGTGGGAAAACTTGTGTCCATCTAACTAATTCCTTTTAGTAGTCATGAAGGGGCAGAGAATGAGAAGCAATGGAGAGGGAAGAGGAATTCGTGGTTCCTTCATGCTCAACTATTCACCTGCTGAGACAGATACTACCCTACAGGTGTTTTTCTGTTTATTTAACTTTGTCTAGATCAGAGCTTGTACCACTTTATCTGTATTAGTAAAAGTTGTGTCTGATAATTGATTTGCTGGCGTGTTTTTGTAGCAGGGACTGAGGCTGAGCACAGTGGGAATCGTTCAATCTTCCTATAGCTGCCCTTTTGGATGGTGAGGGCCCTGGTTTCTCAAACAGCAGAAAGGAGAATCTGATCAAAATACCATGTGCCTATTAGTATTTTCTAAAAGTTTGAAAAATACCCTTTTTTTCTTCCCCATGGGAACAATCTGCAGTAGATACAGCTTGAAACAAAAACAGATAGGTAAGCAAACTCATGGCAAGTTGTCTGTGCCCTTCTAAGTTTCTTAATTGTGTAGAGAAGAGAATTGTAGAGACAAAACGCAATTGCTTCAGTGAAAACACAGCTGAACTGCTTCCCTAAATATCACCCAGCATCTCTCGCTGGATGTGCTGCATTTCGCCAGACCAGCTCAGACAGCATTTGATGTCACACTGATTTGCAAACAGAGCTCTGTGGACTGCAGGGCATAATGACATCACAGATTCAGAGGACGTGATTAATACGTCATTAACGAATTGAGCCACTGCTGCATGACAGCCTTCAGTAATATTTGTTTAGCAGGGTGTCTGCTGAGATCCAGCTTCTCAAGCCCCAGCAGTGTCAGACTGAGAGCTGTCTCAGGCATTCAGCAGTCTGAGAGCAGAAACCTGTTAACCTTGTGAGGGCTCAGACTTGATGTGTTTTTAGTGTGGAAAGAACTAACCCTTCGAGCAAAGAGAAATCAGAAATTTCTCATGTCCCTTTTCTGTCATCACAGCATAGCAAATGAAGAAGAAACCCATACATTTTTGGCCTCTTGTTAAGATCATAGAATCATAGGTTGGAAAAGACCTCTAAGATCATCAAGTCCAACCATCAACCCAACAACACCATGCCTACTAAACCATATCCTGAAGTGCCATATCTACACGTTTTTTAAACATCTCCAGCGATGGTGACTCCACCACCTCCCTGGACAGCCTGTTCCAATGCCTGACCACTCTTTCAGTAAAGAAATTTTTTCTAATATCCAGTCTAAACCTCCCCTGAAGCAACTTGAGGCCATTGTCTCTCATCCTATCGCTAGTTAATTGGAAGAAGAGATCAACACCTGCCTCACCACAACCTCCTTTCAGGCAGCTGTAGAGAGTGATAAGATCCCCCCACAGTCTTCTCTTCCCCAGACTAAACAGCCCCAGCTCCCTCAGTCACTCCTCATCAGACTTGTTCTCTAGACCCCTCACCAGCCTCCTTGCCCTTCTCTGGACATGCTCCAGCACCTCAATGTCCTTCTTGTAGTGAGGGGCCCAACAATGAACACAGTACTCCAGGTGCGGCCTCACCAGTGCTGAGTACAGGGGCACAATCACCTCCCTACTCCTGCTGGCCACACTATTCCTGATCCAAGCCAGGATGCTGTTGGCCTTCTTGGCCACCTGGGCACACTGCTGGCTCATGTTCAGCCAGCTGTCAACCAACACTCCCAGGTCCTTTTCTGCCGGGCAGCTTTCCAGCCAATCCTCCCAAAGCCTGTAGCATTGCATGGGGTTGTTGTGGCCGAAGTGCAGGAGCTGGCATTTGGCCTTGTCGAACCTCATACAGTTGGCCTTGACCCATCAATCCAATCTGTCCAGATCCCTCTGCAGTGCCTTCCTACCCTCAAGCAGATTGACACTCCCTCCCAGTTTGGTGTCATCTGCAAACTCACTGAAGGAGCACTCAATCCCCTCATCCAGATGATTGAATAATATGTTAAATAAGACTGGCCCCAAAACTGAGCCCTGGGGAACACTGCTTGTGTGATGTGAGCCCCTACGCTTCTTCCTGAGGTACTTTTTCCTGATTCACCAGAGTGCTGTTTGGATCATCCTGCCAACTCTGCCAGTGGTGAGTCCTTCATCTTCCCTCTCATGGAGAGGTCTCAGATCATTGCCAATAAACTGGGAGCTACCAAAATCAGTTACAGAAAACTTTGAAAATTTCCCAGGAATGCCATTTTTAAAGGGGATTGAGGAAAAATAATGCTTGTTGCAATCACATACGTGCAGTAGAAAGAGCCTTTGATATGTAAAGAAATGATAGAATCAGGAAAAGTTTACTATACAATGAGGACATAATCTTATAGTGATGACCAGTCAGACCTCAATACCTGAAGAGGATATCCTGCAGACTGGGGAACTGATAACCCTGCAACCGTGGTCCTGCATCTAGAAGGACTATGCACAACTCTAACTATCTGAAAGTTTCTGAAAAGCAAGAGGGATCTCAAACAAGTGCCATAAAAGTGATCATATAAGGAGCTTCTTCTGAAAAGACATTTAAAATCTGATTCTAGGTATGTATTGTAAAACGCCTATTGTCTTCCTTACTGCAGGAGTCTGCCCCAGAGATCTCTTGTGATAGCTAATGTTGACTAAGGGGTGAAGCTGTGACTATCTCAAAAAAGTGTAAAGGAGCAAGTAATGATGGAGACAAATCGGGTGTGTTGGATTGAGGGCTATAAAAGAATACCGTGATAAAAGGCAGCACAGAAAAATACAGACTGTGTATCAAAAAACACTTCCCAATACCTGGATCTGCTAGACAAGGGAATAATTTCCTAAGGGAGAGAGCAGAAACCCTGTTATTTCAATCATTTTGACAAAACTGGACAAAGCCCTGGAGAATATATTGTAGGGTACAATCATATACTGGCCCCCGGGAATGGGTAAGTCTTTTCCAAGTGGTTGCTACGATTCTCTTCAGATTGGGAACTTGTTCCGGGCATGATTTGTTTTGGGACTAGATGTGATGTGAGCCTCAGGTCCATCATCTGACTGTTTCAGAGAACAAAATAGAGAGGAGGAAGGGGAGGAAAGGCCTGCAGGGGCAGTCAGAAATAGAGAACATGGGAAAACGTTGACTCAGAAGTGCCACAGGGCTTTGTGCAGGCAGGTATCTCAGTGCCAAGGAGATATAAAACACACTCTGGTCCAGAAGCAAAGGTTTTATGCTGAGCTGAGGCATGAGAAAACTTGATCATTTGGTGGTTACCACAAAGCACCCAACATGTACGAACCCAAAGGTTTACGGTCAACCTGCTTGTCCTTGGACTTCGGAGGTTTTTTTCCTTGCTGTTACAAGAATCCAGCTTGCTGGCTGATCTGTCTTGCTGCATCCCTGTGATGCACACATGCTCTCCTGGTGGTATGCCTGGCTGCCAATTTGTCCCGCTGTTGATTTCTTCAGAAAAGTGGCCAAGCTCAGCATCAGTCCAGGGAACTGTCAACTACTGCCCAGCTGGAAATCCAGAACAGAGCTGCTCTTGGGTTTGGGAGGGGTTGGGAAATGGTATACCAGAAACATGGCCCAAATCACTGCTGTTTACACTGCTAGTCACCTCATAGAGCTGGAGAGGGACCTCTTCCCTCTTCCCAGCCTCTTTTCTGAAGCAGAGGAAGTCGCAGTGATGAGTAGAGATAACGTTGCCATGTCTGGAGAAAATTAACTGGCAAGTGGCAGTTACCTCGGATGCTCTGTCATCTTATTCAAAAGAATTGCCAGTGATTGTAGGCATCTCTTATCTTAGCAGTAGAAGTAGAGGCTGTCTAAGTTCAACAAGAGGAGGTCTGAGATAATCAGGTCTTCTGTACCATATAGATGAGCAGGAAGATTGTTGGTGGTTTCATGTGGCCATTTGAAAATTTCCACTTTCCCTTACTTTTTTAGTAAAACCCTTTATAGTGTAAATTTTACACTGAAAATATGGAAAATGTTCATCTGCAAAAAAAAAAAAAACAACAAACACAAACAAATGCAGAACTCTCAAATATTTTGCATTTTTTTAAAGCAATATTTTTCAAGTTTTGTCTTTTGCTAGAAACAAGTCATTTCTTGAGCAACAGCACTCGTCAAGCCCGGTGTCCTGTGAACTCCAAAACATCCCCCAGTTCTCTTGAACCCTGATCTGCATCTTCATCCTTGCAGGCAGATGGGTATTCCATCACAGGCTGTCTGATAAGTTGATAGAGACATCCTATTCCTGCAGTTCTCTCCCATGCCCCTGCATCTCACCCCACCTTGCAGGCTCCCCAGCTCCTGTAGCTTTCCTATATCTGTCCAGAGAAAGCTGATCACATTGCAGCTGAGTCTGTACTATGTGTGTGTTGATTTTTTGGCCCTTTTTATGTGTATTCACAGATTGCCCAGATGGCAGGCCCAGCAGAAGAGATTACTATCAGGTTCACATTACAGCTTCTTCTAAGTGGTGGAAATGGTTGAGCAGCTTCAAAGCTACTGGGGAGGAAAGACAGATGGGCAGAGAAATAGATATAGGTAGCTCATCCTTATCAAGAAATCAGAACAAACCCAAAAGTATTTAGAGAAAGAAGAGTTTCTTATGGCTTGGTTTAAACTTGTAAACCCATTCCTTCATGCAGTAACCCAGTGGGTATCTGAAAGAGCCAAATGTTGTAACCAAATCTGTGCTTCCGCATTAGGCAGAAGCAATATTTCTCGAAACGGGGAAGCTGTGTCCTATTGGGGTATAAGTTCAGATCTTTTCCAGCAGAGAAGCCTGCAGGTCTCTCCAGTTGTGGGGAGGGTGGAAGCTGCCTGGGTATGCACCTCTGATGGCCACGCAACTGAATGAGCAGCACTTCCAACTACTCTGCCCCAATGAACTGAACTGATTTGTCCCCTGACAGACCCAGTTAGGCACCTAAAAGCACAGAGGAAAGACCATCATGTACATGCTGGTGGTGGAGTCCAGGCAGGGAAGGAGGAGGAAAGCCGAATCTAAGTAGTCTGAGAACCTCTGAAACACAGTACTCCAGCATGTCCCTTGGAGGTGATCTTACTGAAAGCCTTACTGGAACTACGACACATTATGTGCCTCGATCCCCTAAGACTCCAAGAGAAGTCTCCTCAAGAGGGTCAACTTCTTATTGGGAATGCTTGACTATTGCATGTGATCCCCAGGTGAAACTAGCCAAACCTGAAGTCCTAAGTCCTACCCTGAATCAGAAATGAGGATGGCAGTGCATGACTGTGTTTCACACAATTAAATTGTTGCCTTTGGACCACTGTCATTTAAGGTAGTGCGAGAAACATACTGTCTTCCCAAGCTGAACCCACAGGAGGACTACCCAGAAGGCTGTCACAGCTGATGGCCTCAGTTCTTGCTCCATCATGGCTCCATCATAAGAGTTCATGGCTGTGTCCTTAAGCAGTTGCCCAAGCACACCTGATGTAGTAGTTTTCCTGTGATTCTATCTTCCATTGGGATATGGTTTAGCAACATTCCGTAATGGTCAGAGGTGGGAATTTATGGCAACAGGTAGTTTGGGCAATGCAAAGCATTTACCATGCTGGTAATTACTGCGACTTGGTGTGGCTGGAATCATAGAATCATAGGTTGTAAAACACCTTTAAGATCATCAAGTCCAACCATCAACCCAACAACATCATGCCTACTAAACCATGTCCTGAAGTGCCACATCCACACGTTTTTTAAACACCTCCAGGGATGATGACTCCACCACCTCCCTGGGCAGCCTATTCCAATGCCTGACCACTCCTTCAGTAAAGAAATTTTTCCTAATATCCAATCTAAACCACCCCTGATGCAACTTAAGGCCATTGCCTCTCATCCTATCGCTAGTTACTTGGGAGAAGAGACCAACACCTGCCTCACTACAACCTCCTTTCAGGTAGTTGTAGAGAGTTATAAGGTCCCCCCTCAGCCTCCTCTTCTCCAGACTAAACAGCCCCAGTTCCCTCAGCAGCTCCTCATCAGACTTGTTCTCTAGACCTCTCACCAGCCTCCTTGCCCTTCTCTGGACACACTCCAGCACCTCAATGTCCTTCTTGTAGTGAAGGGCCCAACAATGAACACAGTACTCCAAGTGTGGCCTCACCAGTGCCAAGTACGGGGCACAATCACCTCCCTACTCCTGCTGGCCACACTATTCCTGATCCAAGCCAGGATGCCGTTGGTCTTCTTGGCCACCTGGGCACACTGCTGGCTCATGTTCAGCCAGCTGTCGACCAACACCCCCAGGTCCTTTTCCACTGGGCAGCTTTCCAGCCAATCCTCCCAAAGCCTGTAGCATTGCATGGGGTTTTTGTGACCGAAATGCAGGACCCAGCATTTGCCTTGTCGAACCTCGTACAGTTGGCCTTGGCCCATCGATCCAGTCTGTCCAGATCCCTCTGCATGGCCTTCCTACCCTCAAGCAGATCGACACTCCTGCCCAACTTGGTGTCTTCCGCAAACTTACTGAAGGAGCACTCAATCCTCTCATCCAGATGATTGAATAATATGTTAAACAAGACTGGCCCCAAAACCAAGCCCTGGGGAACACCACTTGTTATTGGCCACCAACTGGATTCAACTCCGTTCACCACAACTCTCTGTGCTTGGCCATCCAGACAGGTTTTTCCAGCAAAGAGTACACTTGTCTAAGCCATGAGCCGCCAGCTTCTGTAGGACAATGCTGTGGGAGACAGTATCAACAACATTACTAAAGTCCAGAGAGATAACATCCACATCCTTTTCCTCATCCACTAGGCGGGTCACCTGGTCATAGAAGGATATCAAGTTGGCCAAGCAGGACCTGCCTTTCATGAACGCATACAGGCTGGGCCTGACGCCCTGGTTGTCCTTCACATGCCTGGGGAGCGCGCTCAGGATGAACCACTCCATAATCTTCCCCGGTACCGAGGTCAGGCTGACAGGCCTATAGTCCCTGGGATGCTCCTTCTGGCCCTTCTTGTAGATGGGCATCACATTGGCAAGCCTCCAGTCATTTGGGACCTCCCCTGTTAGCCAGGACTGCTGACAGATGATGGAGAGTGGCTTGGCCAGCTCCTCCACCAGCTCCCTCAGTATTCTCAGGTGGATTCTGTTCGGCCCCGTAGAATTGTGAGTGTCCAGCTGGTGTAGCAGGTTGCTAACAGCTTCCTCCTGGATTATGGGGCATTTATTCTGCTCTCTGTCCCTGTCTTCCAGTTCAGTAGGCTGAATACCCTGGGAATAACTGGCACATCCTTTCTTCTCTCATACAATGTCCATGTCTTCACAACACAGGATGATATTAGCCCATGTTTCTCTGTGTTCCTGTAGGGAGCTGTGTGCTGCTTTTTGACCTGACATTAGAGACTGCCTTTTGAGCATGGAAGGGGTAGATGCTTTTGAGTATGGAAGGGGAAGCTGTGCACAATGAGAGAGATAATTCAGTTGATGTGCTGCAGTGAGATCAGTTAACAAGGGAATGAAAGAAAATGGGAGTCCTGGAGATGTTTGGGGAGAAAGGCAACAGGATTCAAGGAGAGCCCAGACATGTGGGAGAGAGAAGAGGGAGCAGTCAGTGGTGCTTAAGTGCCAAGAGGCTGGTGTAGTTACACGGCAGCTTTCATTCAGGTGCAGAAGCATCCATGATGTGTGCTCGGTTTCCTTACAGGAGAGTGCCTTTGTCCTGGTAAATGACTTAAATGACAGTAAGATGAAGTATCTCTCTGATACCTACTGAAACCTCTTTCGTCTGCACTGTGAAGGCCACATTGTTTCATCTCCCTGCTGAAAGCATGAGCAGCAAATCCAGTGGAGAGACAGTCTGTTCTTTGTGGCAGTTTTTCTGACGTAGATGAACCACTGAAGTTAAGTGTGTGACATCAGGAAGATGCTTTAATCTGAAGTATGCTTGCCCATGTGAGCAACAGGTGCCGTTACCCTCTTTTCATCATGTCATGGCCAGGGCTGCTGCCAGCATGAGTAAGACAGGTTTGAGTCATGGGGATGGTGTAGTTCATTTCTTTCCAGAGGCTGTTGTCAGAGATGACCAGGCCCAAATGTCCATCAAGGGGATGAATGATGTGTAGATAAGTGAGGGGAGAAACCTACTCTTGAGAGAAATAAAGCATCCCTCATGAATAACGTACTGTTGCTTAAGGATTCAAGACATCTAAAACCTGTTGTACATTGAATGTGAATGTGAATGTGAATGAGGCTTAGCCACTCTGCAGCTACACACTGGCCTGAACGAGACCTATAAATAACTCACCACTGCCCCACTTCATTTTTAATTTTTAACACTGACCATGTATTTGGTGTGGTACCAATGCACATGTAGAGAAAAACCTCTCCCAGTTTATGACAGAGCCCAGTGTAGAAAAACATCCTTTGCTTTGCATGATGAAGGCTCTATCTGTGCTACTAAGTAGAGCAGGACCTGCGTTTTTTAAGACACAGATGCCAGCAGAGATATAATGGAGAATGCCAGTAACAGGTAAACACACGTACTGCCCCAGAGTGGTGCTTAGCTGCAGTGATGCCTGGCCAGCGTTAACCTCCATGGATGGACCAGGAGTGGACGTTGCCTGGGACAGTGCTGTTTGGTCCAGGGTAAAGCCATGACAGGAACTGTGCTAATGATTTAAGAGTGTGGACAGTCATGTTTTGGTGGTGTAATCCATCCCTTGTCCCAGTTTAGTTTGCTAGAGTAGGTATCGCCTTGCTGTACTGGAGGTAGTTACTATGTAGACGCATCACACTGAAAGTATTCTGGATTTTTTCCCATGATGTTTTATTTTTGTTACATATTTACTTATTCTGGGCAATCTGCACTACTGCAATAGCATGAAATTTTTTACTGACACCTTTTTTGCCCAAGAAACTAGGTGTTATTCAAGAGAATTTGTCTTGGAAGACAAGACAGACGTTACTGGCCTGGCTATACACTGCAGCTGAGCGTGGTGCAAAGATCACTGATGTAGATCTAAGCAAGCTGGTCTGTCCACATGCGGCTGTACAGGGCCAGAGATACTTGCTTAGAGCTTGAATGCAGGCACAGCATTTTTATTGATAAAATGTCTATAAAATCATGAGTGACACAAAGCAGGGGAATAGGGAATGATTATTCCTGGTCTCTTCCACAGAGGAGGTGGGAACATCAGATGATAGTAATGGGAGAGAAGTAAAGAAGCGATGGTGATTTTTTTAAAGAACATACAGTGGATCTACGGACCTTCTTGCCACAGTACGTTGCAAGTGCTAAAGGTTTATACACATTCAAGGGACAATGTCCAAGCTCATAAAAGAGAAATCCATTGTGTGTTACTAAAACCAGTGAAACCATGTCTGGCTTTAGGAAATCCCTGAGCTCTAAATGATGAAGCTGGGTACATGAATATTTGGGGGACACGTCACATATAATTATACCATTCCTACACTCTTCCCCAACCATCTGTTTGTGGTCACTGTTGGATTCAGGGTAGCTGTACATTGTGTTCCCCTGCACACTATGGTTATGGCCTGGTACACCAGCACCATGTCCCTCTAAAAGCAAGAGAAAGCTATTTGGGTCGTCCTCCTAAATGGACCTCATATAGATTGTAATGAGGAGTTCCTCTCTGTGTCTCATCTGAAAGGCACCATGGAAAAATTGGATCTGAAGGAGGCTGAGCGGGTTTTCCCTGGACTTTGACAGCTACACTCTGGCAAACAAGAAAAGAATATTTCCTTTTTTTCTAGAACTACATATAGATGCATATGGTCTTTGAGAGTTTTCCACTGGAGAATGGACAAGGCCTAGAAAAATTAAAGGCAGGGAGGACCTCAACAGAGCACTCACTTTGTGTCAGCCCTCACAGCCTGACTCTTTGCTCTCCTTGCCTACACCTTCCTGCAGTTCTGCTTGATGTCTGTAGCCCAGCCCTTCCATAACTGGGAGGAGACGGCTTTGGCGGTCAATTGGTGTTCTGCAGTCCAGAATTGGAATAATACTCCGAGACATGACATTTCTTCATGCCAAACTATTCTTCTTGGTGCCAACCCAGATGAGCTCTGTCTTGAAAGCCTAAGCAGCTGGGAAGGATTATAAAAGAGAGAGAAAGTACTAATGACATCACTTCCATTCAAGGTGAAAGTTATTTAGACTGTCCTTGATCATTCAAATTATATCATTAAATATCAGACAAACGTGTCTGCTGTGGTAACATTGCTATATTGTGGGACCTCAACAAACATGTTTAGTGTACTAGAGTAGCATAGGTAGTATTTACCTAGGTGTGGTCCAATGTAAATCTTCATATATAGCTTTCTCACTGTTATCTCAGCCCCTTGGCTTGTTAGGGGATGCATTTGCTATACTTAATTTTAAGGTCTTCTGTTTGATCTTTCTTCTTCACCACAACAGAGTGAAAAATACCAATGTCACACTTAACCTTTCTATTTCTCTTTAAGCCTTGTGTTCTGTGTGGCTCACACAGAGCCGTCTCTTTATACTCTGGGAAAGGGCAGTGCCATTCACGTAGCAGAAGTTAGGCTGAATTTTGGTAGCTGAAATCTGCTACCAAGGCAGTTGCTTCTGCTTCTGCCTTTACTTGACATGAGTAAAATCCAACTACTTGGAGGCTGACCCTCTGCACTGCAGAGGGCTATTTCACCTTGTTAATGATCCCCTGTGCCCCTCTTCCTCTGGTAATTACTGACCTTCTCATTTTTCCCAGAGGCAGTCTCTGATGTTAAGACAGTGGTTTATTTTAAATTTGAGATTTACCAAATTTCACAGAACATGCATCGCTGGAGTTCGCTTTTCATGTATTGCTCTGTGCATTGCTGGATAGATTCTGTAATGCTAAAGTAATAAGGAGTTAAGTCTTTCTTCCGTGTATTTTGAAACCCCTCGTTTCAGAGTGCTGAAGGCAATGTCTAAGGTGCCTATTCCTTAAAGCCATGATGTCCTGGAGAAATACATGACTCTGAAACCCTATACATAAATCTATTTGTAAAGTCTTATTCCAGCTTCATGAATAAAGTCCTTTCTTTACCCCAGCTTCATGGTGAAAACACGATAAAAGACATTTATCTGATATTGTGGAAAGTGAATACGACAGAATAGAAATTAGAATTTCTGAATATTCGTCTACCTTTCTGAATTGGAAAGAAATTATAGCCTGCTGGTGTCTGTGCTTTCCTGTAAAACAGGGATATGGATGTATTCCTATCTACGGGAGACCTGCGAGTCCCAAGTTAATTACAAAGTCTGCGACAAATCTGGGAAAATTCAATTGTGAGATAGTGAGTAAGCATGTAATATTAATGTTTTATAATCTCCCTAAACTGCCTCTGTGGATATCTTTAGTGAGAGGGGTATAGCAATATCAAAAGAAATCTTTTTTGACCCCTGCCATTATCTTTAGAACCCAAAGTGAAAGCTGTTTCTACCAACTGCCATCTCTGCAACCATCTGGAAAATCACATTTTCTGAAGCTTTTCTTCTCTTTATCAGCTGTAACTAAAGCTATAAAATGGGAAGATATCCCTGGTTTAATTAACGCCCCTGTAGTTCAAAAGCTGATCTTAGTAATGAGAGGCAATTATAGCCTTTACTGAGGGACAGTCAGGTGGAACAAACCTAGCATCAATCTACTGAAGACACTTCCCTTTCCAGGTATTTTGCAAACTGCTTTTTATGATGAACAGGCTACCTAGCCCAATACAACAGGTGAATCTCTTTGTTCTCTAACCTGAAAAAAACTTCCTATTTTGATTTATGTCCTTCTTTTGTAAACCGTTTTTTGCATCCCATCCATCTGCCAACAACTACCAACTGAGCTAAGGAAATACCTGTCGATTTTTGAGGGGCATTCTTGCTACTTTTCTCATTTTATTTTCCTGTCCACTGTTGCTTTTCATTTTGAAGGTTGCCTGATGTTCGTATATTTCTTCTATCAAAACTGCAGACTGTGGTGCACCCACATCCTGAGGGCTATGCAGCATTCTGGTCTCTGCACCTCAAAAATAATGTAGTAGAACTAGAGAAGGTCCAGAGAAGGACATTGAAATGATCAAGGGAATGTGATTTCTGCTATATATTCCCCGATGGAATGCACCCACGAGTGCTGAGGGAGCAGGCAAATGTCATTGCTGAGCCACTCTCCATCATCTTTGAGAGGTCCTGGAGGACAGGAGAGGTGCCCGAGGACTGGAGAAAAGCCAATGTCACTCCAGTCTTCAAAAAGGGCAA
>Ga0065711_1005405_pt1 | contig 20319 bp, 11 predicted proteins | sample Hoacrofraction12_FD_59098 | JGI IMG/M metagenome (GOLD analysis project Ga0065711, IMG submission 59098) | Hoatzin crop microbial communities from Cojedes, Venezuela - Epithelial fraction 12 v2 (version 2) | ecosystem: Host-associated > Birds > Digestive system > Esophagus > Crop | place... | reverse complement strand
AACAGGTTGCCCAGAAAGGTAGTGGAGGCCCCATCCCTGGAAACATTCAAGACCAGGTTGGACAGGGCTCTGAGCAACCTGATCTAGTTAGCAGTGTCCCTGCTCGCTGTGGGGGGGTTGGACTAGATGACCTCTAGGGGTCCCTTCCGAACCAAAACCTTCTATGATTCTATTCAGACTTCCAAAACAAGCACCACAGATGCAAAGCCATCCAGTTACTTCTACTGCTCCTTGAGAAGTCTTCAGAACATGAAAGGCAAGAACCTGAAATAGATTCACAGCCTGTCTCCATACAAAGAAAGCACTTCTGCCTCGATATCTGTGCTCCTGCAGCCTGCCAACTTTAGCATTACAATTTGACTTTCACATCAGTGTTGAGATTTTCTTCTTTTTTATTAAGGTGTAAGCAACTAAGCCACATGTAGACTCCACTTTTGCAAGCTTGCATTAAATTGGAAGAGATATGCCAACTTGCATTGATTTAAGAGCCAAATACAAATGATTCACAGGCCTATATAACGACTTATGCTCAGAAATACTGTCTTCACACTGCTAGTGCTTCATGTTCAACATTCCAACAGCATCTTCTCATAATGCCAGCAGATACGACTCCAGATCTCTGATTCCACTGCTAAAGAGTCTGAGGCAGAATATTTATTCGTGTCACTGTCACCATGGCATGAATGATAAGACAAAAGCTCACAGTGTAGGAATTCCTCCAAACCAGACTACAAACCACCTTTGACAGAGTTACTTTTCCCTCATACCTCTTCCCACCCCCCCTCTTCTTTTTTAAGCAGCTGAGAGAAAGAATTATCAGCAGTTTGTGGGCAAACCCTGGTTCACATGGGGACTTCAAAATGGATCAAGGGATGTCAGAGCTTAACTAGTTAAATGCCTCAAAAACTGATCTCTGTACGATGCTCTCCAAGCTATAATTCTAAGAGACTGAAAGTCAGAAAGCTCATTGCTTTAAAGCCATCAGAACATACAGGAACATAAGTCCTCTTTTGTTCAGCAGCTTTCCATTGAGTAAAATTCCCCATTTGTCTTTCCTTTCTTAGACTTCTACCCTTTTGCTAATCAATGCCAGTCACCAATTAGGACTGACAATGGAAGAAAGTCTTTTTCTGATCTTCAGTCATCACTACATAAAACATCACACTGTACTCCATTCTGCACTCAGTTCCCTCATTTTCTCAAAAAGAAAACTTACAATAAATTTACTGGTGTTTTAATTCTTTTCTTGTTCTCAGGCCAAAACCAAAATTCTTTCCAATCCTCCCAATCTTCTGGACTTGGATTGTGAGTACTGAGCATGCACACTGGGCTTGTTGGCTGCAACTTCAGCTAAATTACTGCTGCCGCCACTGTTCCTGCTCTCTACCATCTCGTAAAATATTGATTTCTGCAGTACATACCCAGAAAAGAAAAAAAAAAGAAATCAATTTTCCCCTAGACACAGCAAATTGGCAACAACATAACAGATCAGCCTGTCAGGTTGGTATGCACGACTAGCATCCAAAAATGAACTGAAGAGACAACTGGAAGAAGGTGGGAGGGTGTACAGGGAAAAGGGGAATGCAAACAGTGGCTGTACCAGAGAAGAGTCTGAAAAGAAAAGGAGACTATGATTGTGAAAGATGCAGTTTGTTACAACTTCAAAATTCTTATCACAACACTTTTATAAGAAAGCAGTATCCTGCATCAGCTTTTCTACAGGACAGCTAGTGATGGTCTGTATGATTCCATCACTCATCTACCCAGAGAAATTTTGGCATACACACTCAAATGGTTTAACAGTTACAAATACAACAAAAGTAATTAGCAATCAACAAAAAAATGTGAGGAGAAAGTAGTCCAGTGTTTCTATTAAATGGCTGCACACAGGGTATATTTGGAGAATCCACGACGGAATCCCACAATAAACATGTTCTTGTTTCTTCAACACAAAGCCACAGGCAAAGTTTGATGAGTAGCAGAGAGGAGTAAGGTGTTACACATTAACGGAACCCACTTGCAACAATATAAAACCTGAGCAAAACATATCTCCCCCGCAGGCTGAAGGAATCTTTCCCCCTTGCACTCCTCACTCTCAAACCTCCCTGCTGTGACCCCAGCAACTTACATTTTTGAATAAAGCTCTCCAGGCTCTCTGCAACTCCCCCTACACAAAGAGCGCCCAGAAAAATCAGTACTACTGTAGAGCACATGCTGAAGCGACAGACCTGCCTCCACCACACCATGGGACACTTAGGACCAAGAGGAAGTGCTCAGCCTCTTCCCTGCCTTCACACATCAGTTTCACCTGATCCTTGCACATCAAGGTACAGAAAATGTTGCTGTGCTTTACATAAAATAGGCTTCTTCCAAGNTGCCAGCCACTGAAAGAGCAACAAGTCTGAACCCTTGTACCACTTGGGGTACTTCACATGACTCTTGCTTTAAGTGAGGAACTGCAGAGACCAAGCACTGGCTTCACCCCAAGAAACACTTTTTTTTGTGAAAAAGCCAGAGCTCCTGAAATGCCTCAGCACAGCCATGAGCTCATGGAGCCACCCTTTGATAACAGGCACAAATACACATTAAAACAGAGCTCTGAGTCAGTGGGGCTTTTTATATACTGTAATAGATCCCAACTGTATCAAAACATTAATATTGAGCTCTCAGGACTAAGGATATGGTATGGGGTCCAGGATACATGGTTTTAAAAGGTCCCTAAATACTTCTTCATTTAATAAACCACAAAAGCTCTAAAGAAGCTGTTGCCATCTGTTTTCTGGACTCTGACATTTCTACATGACCCTCTCCATACCCCCACCACCTACTATTTCCTAAAATATCATAAAAAGGAGACAAAATAGGGAAAACCCAGAAAAATTAAAACTAGGACTGCATCCTTTAGTCACAACTCTTTTCCTGAGTATTGTAAGGATCTCAAACTTTGCAACATAGGTAAGAAGTTGTATTGTGGGCAGAGTTTAAACTTTAAACTCTACATTTCCTTACTTGTGTCATGCACATCAGACTCAATTTGTTTTGCATGTGGTTACTTTCCAGTTTAATGTGAATTCATTTACTACTAGCAATTTGCAGTAGACATGTTTCTGTTTCCAACCAAGAATTCAGAGGTGGTGTTTGAGGAGGAGAGAATGGTCAAGGGCTAGGTTTCCTTTGATCCTCAGAGGCCTTCACTGGACAGTTGAAATGGGCAGGGACCCAGCTAACCACACCACAGATGAGGTACTGAACACATTTTGTCCACATCATACAAAACATTACTCTTTTGGATGAGTAAAACAAGTAATTGAAAGATACAGCCGTAATTACACAGAATAGGTTTACAAAAAAAGAATAGTTGTTCAAACAGCTCTTTGCTTTTCTATTTTAAATTGAAGTCAGATGCAGTGCTTGCCTTGGAGAAAGCTGAAACTCCTTCGCTGTGCTTAACAGGCCCCCAACCACTGAGTATTGTTTACAACATGTCCCTCACCTCCCCCACTCACACTAATTTACATTATCAGCTCTGACAGAGGTAGTTTACACTCTCCAATCCCATCAAGACATCATGTTAAGTGGTAAAGACCTAATAAGTGACAGCAGGCACCGATGCCCAAGGAGCAAGCACAGCATTTGAAGGCCAGTTCTTTCCCCAGCCAAGCACAGCAATTAAGCAGCCTCTTTTCTTCAGGGAATATCCCAAGTGCCTACAAGAATCCACAACACTGAAGACACCTATGCTTCCTCTAAACAACTGGCTAAACATTAGAAACTGTGCAGAGGAAGGCAGAGATAGGATTCAGCAGGACTTCCACAAGCACAGGACACCCACTGCCACAGCAGTGCACTGGAGAGCAGCGGCTGGGCACACCAGTCTCCATGGGGACATGCCCTGCTTTTCGGAGGCGTGCCAGCCCAAATGGGATACTTACGTCCTGTCTGTATTGATCTCCATGTTAGACACAGCATTTCAAAAAAACGTTAAGTGGTCATAGGAAGGAAAAAAGAACTGCAGCTTCTTGTCCAGATAACGTGCACAAACCTTGCACATATTTATGTACACTCCAGGACCTTACAAACCAGAGAATCACATGTAATCACCTGTTTTAAAAATAGCCACACAGCATTTACTCTCTGAACGTGAAGGTACTTGAGATTTTAAAACTGTAAAAGCTGAAGTTCAAAATGTGAATAACAGTCACCTTGTCACAGGGAGAGGGAAAACTCTAAGTTTCTAAGTGTTGCCATACAGTGAGATACTGAACCTTTCACAAAAGCAGTGCGCAATTTTCAGAAGAGCTACTGAGTAGTTTGAAGTTACTTCACCACATCTTTGACTTACCGAAATGCAAAATTTAGTGGCAGTAGCGGACTATTAAAGGACAGCAAATCACCAGGTATCATCCCAAGTCCATTAGAAGAAGACATGGCCAAAACAGTTGAATAGTGTTCTAGCTACCCAGGTACAGCAAGGTAGCCTCCCACAACAGCTCTGTTGTCATAAACGAGGATGAAGTGGGCTACATAGCCACTTTCTCTTAAATCATCACTATTTACTTCATCCATTCAACTAGCCAGACAAAACCAACAAATCCCATGAATGTGCTAAGAAGTCCTGAGCTCAGCAATTAAAGTAAAAACATTTGTTAGATTCTTACACTTGGGCAGGATAAAACCTAGTTCTATGTTGCCTTAAAAAGCCTACCCTAACAAAATATCCCTGAACAGCTTAGATTTCCAGCCCACACAAGTTGGTTATCAAAAGAAACAGACGTGAAAAACAATGAAGGATAAAACTTGCACAGATTTCTTTCTTAGACTCCTAAAACCAGTTGTATTGAAAAAACAAAGCACAGTTAGCCACCCAGCACCAGTGCACGCACAGTCACACACACCGGGGCTCAACAGCAATGGGGTCGGACACCCTCGAGAGCTCCTTACAAGCATTGTCCCATTTTTTCCTTCTGAGATGCAACTGGAACTTCTTAACCAACAGTAATGCAGTTACAAACAGCATCTTGCAGAGGACCAAAATAATCAAGCACCTGCTTGTTGCTCTGGAGGTTGTCTGCAACTCTAAGTTTAACTTAGACACTGCTTCGGCAGGGGGGTTGGACTAGATGACCCACAGAGGTCCCTTCCAATCCCTACCATTCTGTGATTAGTCACATTCTGGCTCCTGCTATACCAACCAGTATTCAACAATCTATAAGGACCTGACCTGAACAGCAGAAAAATCCAGTAGTACAGCTACTTCCTATTTATAAGAATTGTATGGCCAAATCTTGTGACAAAACACGTCCACACCAGCACTGATGATTTCATGAACTGGACACTACTTTTGTCAGTTTTAAGGATACTCGTTGGGGAATGAGAGGGACGAAGAACAACACATGAAGGTCCCACAAATATCCCTCAGAGCCAAGACGTGCACTCACAGAACCATAGAAAGTTTTGGGTTGGAAGGGACCCCTAGAGGTCATCTAGTCCAACCCTCCTGCAGCGAGCAGGGACACTGCTAACTAGATCAGGTTGCTCAGAGCCCTGTCCAACCTGGTCTTGAATGTTTCCAGGGATGGGGCCTCCACTACCTCTCTAGGTAACCCCTTCCAGTGTTTCACCACCCTCATTGTAAAGAATTTCTTCCTTATATCCAGCCTAAACTTACCCTGTTTTAGTTTAAAACCATTACCCTTCATCCTGTCACTGCTGTCTCTACTAAACAGATTGTCCCCATCTTTCCTATAGGCTCCCTTTAAGTACTGAAAGGCTGCAATCAGGTCTCCCCGCTGCCTTCTCTTCTCCAGGCTGAACAAGCCCAACTCTCTCAGCCTGTCCTCACAGGAGACGTGCTCCAGCCCTCGGATCATTTTTGTAGTCCTCCTTTGGACCCGCTCCAACAGTTCCATGCCCTTCTTGTGCTGAGGGTCCAGAGCTGAACGCAGTACTCCAGGTGAGGTCTCACCAGAGCAGAGTAGAGGGGCAGAATCACCTCCCTCAACCCGCTGGCCATGCTGCTTTTGAAGTAGCCCAGGACATGGTTGGCCTTCTGGGCTGCGAGTGCACGTTGGTGGCTCCTGTCCAGCTTTTCATCCACCAGTACCCCCAAGCCCTTCTCGGCAGCGCTGCTCTCAATTCCTTCATCCCCCAGCCTGTATTGATAGTGGGGGTTGCCCTGACCCAGGTGCAGATCTTTGCCCTTGGCCTTGTTGAATCTCATGAGGTTCACACAGGCCCACCTCTCCACTCATCTAATCTCTGGGCAGTGATCTCAACGTCACCACAGTTCAGCCTTGAACACACTCCTATCACCAAGGCAGTGCTCAGAGCCATTCCATCTCCTGGACAAAAATCACTGGTCCACAGTTCTGAGACACCGATGACAGAACTCTGACTGGATTTGGAACGTAGAGGTAGAAAGTTTCGGAAAAACTTGGCACTAACTTTGACACTGAATATTCCATACACAAAAATGACTCTTCGCCTTCTGAGTACAAACAGCTCTGAGCTTAACACTTCACCAGATGAATGACTGAAGCTTAGTTAGAGACCACAGAGAAGTGAACTACAGCAAATGGTTCTACATACTTACAGACCAGCCCTTCTGGAGCAGCAAAAAAGTTTTTGACCTTCCAGCCTCTACAGAGGATGCCAAATCCCACCTCTCTGCTCAGGATGATCAGTTCTTCAGCCAGCAACCTCTGAATGCTCAGCACATGCTTCTGAAGAACAAGGTACTGTTTTGCAGAAAGATGACTGGCATTCAAGTTCTCAAACAGATGTTTTCATCCCATCTGCATTCAGTTAGTAGCTTGTCTTCCTTCTGAGACCCTAACACACTTGGGTCACAGGGTTTTATGTTTGTTTTTAAGACTTTTTGGTTCTTCCGTAGTAGGGTCCACAAATAATAGCTCTTTCAAGACCACACGTAGGCAAATAACCACAGGTAACATCCTACACAGGTTTAGAAGCTCTGATCAAAGAGCTCCCTGTAGGAACTTGAAATTCTGTGTTGTACACAAAAGATATATACAGGGTATAAATAAAACAGTACTAGAAATGCACGAAGACAGCATATTTTATAAAGTGAGACACCTCACAGAAGACTTGAGAGACAGAACAATTTAAAGTCTAAATGTATGCCGTGACATGGAAAGCAGCAAGAGAAGGAGGATATGAAGGAGCAAGATTAAAAAAAAGTGATGATTTTCAATGCCTGTCAGTGTATCATCTATTCTAGACACCATGGTAAAAGGAAGTTTTAAAGAAAAGAAAACTTAAGGCAACAGACACCGAAAGGAGATAGCAAAGCAGCCTTCCCAGAATAGGGTTGAGGTATGTAAAACTGATTTTTCAGAGAAAGCACAAGAAAAGCCTGAAGGCAAATGCAGAATCCAGCAGACCACCACCAGGTTTTTACCATTTTAACCCTGCTAGTGTTTTCCAGAACACTCACTTCTCTTACGCAGAACGGTAGTTTCAAATACAGCAGAAAATGAGGTCTTTTTTTCTCAAATTTTGGAGTATGTCTTTGTAAGTCCAGGTATTCCTCACACATTTATTAGCTTGCCTTTGCTTGGAAGTACTAAGGAGAATTACTGGTACGGAGAAAATTTTTTTATCTGAAGGCTGAGTTAAGGGTTGTTCTGTATGAGCAGGTGAGCATCACAGGGGACTGTTAGCAAATAGCAGACTGCAATACACAGGAGATCCTGCAAAGAATTATTTCTGCTGTCTTTGGGCAACTGCACAAAGAAAGTCTAAATCCCCCCCAAAGCTATCACACTATCATCCAGGCAAGGTTATTTTGCTAAATTGTTTCCAGTTGGGCAGCCTGGACTACCCTGTAGAATACGGACATATTTACTGACAGAGCTACGGAAAAGGCACATCCATAGACCTCGGCACATTTCAGGCACATCAAGTATTCCAAAAACTGCATAACCCACTGGAGCCAGTGCTTCTCTACTTTTCTGCTCACATGAACAAACCCAAATACTTTCCTCCCTATTGTAGCCCGTGAATCAAATTAGATTTACTATATCTCCCTCAAGCACAGTTCTGGTTTTAGTTACCATGATTTCAGAGATACGAACAGCAAGGAATTAAGTTTAAGCCTAGCCATTCTACCCAGTGCAAGGCTAGATTTTTCCAAGGATCCAGTATGGATTCAGCTACACTCCTGTTGAACTTAGAAGTCATATTCTAGTCCGCTTCCACCAACACTAAGCGCTTTTGGAAACCAAAGCCATTTTACCTGTTCAGTGTCCCACGTATTGCTACAGTGCATAAAGTCCAGAGTTCTCAAGTTAATTCCCTGCAGTACTAAGAAGTTTGCAGAACAGACTGTTCCTGCTTCTGTAATTTCATATCCGGCACTTTTAACAATGGAAAAAACGATTTTTAAGCTGGTCCTGTGGGACAGAGCACAAGACTTTGCTAGATCTTATGAAAGGAACAATACCACAGTAGTTCTGAGTGTCTTGTTTCTGAATGCAGTGCAGCACCACATTATCCTTTAGAGGCCCTTGTCTTCTGCACATTCATGCATCTGGTATTCGTGAAACTCAAATATGAAATTTGGAAGACAAAAGCAAGCATTTCAATAAAAGCTATGAGTATCCTCAAAACCTCTCCTCCTAGGAGAAGTTTTGAGATCTTTTGTAACTATTCTGTATTCAGACAAGGAAATTCAGAATAGTAAGCAATGATCAAGATGAGGAGAGTTACCTATTCCCTTGTTACATTCTCCAAACCATCAGACGAACAGAGAAAGAAAAAGATTTCCATGTAGTTACAAACTGGTGAGCAAGGAATTAAAGATCTTTTCCATGCAGTCAGAAGCCTTTACAAAGTAGTCATAAGGTTGCCGAAAGGCACCAGACCCTTGGCTACCATCCAGCCTGATGGACCAGCAGAAAATTCCATAAGAGGAAACATTCAGTCACCCCTTGACAAGCGACACTCTGTTCCAGGAACTCAGGAAAGGGTATGTGGTGCAACAAGCAAGAAGGAGTAAGAAATAAGAGAACTGTATCACGAGACCGATCATGCCAGAAAGCCTGAATATGCAAGTTTCTGGATTACTGAGGTCTAATGGAGAATCAGTCTCTGACACAAACTTTGGTTGGGGAGGAAGCTTTAGTTCCGACAGGACAGTTAACTGCAGTTAGCCTACACACTCCATCATATTAAGAAACTGTTCTTACCAGATACAGAAGTGTACGAATGCTTTTGTGCACCCGGTCAGAGACCACATCTGCGACATAAGCCATCTTGAAAGACTTCAAGTGGTTTGATAACAGCTAAGTTAGAAAGTAAATTTACAACTGCAATGGCAAACTGGGAGGACTTGGGTAGGCCCAGGGTCAATATGCACCATCTCCCAACCATAAAAAACACCCTCCCCCAACACCCTCCTCCCCCCACATTTCGTTTCAAGATAGTTGCAATAACATTTACGCTTCCAACACTATTTTTAGAAGCCAGAAAGCTAAAACCAAGGCTCACCAAGAGTTTCACAAGCAGGACCTTGCTGTAGTGTATTAAAACCTGGCAAGCTTTAGCATTCACCCCGATGCCCTCACAACAGCTTCGAATAGGAAGTGAAGAACACCATATTCAATGGAGAAGGCCGGGGGAATTTCAGTGAAAAGAAATTAATTGTTTAAGTTGGAACTTAGCCAGAACATAGGGGTTAATACACTAACACTCATGGTAAGAAAAAAACACCAGTACTATGAATATCTCATGGAACAGAAGATATTCCAAACCACAGTTTTATCTTTCTTCTAAAATAGCTTAAGTTCCAGCAGCATAGTGTTTTCTCATGTGCAGTATCTATGGAATGTTTATTTTCCCATTTGGCAAGTGTAGCACTAAACATAGCATTGCTGGCCTCTCCTGCTCAGAAATCAAAAAGACTGGTAGTAATTTGGGCAAGGTACTGCAGTATGGTGAAGAAACCGATACTGATATTGTTTGGAACTGTTTGCAAGAGTTATCATACCGTTGCTCAAGACAGAAATTTCACTTGCTTTTTATGAAATACATCAACTGAAATGCCAAGATTTTGGTCAGCTAAATACCAGACTCACAATGCAAAAAGGCAACAATGAACTTTACAAATAACAGCTAGTGTAAAGAGCACGTCCAGGAGAAACTTTTGTCGTTTTTATCAGGACATAGAGCACTTTTCCTACAAAATGGTTTCCAAAGAAAAACAAACAAGTCAGTTGCTTTTTAGCTGTATTCATGCCTTTCCTCCAGCTTTTTCAACACACATGCTGATAAGGGAATTTGGTATTGAGAATGACTACAGGAATAGGAAGTTGAGGTGAATGTAGTAGAATATTTCAGGAACAGGTATTTAATTCATAATCACAGTTATGGACATGGGAAGTCAATCAGTTGGTCGTTCAGTACAAAAACCAACCCAACTTTGAAACAAGTACCCAATCTGAGCTGAAGCATACAAGTTCCAAAAACACAATACAAATTTACTCAATCAACTAAGTATTTATCAGTAACAACTTCAAAAAACCAAGCGTTTTGCCAAACTAAATAACTATGGGAACTGAAGTAGTGGTTGGGAACTGAAGTAGTGGTTCAACTTGTATATTACTTTGTCTGAATTAAAATTAAATAATTTTAAGTGTCATCATGGTCACAACAATGGGATGAAGTTAAGCAAAATAAATGTTTGGCCATATAGCAGGAATCATTTAAGTTCAGGCTGTCAGGCAACTGAACAGTTACCCAAGGGTAACTATCCACTCTTTAGTGAAACGTGCTTCACCTGTGCCATTCAAAAACCAAACAATACCAGTCAAAACAGTATCTTTAAGTACTTTTTAGTGTAAACAAAAACAATCCTAGGAAAGTGAATAAGTGAGTCACAGATGTTTCTGACTTGATCAGTGCGTATTTCCTTGTAAGAGGACTATCCCGAGTCTGGGATGTTTGCCTTGGTTTATGCATCTAATTGATACAGCAACCTTTTGGAGAAATATTAGTGCACTTAGGATTAGAGTCAAGTCTTTGCTTTTTGGGTTCTCAGTTGACCGGACAAGTGACTGGAATTAACAGTAAATTTTATCCCCTTTAAACACTACCTATGTGTTTGAGTGAAACTATGAGAATGAGGCTTGGTAACTGTCACAGCTCAGGACACTGATTAACAAGAACAAACAGAAGCCAGAACATTCAGCAGAAAATTGTATCAAAGGACAAGATAATCACCAAAATTTGTAAGACCAGTCTTCTAAAGTTTGCCCACATTGGCTTTCCAACACAGAATTGGTGGCATTTTGCAAGTTTACTTTGCTCCTGCAAAGCAGTCAACAAGCTTTAAAGAAAAATAATCACAGAAAAAAGTCGCAAGACGGCTTTACACATACCTACATACACACTGGACAGTTTAGGCAATAATTTCTAATCATCTGTGAATATTCTTTAGGTCACAACTGCAGAAAGCACCACCTCATGCTGCAACCCCAAACCTTCTTCCCACTTCTGTCATCTACAAACATTAAAGCTGCCAGAATAGTTCTCCCCTCATGGTTTTCAAAGTCATGACATGAAAATTGCTGTCATGAGTTGTCAGAAATAGAACAAGAGAATGAGCATTGGTAGTTTAGTAGGTGACAGATGAAGGAAAACATGTACATACAGGAAGATGTAACACACCCATAATTTTCTTTGGGACCAATTAATGTTAGAAATGGTTTGCATACTCTTAAAGAGAATTGTGTTGCAATTTTCTGTTGTGAGAATCCAGATCTTTTCTAATGAAAGCTAACAAGACACGTTTTTATTTATTAAATCAAAACATTCTGAACTACAGCACAGAATAATCACTTTGTCAAACACTAACACCAGCAACAATATGAGACTTAGGGGCATAAATATTTAAGAGGTATTCCAGATGTTCATTTTGTGAGCTATATTATTGATGTCTCCTCCAAATGATGAGGGAGGACCACAAGCATCCAAGCTATGGCCTTACAACTCTGAGTGCCAAGAAAACTTCTCATCTCCTCATCTCTTCTCATTAGCTAGCTGACAAAGTGACACTAACAATTAGCAACAGGTACTTCCCACAGGCCGCTTCTTTCCTTCTCTTCACCCACCATCTGCTTTCAGTTCATTAAATCGCTTCCCTTTCAACACCCAAGCAGACACATGCTAGTCAAAGGGTATGTTCACTTCAGAATATTTATCATCTGTTCTCAGAGTTACATTCATGGGCTCATGTCCTCACCCCACCCACTCTGCATACTATTTGAAATAGCAATACGAGTGGAAAAGTCAGAGGTTTTTATTGTTGCTGGGGGGTTGTTCAATGAATGTGCATTTTCTGACCGTTTTTACTTCTTTCCTCAGTTCCTAACCATTACCACTACATCTCCACTATCATTGCTTTCAGTACCTTGAGCAGTTTGTGCCACTATCACCTACAAAAGTTGGCTGGTGAGTTTGGGCAGAAGTCCAGCAGTCAATGCTTAGATACAGAGTGACAACTGCGCACCTTTCACACCTAAAAGCCAGCAAAAATCATGCTGATGAATACCCCTGAAAAGGCAGTTGCCCCTGTGGAAACAGCAGATAGTCCACAGCAATTGCTGTTGCTGGATTTCCTCAATTTCTGTTCATTCTGTGCCACTTTGTATATCTCTGCAGAACAGGACATCTGATAAAAGCAGGGCAAAAAGGTTGACAGATTAAATAGCAATTGAGACATTTTTCTTGGTGTTCCTATTGCCTTAACTTTGTCACAAGCCAAAACCGATCAACAAGGTAAAACCCCAGGAGAAACAAATTGCTCAGACACAGACAGTGTGATGTATTTTACTAATAGAGCTGTCTGCAGGCTGGTGAAGTCACAGCCTCATTGAATTCCCCACAGCTACACTGATTTCCACCAGCACAACATGGGCAGCAGCAGCAGACTAATACTGCATTGGGAAACACAGCTCAGGAAGGGCAGGTGCTGTTCTAATAGAGATTGTCTTATGCAACTAGTGTAGAAAAAGAGGAGGCTGGTCAAGGCAACTTCATTATCTTTAAGCAGAATGTATGCCATCAGATCCAGTGAAGAATCAGTGTCTTTTTAGAGGGACAGGATAGTGCAACAGAATTTCCCTGTACAAGCAATTTCTCACAATTTGCTATAAAATAGCTGAATAAAACTTGGCTGACCTCTGCTCCAAATTATACAGAGTGGATGTTTGAGGTGAGTGATTACCATCCAAACAGTGTACGCCAGCTGATCACCTTCATTTAGGAATACAGAAGTACCGAACAGTAGGTCTGAAAAATCAGACGGAAGCAGATTTGTTTCTTTTGCCACAAAGTCCCAAAAGCTCTCCTATAAGAGCATCAACTCACTCTTTGCTCAGTTGAAAAGGGGTGCAGGACCTAAGCAGAAAAGCTCAGTTTAACACTCTTGCTCTGTAGATACACGTGTAGAAAAGAATAATACTCCACTCAGACGATATCCCAGAACCATCACCTCAGGCAGGACTGCAGAAATGGACAGTAATATAAGCAAGAGTGAAAACCACCCTGAGGCAGCCCATCGAGGATGTAGTCCTACTCTCATGCCACACATCTCTCTGGAGATGCTTGCTTCATTGTGCTTACATCTGTGACGTAAGTTAAAGGAAGGACTACTACTGCTGTTCAACAATTAATTTTAAGTACTGAAGTAGTTATAAACTACTTGGAACAATTTTAATCTATGAAACAGCAATGTATTGCTTCTTCCTTACGCAAGTCTTTCTAATAAGGCATTAAACCCATACAAAGGCCCAGTCACTGGCATCTGCAGAAGAATTCCAACATAAAAATCATTCCCAAAACATGCAAACTGTTTCTGAAACACCACATATTTCAATTACAAATATTTCAATGCAAGGCAGGCTCTTCAATAGAGAATTAAAATATGCTGCCATAACATGCAAGTGAAATACTTCTCTGCTAGTTTTATATTCAAAGCCAAACACAACTATCCGCTGTACAAAACTAGTTTCCTAAGAGGTATAAACACTAGATTAACGATAAAGCTTCATTTTGTTATAAAAAAATCCTCACTTCCACTTAAGCCTTAACATTTTGCTGCTCTCACAAAACATCAGCAGGCACAGGTCCTTTGAAGGAACATTTGGAAAGCCAGAGACAGGCAATCAGCAGCTCAGATCTCATACATGAAGTCATGAGTTCAACCGCCTTCCAAACAACATTTACTTTCACTGACAAAGTTTTCCTTGCTCTGGACAGGTTGCGTAGTGACATCTCAGTTGCTGCGAGGGAAGATAACAAGATCTGTCAGGATCTCTGGAAAAACTTTTAACAAACAAGGCTTTTTCTTAAAGTATTGCTTGGTTTGATTTTGCAAGCTTCACCAAGTCTCCCAAGGGGTTTATTTTCCTCCACCATGCCAGTGGCCTGTCAGAGACACTAACACTGGAAGATTTAACCCCATCGGAAGATACCATCTCTCCTTCTTAATGCAAAATGGGGCCAGGATTACCACAGTTTCATTTTAAGAGATTATCCCTGAGACTCAAATTCAACTACAGTTTATGCCTAAAGCCCAGCAAATAAATATACAGTATATCTTATACATTTAAAAAAAAAAAATCTTTTAAAGGCAAATGCAGCTGAAATTCCCCAGGAGATAAAAATCTTGTAGTAAAATATTTCTTAATATTTCTGAATACAAGTCCCACAAATTTATGCTATGTTGAGAATAGCAACACAACTTCTCTTAGAGTGATTAAACACCATATTACTAAGTTTCAAGACCCACATCTGCCTCCCAAATAACATTTTTGTTTGAAGACTAACTCTGTTTAATTTGAAATTTCCTCTTGCTATGCTAATTACATTTTAAACCTTTTCCTGTGAAGTTTAAGTCTTATTTGACACATAAAGTACTACTAAAACCAGCCCAGAATATGAAAAAAAGAAATGTTTTTCTTTCTTCAGTATCAGGCACCTGGCAAATAAATGGAAGGTTCCTGCAAAGCCTTAAGGGTTATTAAAAGCATTCCTCTTTTTCCCCAGGGATTTAAAACTGAGTTATTTTTATTCCTCTTTTTAGGCCTATGAAATTACATCATCTTTTCCCCTTTGATTTGTACTTTACAGTATTTCCCCCCCCCCACATTGTTCCTCCATTTGTTAATTTATTAATAATTAAAACTGCTGTTGGCTTGGTCATGAAATAACAGAAGAAGAAATGTCCACTATTACACATCTCTGCAAAACAGGACCATTCATTATCATCAGTTAATTACATATATATTAATGTAGTATAATGTTAATAATTTAAAATTTATTATTTGTTTCAGCTACATAAGTCTTTCACCTAGCTTGTCAAACCTTTAAGAAATAAACTAACAAACTGCCTTGGAAGCAGCTCTACCTAAGCACTGTGATAGAGTATACAAGTAAGAGCTTTCTCTTTGCTCAGTGTTTATTAACTTTCCCACAGATACAACAATGTGAGTCTGAAACATAGGGTCAAGGCCCTTCCTGGGCACTCGGTGCTCTCTAAGCCTCAGGTAACTTTGCACAAAGAAGAGAATGCTGACCTTCTCACTGGCTCTACATTTGGGCCTGTTGCATTCAAGAGAAGACTGCTGCAATTGTGCAAGCTCTCTCTTGAAGACACCCCTTCACTCGCTCAAACAGCTGCAAAAGTGAGACCCCTCCTCCAACACCTCATGCCCTCTCCCTGCCCCCGCCAACAAAAAAAAATAAAAAAAAATATCAATCAGCAGTAACAAAAATACTACTATTGAAGAACTATTTTAGGAAAGTGATTGCAGTTGACAACCATTTAGAACAGGATTTGAGAAAAGGACAAAGAGCACTGGCTGGAAAAAAATCAGACATTTGTCCCCAGTCACAGGATCCTACAAACACGCAGGCTGGAACAGATTCCTGGAAATCAGCTAGTCCAACACCCCTGGCTAAAGCAGGGTCAGCTGGAGCAGGTTGCCTAGCACCATGTCACCCAGTTGAATTTTCCATGTCTAAGAACAGACTCCACAACCTCTCTGGGAAACCTATTCCAGCATTGGACCACCCCTGCAGTACAACACTGGGGTTTTTTTGTGCTGAGACAGACATTCATCTGTTTTGTGTGTCGCATCTTGTCCTGTCACTGAGTACTACAGAGAAGAGCCTGGCTCCCTCATACTCCTTCACTCCTACTACGTATTTACACAAACTGACAAGACGACCTCCAAGTCTTCTCTTCTCCGCGCTGAACTGCCCCAGCTCTCTCAGCCTCTCCTCGTATGAAAGATGCTCCAGTCCCTTAATCATCTTCATGGCCCTGCACTGGACTCTCTCCATTAAACCTATTTGTAACTTATACTGAGGATCCCAGAACTGGACTGTACTCCAGATGTGACCTCACCAGTGCTGAGTAGGGAAAAAGTATCACCTCCCTCGACCTGCTGGCAATGCTATTTATGCTGCAGCCCAGGACACCAACAGCCTTCTATTTTGCACTAGGCTGCACCGCTGGCTCGTGGTCAGCTTGCCCATCAGGACCCCAGGATCCTTCTGGGCAAAGCTGCTTTCTAGCCTGACAGCCCCCAGTGTTTACTGGTGCACAGAGCTGTAACTCCCCAGGTACAGGACTTCACATTAAAGATTCTTGAGCTTCGTGATACTTCTCTCTGCTCAGTTCTACAGCTTGTCAAGGTCCCTCAGAATAGCAGCATGACCACCCGGTATATCAGCCACTCCTCCCAGTTTTGTGTTGTGTGTAAACATGCTGAGGGCATGCTCCATCTGGTCATCAGGTCATTTACGAAGACACTGAACAGTGCTAGAACAACGCTAGCCCCCATACTGCACCCTGCAGTACACCAGTCCAACAGTCCCAGCACTTCAAAAGAAACTAGGCGGAGATTAAAAAAGCCAATGGGTTACTACTTCAGATGCATGAACTATAATTGCTTTTGCCACAAAATATTTGTACAGTGCACACATATACATACTTGATTTTAGTGAAGGACTTGCTTCCTCTTCCAAAAGGAGCAGGAAAGAAACTACTACCCAAGTTGCTTTCCATCATACTTAATAAGACTGCTTCCAAGAGCTAGCAGAGTTCTGCTACAAGGAAGGAACATGCAACTGATTGAATGCCCACCCTGAAGGTGTACAAGCTCTACTGCTGCACTGTAGAGCATCCTGCAGAACAGGAAGAACTGAAATCTTAGGCTTTGTTGGCCAGTCAGCCTTCTAAATGCTTTCACAGACCTTTCTGTGGTATAAGAGGAATACCTCTCTACAGTCCTCCTTCATTCCTCCCAGCACTACCTCACTTTGTAACAGCTCCACAGCAGAGAAATCAATCATATTATGAAGTGGGTCACCACTGCAGCTTGTTTCCTCTCGAGTATCAAACTATTTCCCCTACTTTTGCATTTCCTGTAAGCACTATAAGCATGAAAGGAAATTTAACATACTTGATAAAGTTTCACAGGCTTTGTGCCCATTTTGTTACCAGAAAATGTCCCAGAATTTCTTACCTGCAACAAATGACTGCTTTACAGGAGAGTGCCAAGTCCAGAAAGCTCTGCCTCACTTCAAATGAAAGGGCATACTTCAGTGTGTGGCCATCAATAATCAGAGCAATATCGTTTTCCTTGCCCAGCGACTCCCCCAAACTGGTACAATGTTGAGTCAGAGAGGCTCTTGTTGCCTGAAGAATAAACAGAAAGAAAACATGTTTCTTCCTAATGTAAGAGAAGTGCATCCAAAATGCAGCAAGGCATCTCTGGACTATGCAATGGAGCACAGTATACATGCACCCACACTAGCACTGACATGAGTTTGTGTTTTAACAGGACCTTGTGCAGACATATTAATTTGGGTCACAAATAAGAAAAAGCTGCATCCACTTGCCTAGGAATGCCTGCTTTATTTCAGTGCATACTCTGGCATCTCCACCACACACCCTGCACGACGCACGTGCCCATATCAGTTGCGATACATCCTCTTCAACTGTAGGGCAGGTATAACCTAGTGCCTTTCATTGCTTTTGACATGGTTCAAAGCATTACTACGTAGTCCAACAGTATTCCCTACCCCAAAAACATTTTCACTGACAGCTGCTGCTGGGGTAAAAAATAAATAAATAAAGTGTTCATGTTTCACTGTCACCCCAAATATTTCAAACATCCTACTGCACTGGAATTCATGCTTAAAGCAGTCTGTTCTGTTCCCACGCAGGTTAGTTTAGCCATCAGTTCCAGCTGAGTTAACCATTGCTAAGTAGTTCAAGAAACTGCTCACAATCTGAAGTGTACACACACTCTTTGACAGAGAAGGCCTTGGCCCACAGGACATGGGATGGCACAACATGAAAAGCAAAGACTTCAGTACCAGTCAAACAACGCTTTTAGGTGACAAATGATCACTAATACTGGATTATATAATTTTTCAGTTTTTCCCCCTTTGTTCAAAAAACAGTACCAGTGGCACACAAAAATAATTGGTTTCTGTTTTAGCAAATCCCCACCCAGTTTCCAGTCTAGTGTTCTCTCCACTCTTAAACCAGCCAAAAAGAAAAATGCACTCCTGTTCATCTTAGCTGCGCAGCTTTCAGCAACGGTGCCATACCAAGTGTTCAACCTGCTTCTGCTTATTGACACCTACCGGTACTCGGTTTGTGACCTGTGTTGGTCTAAGCAAATTACGTTGTTTTTTCTTTATGTAACAAACAACACTAGAATGGAGTCATAACCGTCAGAAATGAAAACGTGCTGTTTATGCCTCATTGCAACCCATTCATCGTTTCATAGATCCAGATTTCTCCAGCGAATTGGAAAGCCACAAACTGCTGTCAAGTGCTGCATTTCCTATTTGCACCTCCAGTGTAACAGACAGATGGTAAAAAAAAAGAAAACCCGAGGTAACTAAACTAGTTATTCTGGAGTACACACCCACTGCTCCTGAGGAACAGATCACCTCAACCAAGGCCACGACTGATGTGGAACCTGGATTTCTCTTTCTACATTCAACTGAAATAAGGAGTTGGGGTTTTTGCACATGGTTGAGCAACCAGAGATATACAGAAACCTGCATACATGAACCCCCTTACAGAGATGGCAAAAGTAGTCTTCCAAGTTGCATCTCTCTCACATCAAAGGCACCTGAGCCAAAGAGCTCCAGTTCCATATCGCACTACTAAAACAGAGTGAAACAAGTTTACATTCCTATAATGTTTCCTTCAGTGATCTCTCCTGCATCTATCCATGAAGGGAAGAGATGGCAAAAAAAACAAAGAGCTTCCTAGTACCACAGCTTCTTAATTTCTTGGTCTAAGCCTTCACAAGCTGTTTCTGTGCACTCTAAAGAACAGATAAGTCATACCAAGGTGGGGTTTTTGTCTGTGAATACAGCAATGGGACACTTCTCTGGCCCAGGTGCTTGCAGGGCTGTTTCTCACTTCTTTCCCCATCACTCCTCGCTGTCTGTGCAGCACCTTGTGCTTTCTCAGAGAGGCTTTCCCAGAGGTGCTGCCATCTTGGCCGAGGGGCTCAGCGCTGCCCCATGGAACCACCTCCGCCCAGGGCAGCCCCAGCCTCTCCTCACCAAGGACCCTGCAGCCCCAACGCCTCGCCACAGACACCCAGAACAGCCGACCAGACGGGCACTACCACAGTGCTCAGAGAACCTGCGGTAAATCAATTCAGCACATCAAGCTACTTAAGACTAAGAACTACTCCACACCCTCCAGGATGAAGAACCACAGGCAGTGCTTTTGGTAGGAAGATGTCTCCAACCATAACACCCCTCTTTTTTCTTCTCTTATTTTACTCCTCAGTAAGACCACACTACCCCAATTAACTCATGCTGACTAGAGGCCAAGCACCAACAACACTATGGGCGCTCAGATGTTACACAGTCTGCCACGGCCTCCTAGCCTCCCAACAGCCATGGTCCCCTGAGCCACCGTGGTGGCTCTGGTGTCTTGTACTGCAGCCCTCAGGAGGGACAGATTCTGCAGGCCACAGTGCTGTCCCCTCTGTTCCTCTCACTTCCCAGCCGCCTCCCATATTGGCAGCAAAGTTTTAACAAGGTTGCAATAGTCCTTCTCACCCTGGCTAGAGGTATCCTGACCACAGTCACCAACAACCACAACCAGTCCAAACTTCACTTACATCACAGTAGCAGTAGGATCATCCCAAATACTTTTGCACTTTGACCATTCCACTATTGTTGCTGCTTATTTCAGTACAACTTAAGTGTTCCCTTTCTGTTGATTTTTTTTTTTTTTTTTTTTTTTTT
>Ga0065711_1037000_pt1 | contig 20320 bp, 8 predicted proteins | sample Hoacrofraction12_FD_59098 | JGI IMG/M metagenome (GOLD analysis project Ga0065711, IMG submission 59098) | Hoatzin crop microbial communities from Cojedes, Venezuela - Epithelial fraction 12 v2 (version 2) | ecosystem: Host-associated > Birds > Digestive system > Esophagus > Crop | place... | reverse complement strand
ATGACAGCATGCCAGTCATGCGAGTTGTCCCACCACGTTTCTGTGATGGCGACCAAGTCGTAGCCGTCCTGCTGTATAATGGCTTCCAGCTCCTCCTGTTTATTGCCCATGCTACGTACATTGGTACAGACACACTTGAGCTGGGCTGTCAATCTCACCCCTGACCCTGGCATGCCAAGCCTGGGCTCATCCCTAGCGAGGTGAGCGATGTCCCCTTCCCCCTTCGAACCTAGTTTAAAGCCCTCTCAATGAGCCCCGCCAGCTCATGGCCAAGAATCCTTTTTCCCCTTTGAGATAGCTGCACTCTGTCTGTCTCCAGCAGGCCCGGTGCTGTGTACACCTCCCCATGATCAAAGAAGCCAAAATTTGATCAATGGCACCAGTCCCTGAGGCATCTGTTAATCAGGTGAGTTTTCCTGCCCTTTTCAGTGCTGGTCCCTGCCACTGATGGGACAGAGGTAAACACTACCTGCGCCCCTGATCCCTCAACCAGTCGCCCCAGTGCCCTTAAGTTCCTTTTGATGGCCTTGGGACTTCTCTCTGCTATCTCATTCCTGCGAACCTGCATTATCAAGAAATTGATGAAGCATGATTTCCCCTTGGTGAATCCATGCTGACGACTCCGGATAACCTTCTTTTCCTCCACTAGCTTAATTATAACACCCAGAATGAGCTGTTCCATCACCTTTCCAGGGATGGAGGTGAAGCTGACCGGCCTGTAGTTCCCTGTGTCCTCCTTCTTGTCCTTTTTGAAGATTGGAGTGACATTGGCCTTTCTCCAGTCCTCAGGCACTTCTCCTGTCCTCCAGGATCTTTCAAAGATGATGGAGAGTGGCTTAGTGGTGACACCTGCTAGCTCCCTCAGCCCTCGTGGGTGAATCCCTTTGGAGCCCAAGGATTTGTGGGTGTCCAGTTTGCTTCAAAGTTCTCCAGTCTGATACTCCTTGACAAAGGGAAGGTCTTCTTTCTTTCTCCAGGCTTCCTCTCTTACTTCCAGGGACCGGGATTCCTGAGGGCCAGCCTTGGCAGTAAAGACTGAAGGAAAGAAGGCATTCATCTATTCTGCCTTCTCTGTGTCATTTGTTACCAGGGCACTCACCACATTCAGCAGCAGCTCCACATTTTCCTTAGTCTTGCATTTGCTGCTGACAAACTTGAAGAAGCCCATCATGTTGTCTTTGACTTCCCTTGTGAGATTTAATTCCAGGTGGGCCTTAGCCTTCCTTATTGCTTCCCTGCATGCTCTGACAATGGGCCTACCTTCCTCTCAAGCAGCCTGTCCCTCTTTCCACGTTCCGTAGACTTTTCTTTTCCATTTGAGTTTTGCTAGAAGCTCCTTGCTCATCCATGCAGGTCTCCTGCCTCCTTTGCTTGATTTCTTACTTATGGGGATACATTGATCCAGCTCTCTTGGATCTCCCTACCTTCTAGAGCCCAGACCCACGGGATTCCTCTAAGTATGTCCTTGAAGAGGCTAAAGTTATCTCTCCTGAAGTCCAAGGTTGTGACCCTACTTACTGCCCTGCTTCCTCCATACAGGGTTCTGAACTCCACCATCTCATCGTCATTGCAGGCAAGGCTGCCCCCAACCTTTGCATACTCATCCAATCCTTGTTTGTTTGCCAGTACAAGGTCCAGCAGCGCACGTCTCCTTGGTGGCTCCTCCACCACCTGTGTCAAAAAGTTATCATCAACGCTCTGCAGAGACCTCCTGGGCCGTGTGTGCCTAGCTGTGTTGTCTTTCCAGAAGGTATCAGGGTGGTTTTTTGACCTTAGCCTTTTTAAACATTTTTCTTTAAGCTCTATTGTGCCATTTTGAATGTCTCTGTTACATGTGATGTAAAGGTACTATGTCTGTCAAAAGCTATACAAGTAAGGTACTTATATACTCTACAGGTCAGAAATTTTGTATAGCAAAGGATTAAGTAATGACATTATTTATGAAGGCTACCACATCAAGTTGTCATCAGACACTTTAGAACAGGTTCTTATTTCATCATGCTGTGCTGTGCATACTTATTTTAACCTAGATTTACTGGACTCCTTAATTTAGCTGACATAACACACATAAATACTGAAGCATAAACATTTTACCATATAAGTTACCTGTATAAATATAGAACTAAATCAAGGCCTGAGTAGCCTGGTTTTATCTCCCCCCTCCCCAGCCTTTGCAATGCCTACACAGATGACATGGAATAGACCTCTGATTCACGGTCTGTCTCGTGGGTTGCACCTGTGGATTCCCCAAACCACATAACTTCTTTGCTGAGCTGGTGGAAAACTGCAGCTGATCCTGTAACAAGTGTACTGAAAAAGGTTCAATGCTTTCACGAGACAGGAAATGAGCTCATTGCTAATGAAAAAAGACTATAAAAATGCTCTGGAGGAGACTTTTAAGAAGAAGGAATTTATTTTCAAGTTTGGGCATGGGAAGTGCGAACCTGTGGAAGGTAAAGTCTCTTGACGGATTTTTGATGTAATTTTCATGAAATTAATATCTCTTGTCTATCAGGATCAACCCTAAATCTCAAATGAAGGAAAATCAGCAATAGTATTCTATGGGCTCAGTCCCAGCTACAGTAAAAACATTTTTCAGTTAGGTTCTCAAAATTACAGAGATGAAACAGAGTAAAAGAAAGTTTGGATCAAGAAAGAAGAGAAATGAGATTTGTTACTGTTCCTAACCCCAATGGGACTGGTGGGTAGCGCAGCCGTTGTGACAAGCGAACATGGAGTTGCTCCCCCTTATGCTGAACAGCATTGTATTTTTTGGCATTTGTTCTATATATACTCATGAAATGCTGCAGTATTTTACAAGAATTACAATTATTGGAGAGCCAAGGACATTTTTTAAAAAAAGTCCATGAGATGGAAATGAACATAGTGCATATTCATAATTAATGTATTTGTGTGTGTATATGTGTGTGAAATAATAGAGTTAAAATGCGAGATTTTACCACAGACCTGCCAGGGTAGCAGATTCTGCCTCTACTGTAAGCTCCAGTGCTGTGTGTGGCTTCAGAGCACAGAACTCAGCAAGCCAGCGCTGATCCCAAGCTGTGCACCAGCACTGCTCCTGCCGTTTGATGCAGCACCATCAGCTCCTTCAGGAACCACACTGGGGATCTGAACCAGCCATGTTAACATTTGATCATGTTTGATGTGCTATACTCTACAGCACATTGGGCAGCTTTTTGGTTGTCTTAAGCCCTTGCCACCAGCTGGTGACCGAGACCTTCTTTCCAGACCACTGTTTTCTTTACACGCTTTTGGTCTAGCTCCTGGTCACCTTTCTATGTTCTTCTTATGACATTGAGCCTCTTGGGGAGATATCATGGAGGCAAAGCAGTTCCTTCCCATGGCAGGGTCAACTCATTATGGTTGCATACAAAGTCCAATAGGATTGCTTTTGAACATGATCTGTTTAAATAGAAGTTATACTTGAGTGTGGAGTAGCTTTCTTTAGCGTAAACTACCAACAGCTGAAACAGTAGACTGTTTTTTTAGTATTTATGTTTCTTAATACTTGAAAGCTTGGACAGTTTATGGTCATGCTTTGCTGCTTTTACTAAGTTTTTCTGGTATCTCCAAAAGAAATATATCAACAAAGTTTTAGGGGACACAGTAAAGTTTCCCAGTGTCTCTTTTTGTTTAGATTTCATGAAAATACTGTAGAAGTTACATGAAGATCAAAAAGGTCAGAATTGGCTTTATAATCTACAAATATTAAGTATTTCATCAAGCTTATTTTTATGAGGCAATATTGAAAAGCTTTGTTGATTTTAAATGTTGCACTGTCCTACAGGCAAAAAAATAGTAAATCTACCTCAGCCTTCCTTTTTATAGAAGATAATACAAGGCTAGCTCTCTGTGGTGTGCTTTCTTTGATTTGTAACAAAAGCTTTGTCACAAAACTAATAGAAAGCTGACAGGAAAATAAAAAACGTAAAGGTGCAAATTTGGCCAGAAAAGTTTCCGAATAAAAAAAATATTAAAATAACTTTAGTAATTTGACATGATGGGGATAAAGTTTAGAGATTTTAGTAAATCTTTGCAATGGATACAATTTTTCTTTCATTCCAGGAAAGCTGTAAAGCAAGTCCCATCACAGGCTACTGTGCTAACAAAGTACACTTCTGATAACAAGTTCATTATACAAAAGGCGGTTACTAGTCATAGAAGCCATTTTCACTCAGTATGTTTTCACTCTGTGCTCAAAAGCATTATTTTGACATCTAAGTCAATCCTTCTACTCACCTAGTGACTTTGAGACAAAGTGAGAAACAGAGTTATGGATGAACACCTTGTTCCCTGTATTCAATAGTTTGGTCATCCCAAAACCTAAATTGAGGCACCTGACTGTATAGGGCACTGTATAGGGTACTGACTATATTCTCCCTACAGGGTGGCAGAGTCCCTGCAAGTTTGGGTGGCTAACTTCTGAGTACTGCGGTGCTGAAATCTCAGTGGCCAAGTTTCTCCCTGGAGCTTACTTCCAGTTTCTCGACCTATTCACTTGTGTGAAAGCTGTATTCTTCATCAAGGTTTTATCTACATCTAAGACCTCAGGCTGAGATCAGCTCCAGCCTAGCCTCACAGAAAAAAAGACAAGATGTGGGCAGCGTGGCTTAATTAGAATAAAACTGTACTAAAGCAACAGGAAGAAGGTCATATTATGAGGACCAACTTTCTTTCCTTAAGTATTATCATGTTGGGGCGAATGGAGGACAGCAGCCCTGACTCAGTCAGTGAACTCTTTTCAAACAGATATCAAAAGGAGGGCTAAAGGGCTGATATGATGTGATTGTGGATCCTTAAGAGACTTCTGCTAACTTTGTGTTTGTCTGTGGCTTACTAGAGGACTAGATTTCCTCTCTGGGAAAGTACCTGCACTGGATATCAGTTGCAATTTGAACAGAACTTTCTCCACCTACCCACTCACTGCTCTGGTACAGGAAAAGTAGAAAAATGTGCACTGTCCTAATCACTCTGTCATGGGTGAAAACTACAGCTTGAGTCTGGTGGACAGAGAGGAAGTTTCACTATGCCCAAAGCAAATCATAAAGCTTGATTCTGGTGTCATGTGAGCCTTACAATGGACAAAAAAGCTATACCATTCTGACACCTTTTGGAAAATCAAACATATACAAAAAGTTTTGATATACACTGGTTGCAGGATGGACAAGTTTCATAATTTCAGTTATGATCTCAGTTCTCATTCATCATAGGAATATTCATTACTGCTAGCCTGTACCAAGAGAGGAGCAGAGTATAAATACCCTTCTTCGTGAATTGTCTTTTCCTATTTATATCAATCAAACACAGTGCTACTAACCTGCCCTTTATCTTCCCTCTTGTTCCCACTTTCATATGACCCTTTCAGCTGCAAGAGAAGCCAAGGTAGAGTCTTTCTGTGAGGCGGAAATTTATTTAATAAAACTTGTGTGAAAACTGGGGAACAAATACCAAAATTGCCCAAAAAACTGACCTGCCAATCAGCAATTCTCTCCAGTGTACATCCTCTCTTTCCTTCATAGAACAGGGATTGTGGGGTGCTTTTCTCTCAGGGTCCTTACCACATGCAGTTCAAGCTAATCCAAATATTTCAGTATGTAATTTTCTACTAATAATTCCTCCTATATAGCTATATGCATGCAGACATTCCTTTTGACTGTCTAATTGCTGATTTTTTTTGCTAATTTAACTAAATATATAATTAGGCATCAATTCTAACTGTAGCAGTCGGATTACTAAACTCAGGCAAACCAAAAAAAGAAAATCTTTTTATTTCATTCCATACTTCACAATCAAAAAAGAATTTTTTTTTTCACGTTTGTAACTCTTCACCAAAGTTTTCAGCATCTGTCCATCAATGGTTAAGACACAAGTTTAAGTCAGCATGACCAAGGTTTGGCCCTATTGTTCTGTAAATAGGGGAAAGTGAAGGATACTTAAATATTTTTTTCCTTTGGCCTGCAGACAAAGTCTGTCTTCTGTCATCTGCAAATTTAAGGAGTGTCTAGTGAAGACATGGCCTTGGAGTCCAGTCTATGAGAAGCCTGGAAGAAAGTTTAGACTACAGCAAGTACTAGGATCTAAGGAGAGATAAAAGTACTTTCAAGTCCTCTTTATAGTGGTAAAACTGATGGCTCTCCTCTGCTCTGTCTCATTTACCAACTTTGTTCCTGGTATGAAATTATTGGTATATCTGAAAAGAAACACCTGTATTGCTAACCTATACAGTGGTAAATGCCTTTCTCCAGCAAAACCTCGAGCTGGGTTATATTTCTGGAAAATACTGTTCACTTCCAAGTCAATAGGAGTAGTAATGATAAGACACATTAAAATGCCATAATGATGCTTCATTACCAGCTACCATCACTATTAGCATATTATTATTGTATTGTGTATATACGTGTACCCACTCCTATATCTGCCAAAACTGACATATCACCTTTAATTGTTATGAATGATTTAAGACAGAACCTGGGTGGAGAATGAGAGCAAGAGTGGAAAAAAAATGGATTCTCCTACACCTCCATGTTACATGCTTTCCCCTGCAGATTTGGGTTTTTTTTTTATTTTCTTCTTTTCTGTGCTTTTGATAAGTAGAAATTCTTGAATTATGTTCCTCAAAATAAACTGAAATAAATTAAGAGACATAAATAATTGCTTTTCCCTGATTCATCCGAGTTTGCTAGAGCTAAACACTCTAAAAGTATTTTCGACAGTTTTCTTCCAATTGCATTAATTTGTGGATTCTTTAAAAATGTTCAACAAACAAGTGCTCTTAATCAGGGGAACAATGAAGCAATATGCAACATTACACCAGGCAATCATGCTTCATTGTCAACAATCAACCCAGATTGCTTTGATTACCAGATATCTATGATAGCTATAAATAACTAGGTGGGATGATGAATTATATATAGGAAAGCCAGCAGTTTGCTTCTCATCGAAAAGATTCTCTAATACATCTTAATCCTCTGTGTGTCTCTTCAACTCCAATACTGTCTTCATCTTCAGAATTATCACCCTTTCCGCACTGTAAGATTTTGTGTACATTTAGGAGGGTGTTCCTCTAGAAATGTTTTATCATAAACTGCATTTTATAGTCCTCTCTACTGTGAGACCCCAAAAATCCCATACAGTTCTCCCCCCACATTGCACTGCTTGAGGTTTTATTGTCAGACAGATATCTTTTTGTTTACTTTCTGCTGCCAAAGTGTAATGCTGAAAATCCCATTTCTGATGTCCCTGCCCTCTTCTTTTTTTCTTTCTGGAAGAACTCTAATATATGATATTAAATTCTGTGCCAGAAACTGTTATTTATCTGTTCTTTTCAGTACTCAGCCTTCTGCAGAAACATCTGCTTCTATCTCTGTCTCCTGTGTAACCTAAATATATATACAAGATAATTTTTCAGCATTTCCTGACATGTTAAATGACACCAAAAGTTGAACTAAAGGTCTTACCACCAATTTCCTGCCTCTCTTCTTTCACTACTCTAATTTTCATTGGTGCAACTAGAAAGGCCTAAAGAATTCCCATTTCTTTAGAATCCAGGATTTTAGAGGCAAGTGGAAGTGATCAAATACCAAGGACAGAAAAAGGCAAATAAGGAATCTCCTGTGCTGATGTTACCTCGAGGTTCTAAAGTTACCCAAACTAAAATAGTCTTTTCCAAGCTCCATGCACAGTTAACCATAGAAAGTCTGCACTAGTTTTTTATAGAAATAAGAAGCAACAGATAATATTTTCAGTGGAAAGAGGTCCTGTGAGAAGTACGAAGTGAGATGCAATTCATAGTATAGTGGTGGCGAAATAATCTAGGTAATTTTAATCTAAAGCAGAATTATTTCTGAAAAAAAATGAAAATGCAATATGTTAGTATTAAGAGGCGTTAAGTTTATTTACACCATGTTTAAAATATTTTAACAAAATATCGAAGAGCTATGCAAATGAAAAGTCCTTACTACAGTGGTGCTCCATCATATGTTAGTAAATATCCAAAATTAGGATTTCTGTAATGGTTGTTTACACTACAGTTTTGTGTGGTTTATAATTCATCAGTACAAATTCTCTTCAGGCTAAACCTTAGCATACAACTTGTAATCCACAGAAAACACTTCTTCTAGTAGATTGCTTTTACTGAGTTACAGGATCCACACCAAAAATTCTGATATGGGCAATGTTTGCTGTTTGTTCTTGATCCTTCTTTGCGACATGAAATCTTTCTATTAAAAAAATAAAAAAAACAAAACAAAAAAAAACCCCACATAAAAAGACAAAGAATATTCCTAAAAAATATCAATGCTATATTCTGTCTTAGTTGATGTAGTATTGGAATAGGTGGCCCTTGAACATTCTGTGACAGATTGTAAATCCCTCTACAAATGGAATTTGAAAGTTAATTTTATTTTAGGCAAACTGGAACAATAACTATAAAGAAAAAGTGAAAATAAAGAAATAACAGAAGAAACCTTGGTAAGTGGCAATTAGTTCAATTTGTGTTTGAAGTTAACTCTGGATGAATCCAATCCTGTTGTTGCAGCACTCAGGCCGGCAGTTGCAAGAAACACACTGCCCCCATTGTGCTGATCTGGCATGTTATTAAAGGGCTCTGCTGCTCCCATCAAGCCTACATGCTTGTATTTTATTTGTATGGAAGCCCTGAGCTGCAGAGAAGGAGTTGAAGGAGAGTCTGGGCCACCAATAGTCTTTCAAATTGGGTTGGAAGTGGGTAGACGTGGGAGTGCCTGGATCTGAGAACATGGACGCAGTTCTGGATCCAGTAATGCTGAAGTATTATTGGATACATGAAAAGAATTCATTCAATTGCTGTGAATCATTAGTGTTAAATTGTTGAATTGTTGTGAATAATCTGTATGTGCATACCGGTGCCATTCACCCTCTTGAAGAAGAAATCACTTGTATGACATTAGGAAGAGCTATTTGGTTCACTCTGCGTGTCTATTACTAGAATGTCATTTAAAGCAGACACATTTTGCATTGTAATCTGAGAGTAATTAGGCTCAGTAATGAATACAGAATAGCGTAACAACTTTCTCTCACGGGCCCCATCAGCTATGGTGTTTCTTCTCAGCACAGCTGCAATGATCAAGAACAGAAAGAAATAGTTCTTGTGATACATCAGTCAAACATTCTTGTTGCCATGAAGTCTCAAAGTCAATAATACGTAGTCTGAATTGGATTTAAACTCTAAGATTTTATTTGTATCAAGTACTTGTTTAAAATACAAAACTTTCCAGATCATGCTGTAGTTCATCACTTCTTTTTGCAATGAGGTATGTATTTACTTTCCTCAGGAACAGGAGCTCACAGAAGCAATGAAATTTAGCATGGCAATTGTAAATGGCCTCATGGAAAGAAAAATAGTTTCAGGAAGAAGTAAAAATGATGAGTACGCATACTCTTAGCAGTGTAAAGCTGCTAAGCTAACAGTAAAACTTGTTATCACAGTTCTGGTTCACGACAAAATGACAGATACAGTGAGAATAATACTTAGTTCTGGTCTTTATTCAGTTTACAGAGGTTATAGCTTTCATGACTATCACAACACAACTTCCCTCTCTTGAACTGCAGTTTGAAAAAGTGTCATAAGACACATAAAGGACATAGAGATGTTCATAACATGTCAGGAAAATTGTATGTGCTGTTTCATCATTATTTAGGAACAATTCAAGAAGGAACAGCTGCTTGTAAGTAGAAGGGGAGAGGGTGGTGTGGTTACAGGCACTCTAAGAGTACCTGAGACAACTCATAGTGCTGATCTGTTGTGGGCATGGTGGTAAATAATGGTAAAAGTGCATGCGTCTTGTCTTCAAAAGAATTTAAGCTCAAAATATTTACTGCTTAACAATGAGTGTGATTTAAGAGCATAGACTTCTTTTAACAGTGAGACTAAAGCTGTAATGTATGATCTAGATGATCTCAGGAAGCACACAAGCTGAAGCCTCCTAGAAGTACAGATTCTGCAGAAGCACCTAGCACAGAAAAATGGCCTGGTCTGTTGTAACAACTGCAATTCTTTAAGTTGGGGTTGGACCAATAAAAATATATCTAAGTGCACACATGTTCTGACATTCTACTCGCGTGTTTGGTCTTGTGACTCTACAGAATATCATTTCAGGAAATAAAAATAAAATCTTTGTTTTTTGCACAAAATTTCATACAATGATATCAAGTAACATACTGAAATCAAGATGAAAATGTGTTTACTACACCTGTTTGAACTACTGTAGTCTTTCAATTTATTTCTGTTTCTAGCTTTTACTTGTGTTTTTTTAATATTAAATGAGAATTTCTTCTCTCCTGCATTGCTTTCTCCTTCCTTCTTAGTTTGTCTCCTTTTTCTCTGCTGTTTGTTTAAATTCCAGCTGGAGTTGAGCTATAATAGATCTTACACTGAAGTGATTACCTGCACCACTTCAACTAAGTGATAGTGACAAGGATTACCTAGTGCCAATAAGTTTAATTCTTACTTACCTTATGGCTGTTTCTCCAGCCAAGCAGTGTGAAGGAGCCTTCATGTAACAGAATAAGAGGTGCAATGAGTTGTTTTAAAATTTAGTTCCAATACTTTTCAGTGTATCTTGATCAGTCTGCTGTTAATGCTTGTCATTTAGCACAAATCCCTGTCACATGCGTTCTCTTTTTGGTGCCTCTTATGGTTAATTTTGTTTAAAGGGCTGCACTTTGAACAGTATTCCAAAGGTTTGCTTTATAGACGAAGGAACACTGCAAAGCTGAGTTCAACACGTCCCAGTCTGAAACGTTTCAGTCTGAAAACTGTCCTGTCACAGTACTGAAACTCAAATGCATTTCTTACAAAACCCAGGCTTAGCTGTTACAGTTCACTGTTTATTAGTACAGAAATAAGTTTTCAGCAACTGTCTCTTTTTTTTTCCTATTATTTTTTTTTAGTTTAAAACTCAAGACTGCTTTTGTTAATCTATCCTAGATGCTCTTTCCTGTTTGTTTGTCTGTGTTGCTGCTGGTGCCCACTAAGCCATGTATGGTTGTAGTGGACTTCTTGCGTGGCAAAGCTGAAATGGCTGGATGGATGCTCACTACAGTGTGCAAACATGCATATAAATTCCAGCCTATTGGTGCATGCAGTGTAACGACTGTTTGGACTGAGGGGGGTTTTATTCCTGGTTTGCTAGTGCTATATTAAAAGGCTTAGGGGCAGCTATTTCAACACCTGTGTTTCTCAAGATCAGAGCTAGTGCTATTTGCCTCCTTCATAAAGAACGTGGAAATGTGCTGAGGAAAATTATGCTTTTATATAGCAATTTATATATATTGCCTAACAGTAGGCAAACAAATGCCTGCTATTAGTAATATATAAAAGCTACAAACTAAAACAAACATAAAAAAACCCAAACTAAACTACGTCCAGTTTTTACTGGACCTGCCAGACTTGATAGAAAAGTTAAGGCGGCTATCATAAGGAAAAGTCATCATTACAGAATATTGAAAGCTTGTCTAAATAAGAAGAAAGAAAAAGCCCATAAACACAGCAGCCTGAGCTTAAAGAAAAAGTCTGAAGAATGACCAGAATTTGATAAGTGGCTTGCAAAGAAAGCTCAAGATGCTAGTAAGAAGTTGTTTACTTCTTCATCAGATGTGGGAAGACAAACAGGAAATTAGATGACCAGAGCATAACAGGCATACACAGAGATGAACAAGCCATAGCAGAGAAATGTAACAGATTTTTGTATTAGTCTGCTGCTGAAGACTTTGATAATTCCCACTTCCTCCTTGTTCTTTACAGCAGAGAGGTCAGAGGAGTTAGATAAATTCATTGTGAGTATACAGGAGGAATTAGACCAAACAGAAAAGTTCAGCAAGTCTCCAGAACTGGATGACATTTGGCAGAAATCTTCAGAGTAACTCGGATGTGAAACTGCAGAACATCTAGCAAAGCCTTGTAAACTATCACTGCTAACAGTGTAATGCAACTTCTACCGTGCTAGAAGAGTAACTGCCATTACAATACAAGTCTGGGAGACATAGATGGGAACCTGGGAACTACAGACCAGAAAGTCTGATTTCCACCCTGGCAAGGCAAGAATATCTAAAAGCTAAAACCACTGAGCACATGGAAAAGCACAGGATGTTGAGAAAGACTCAGTATAGCTTCAGTAAATGGAAATCCTGACACACACACTTGGTGGAGCTCTGTGAGGATATCTGACCCAACAAAGGCACTTACTCGTCCTTTTGTTTTCATGAAAAAAACGTAAATCCCCTCTCTTTTATCTGCTAACAAATCACTCCAGTTAAATCTGAATCTTCTTCATGCTTCAGGCCATCTGTAGGATGCTGGTAGAGTCCCTTTCTCTTTCCCTCCCATGGATGAACACCTTTGTGTCTGGGCATACTGGTGTTTTGCCAGCCTCTCCAGCTGCATTGCAGATGGCCATAGCTGGACTGGGGATGCTTTGCAGATGCATTACCGTTTCAATAGGTGTCGGAAAATTTTCATGACTGCTTGGTTCAGGTGTCTTCCTCATGTGCTTAGTTAAAGCTTAATTTCAAGCGCTTTGCTGTAATCTCATGCTCGAACTCCATATTATAGTAAAGGACACCAGGTACCAATCTCTGGGTCACATAGCAAGTTCTCATAACAGGTTGATAGCAGGCCTAACAGGCCAGGTTTGGGGCCTTTTAAGGTTAGCATTAGGCAAAATTAACCTAAGGCCTTTTGCATGTTGAATTGTAATATGGTTATTGCAGGGTAACAATCCTATCATTGCATCAGGTTTAGGTTTTGCAGCTTTTAGCATTTCACACTAAAGGATTTAGGTTGATCATTGAGTTTTGCATTTTGTCTTATGGAGCATATATTTCATACTTGAAATGTTCATGACTGACTGCAGCACATCTGAAAATTAAGCATTTGCAGGGTGTGCTACGCAACTACTCTATAAATGGCCTCAAAGAAACAGTCTTCTTAAGAGGCACTAGAGCACACCGGTGTCTCTGTGTATCCAGGAGGCCTGTTTCAGGAAAGAACCCTTGTAATACTGTGAATGAGGAATAACTTAACAACTATTAACAAAAAACTTTCATCAGAAAGAGAATCTCACAAACTTATCTGAAATAATCCTTCCACACATGAGTTTCTACATTTAGCTGTCTTTATAGGCTATGTCTACACTAATGAGTGTAGTAGGAGTGGGTCTGGGGAGAGCGGAGGATGTGATGGCCCCACTATGTGCATTTAGGTGCTAAAGAGGTTGCTTCACATTAGCTCTAATCTGGTCCTGTGGACTGAATGCCCAATAGCAAATGGAGAAAAGAAAATCTCCAGAAATATATATAATTGCATTTAGGTTCACCTGAAAGGGATTCAGACACTAGAAGACCCTTTCACTCCACTCTGTGATGAACTGAAGCTCAGTAAATAGGAGGTACGGGCAAATGTGCTTCAAAAGAGCACCCAAGATCTAAACTAAAATGCTTGCAGAGGTGCAATGACATAAAATTGGTAGTTAACTCAAAGAACGTACATATGTATGTTACGTGTCATAATTTTAGAAGATAACATATGCTGAAAAAGTTGATGAAAATCAAGTATAAACTACATATTCAATATTTCTTTGTTAACTGTCTTTCCTCACCCCTCCAAAAAGAAAATTTCAACAGCTTTTCTGAATGCAGACTTTTCTTGAAATGTTAGCTTTTGCTTACCAGAATTCCAGCCAGGCAATTACTTGATCGCGAAGGTCATTGCAGTTTTGTTTAGCACACTAGCTTTTATTCTAGGGGAAAATTTAGTTGATTTGCAATAAATATTACTCATGATTTGCATTAATTTTTACTTTTGAAGATTATTTGTATCCCAGATAGTACACATTAGTGTAAATGCTGTTCTCTGCTTGGCTTAATCCTCCTCACTGACTGTTATTTTATTTTAATCTACAGCTGCTCCCACAATAGGCTAAGGGGTAATGGCTTTAAGCTAAAAGAAGGCAGATTTACATTAGATACAAGGAAAAATTCTTTACAATGAGGATGGTGAGACACTGGAAGAGGCTGCCCAAGAAGCTGTGGATGTCCCATCCCTAGAAGTGTTCAAGCTCAGGTAGGATGGAGCTTTGAGCAACCTGATCTAGCGAAAGATGTCCCTGCCTATGTCAGGGGTGTTAGAAATAGATGATCTTTAAAGGTCCCTTGCACAAACCATTCTATGATTCTATGATAAAAAGGGAACTTGGGACGGAGAAAGAACACCTCTATCTGTCTTTGAGTTTGACTACACTGTGTAGAATTGGTTACTTATTTGTATAAACCTGTCTCTGGAGTTAGTAGGTAGGAAGTTATGGAGGATATGTGGCAATAGTTCAACTGGAGAATGAGTTACCATTTGGCATTCTCCTATGATGTGAAGAGTTAAACCGTCTGGTAATGCTCCTGGTCTGAGAAAATCCATTGCTTTGATTAAATGACTTTCTGCAGCACGAAATGTACTATTCACTTTAATCATCCTCAACATAAAGAAATGGAAGACAGCAACTGAGAAAATGCATAGACTTCCCAGGATGGATAAAAGTGTGGAACACTGCATATGTGTCATGAGTTGATCTCTGCTGACATATAAGTCCTCAACCAGTCTCTTGCTTGCTCTGCCTTAGTGGGGTGGGGCGGAGAATCAGAAAGGCAAAAGTGAGGAAATTCATGGATTGAGTTAAAGACAGTTTAATAAGTGAAGAGGGAAAAAAAAAGGAAAAAAACAAGTGCTGCAAACATGATCACTTACCATCAGCTGACCAATGCCCAGCCAGTCTCTGAACAATGGCTACTTCAGAAAAATTGTCTCCTGGTTTTACTGCTGAGCATGACGTTATGTGAAGTGGAGTATCTGTCCGGTCAGTTTGGGTTAGCTGTCCCAACGTCTTGCCCATCCCCAGTCTACTTTTTGTGCGAGCAGAGTGAGTAATGGAGAAAGCCTTGGCACTGTGATAACAATGCTCAGCAATGGCTAAAACAGCATTGTGCTATCAACATTGTTTTAAAACTAGACTAGACTAGATTAGACTAGACTAGAATATTTCAGCTGGAAGGGATCTATAACAATCATCAGTCCAACTGCCAATTGTTTAGTTACAGACCTAAAACACAGCAACATATGGGCTCCTATGCAGAAAATTATATCCATCCCAGCAAGACCCAGTACAATACGAAAATTGTTTGAAGAGATGAGAATCTTCAGTTTGGAAAACAGCTGAGCGGGGATATGATAGAGTAGCATGGAGAAATGTAACAGGGAACAATTGTCTCCTTTTCCTCATAACAACAGTCCAGTGGAGCATCCAATGAAATGGTCAGGCTGCAGGTATAAATCAAAGAAAAGAAAGCGCTCTTTCACACAGCATGGAGGAAAAGTCTGGTATTCATCATGACAGCCTCCTGTGGAGGGTCTCTGTGTAAATGGGTTTGAAAAACTCTTAGACAAATTAATGGAAGAAGAATCAATCAAGGTCTACCAAACAGGATGCAGATGCAACTTATAGCTGAAAAAAAATCTCTACATGGCAGACTGCTGGAAACTAGAAAAGTAGTGAGAGAAAGCAGCAATCTCTGCTTTCGCTATTCTTAAGCTCTCTCACCACACATTTAGTACAGGCCTCTTTCAGAAATAGCATACACTCTATATGGACCTTTGCTCAGATGTGTTATGTTTGCTTTTCTGCTCTTATGGTTATGTTATTATTAGACGGCAGTTCATCTCAGGTTATACTTTTCCAGTAACAAACTTTGAGTAGAGGAGGCTTCAGAAGATACAAACCAGGATTTCCTGAAAAAGATGAATAATTTAAAACATTTCCCATCTACTCCATTGATTTGTGTTCAGTGTTCAAAACTAATTTCTTCCACAGCAGGTGATTTCCAGTTAGAAACATCCCTGTTGACCTCTGTCTTCAGTTCTTGTTTAAACCATTTGTATGCCTTTTTTCCCCCTCTAAGTTCACACGTCTAATTTCTTCCCCACAGGGTGTTCACAGTTTCTTCAAAGCCTGCATTCCTTATCTGGAGGCTGTGATGTTCCTTGACAGCATTCACACCTCCCATTTGGCAGGTCACCCTGGTCAGGCAAAGAAGAAAAGATTATTCTGGTTAGAGACCCATTAAACTAGCTGATTCTTATTAGAAGAGGTTAAAAAACCACTCAATTTCAGTCTGCTGCTTTTGTTTCAGATAGTTTATCCAATATCTAAACCAGAAGCAGCAAGTATCTTATCTGAAAATAAATTGGTTTTCCTTAAATCTCAACCTTAATTCTTGGTATTTTTTTTTCCCTGATGCTTCAGTCCGAGTTAGCGGTAACAGCCACATCAAATTCTGTTTTGGAATCATAAAACTTGCAGCACTGTGCTACTGTCTGAGGGTGGTGTATGGGTTTCAGTGAGGGCTTTTAGACAAATGTTTCTAGGCAATACATCCGGTGAATATTTGCTACTTGGAAGCTTGTTTCCGTTACTATGGTGAAAACATAGACTTGCAGACTGAAATGGAGCCTGTGTTAGAAAGACATTGACCATAATGATGTAAGATTATATGTAAAGTACTTTATACATATGTCTCCAACTATCCTGTTTTCCACTTTATACCAGTTTAGTAATATCATACTGAATTAATCTAAAGGTCTATTGGCAATCCATTATTTTAAACCAAGAAAGAGCTGAATCTGAATTTAAGAACTGTTTGAAATATCTAACCACATGTTTAAGTCAGATTGCTTATTTTTGAATTTGTGCATTGAAGTGACAGTGGTATTTTGGTTCAAGGCTTTGACCTAATAATAAATGCAACTTTAAAACATTTTAGATATAAATATTTTGTTCAGAGGAGGAATTTATGTAGGCCCAATCATTTATCCCCAAACTGAGTCAATGACCCTATACTTTATATATTCCTTCATATGTAAATACAAGTATAAGAATGGTTCAGATTATAACTTTTGATTGCTTCCAGATCTCCTTCTTCACTTAAAATTGGGAATACAGTTAGAATCCATAGTTCTTCCAGAAGCTGGGCTGTCTTTTAAAATAAGGCCACTGAAGACATAATAGCTAAAACAAGCAGAGAGAGGTGGCAAAAACTTTGATCTTTATGGCATTATCCTTGACAGATCTAAAACAAGTGACACCAACTGGACATCTGTGTCCCAGTGCTTTGTTCTTCTGCCAGGAAATAACAATTTTTGGGCTAGACCTCATAAAGGACATATTGAATATTGGGTCACGTTTTGAGCAAGACAGAGAATAGAATCATAGAATGCTTGGGTTGGAAGGGACCTTTAGAGGTCATCTAGCCCAACCCCCCTGCAGTGAGCAGGGACATCTTCAACTAGATCAGGTTGATCAGAGCCCCGTCCAACATGGCCTTGCATGTTTCCAGGGATGAGGTCTCCACTACCTCTCTGGACAACCCATTCTAGTGTTTCGCCACCCTCATTGTAAAAAATTTCATCCTTATATCCAGTCTAAATCTACCCTCCTTTAGCTTAAAACCATTACTCGTCCTGTCACAATTGGCCTTGCTGAAACGATTGTCCCCATCTTTCCTATAGGCCCCCTATAAGTATTGAAAGGCCACAAGTTCTCCCCACATCCATATTAATGTCACGTTAGAAAATAAAATATTAGAAGAGCAAGCTGCCCCTGCACACGGCACACAGACCTCTGCGCTCTGTGCACTGTGCAGTGCCTGGGGTAAGTGAGGGTCCAGAACTGAGAGCATCCCTCTTACAGGCTGTCTGCGAGAAACAGTGAAAATAAGAACATACAGAAGACAGTGCAGGGGGTTAAAGGGTCATCTTTAATTCTTACATACGGTGCAACAGCATATGTCTTAGAACCACTGTGCAACAGAGAACTGAAGGTAAGAAAACAGAGAGGCAGGGCAATTGTGTGAAGTAGAGGTTGGGGCTCACAGTCAAATGTGCAAATCTTTGTCTCTGATCTTTTTCCTGACCACGTAACCTGTAATTGGACAAGATATCTCAGCCTGGTTTGGGAAAAGGAACCTGAGCCCTGATCTTTATCATCTCTGTCAGGCAACAGGCACTCCCTGAAGACCTGCAACAGTGGGACTTTCTCGTGGGGTTTGTCAGTGCAGGGCATGGCAGCCAGGACCCATTCTACAGTTCCAGCCAGGAGTAGGGCAGCTGGGGAACTGAAATGGGGTCCTGGGCTGTAGGCAGGGTTGGGGGAGCCCCAGAGGGGTTGAGTGGGGACAGCAAGGACCATTGGTGCCCCCAGAGCCCTGGCAGCCTCTTTCCCAGCAAAGGACTTGCTTCTGAGCTACCTTTTGTTGCATTTGCTCTCATTTTTTCTGCTCCCTTAATGAATCTTTCTTTCCTTGCAATCTTTTGGCAACACGAAAGATGAGCAGTGATCCAATTCAAAACTGCTAACAGCCTATAGTAGAAAGAGACATCAAATCCCAGGAGAATTAACAAGATTTCTGCCAGGTGAGAATCTATTTTTATTTGCTAAGGTGACAGCCTTTCTACTCAGGCATAATTCACACCCTTTCTTGTCTCTGTTGAACAAACAACATCACACAAGCTGTTGCATTAGTTGTATGGTTTTGGTATCCAGGACATTGCAGGTAGCAAGCAGAGTGGAACTCAAGTTTGTAGTGTGATGGGTTAGCACAGGGTTAAATACACTGCAGATAACTTATGCTTTTTCATTACATACTATGACATTTTCTGTATGTGATAAATTTTTGAACTTGTGCTTTTCTGGCAGGTGATTACGAAAGAGTTTCTTGTGACACTTTAGAATATATGTCTGATGATTACTAATTCATTTGGCACTCCTCTGTAATAATGTAAATCATGATGTTCTTCTGTGGCATTAGTGGATGTAATCTTCTCCAAAAATCCCACAAAATCCTCTATCTCTTGTCTCAGTATAGTCAAGTATATCTGCTTTAGTGTATCTAGATCTGGCAGTGTTCCAGTTGCTTTGATGTATTTAGTAGAAAGAGACTCGATAAGTAGGTACCAGTGTTTAGGGATGAGTGAAATCAGTTTAATACAGATATTTCAATTTGATAGAGATTCAAGAGTTTGGATTTTTTCTAATGTCCCTTCCTTCTTCTGCTTGTCCTTAAATTTAATTAGATTGAGGTTTATTAGGTTTGGAAATAAATCTTCATATCTAACTTAAAAAAAGAACATGGCAATACTTTGCTGTTTCTGTGGGGAAAAAGAAAAAACCGTGAAAAGCCTCCATAAAAACAGAAAAGTGGGACTCAAAACTTTTCACTCTCTCCTCACAGTAACAGAAAAAAACAGATTTTGCATTTAAAAGTTGTTTTTGCCAAGTGTGAGACTCTTCTTCAATCACACAGAACAGTGAGTGACTATTTCCAAAGATGTTTTAAAAGACACACTTGTAAGTGCCTTACAGCACTTGAAGTAGTGGTATTTCACCATTTTTAATTTCTTTCATTAAATTCTTCATGTGGAGAAGCTTTCCTTGTATTATACAAAAGCATATCTCTTCATACTGAGGTATTTAGTTAGTAGGTTTACAAAATTGGACAGAAAGCACTTGACCTGTGTTGCTGCTGCTCATATAACGTCATGCAGAGGCTGATGGATTATGAAAAACTGAAGACAAAGATAGGTAACAGAAATAGAACTCCATTTTGCTGTTCCTTTCTCTGCTGAGGTTAATGAGAAAGCAACTGGGCTCACTTAAATGCATCATGCAGCTAGACTCTTTATCGTGGCACAACACTAAATACGTTCACACTTTTCTGAAGAGTGCATTTAATAAACAGTGTTTCTTTGTGAATCAGAGTGGAGAGAACCTTGAAACAGATCATCTTTCTGAAGGCAGGATTAAATGTCCCTGTATCATTACAGTCCAACGTTTGTTCTGCGTATCTTGAAGTCCTCCAGTGATGGAGACCCCCTAACCTACTAAATAATCTACTTCAGTACTTTGTTATGAATAGAGATATCCAGCTTAAATCACACTTCTGTAATTCTAAACATTTTCCTGTATTTTGGTGCAATTAAATAGATGACCATACCCAGACATCCTCCTTCTGTTTCTGTGTTTTCTTTTATTTTTTTTAATAATTCAACATCCAGTTTTACAACTCCCATTGAAATACAGATGGAACTGCAGGGACCATACATTTATCCTGACTTATCTCCTTGTTGCATCTTTTTGAAATTTCCTTCCTTCCTTCCTTCCTTCCTTCCTTCCTTCCTTCCTTCCTTCCTTCCTTCCTTCCTTCCTTCCTTCCTTCCTTCCTT
>Ga0065711_1036999_pt1 | contig 20321 bp, 16 predicted proteins | sample Hoacrofraction12_FD_59098 | JGI IMG/M metagenome (GOLD analysis project Ga0065711, IMG submission 59098) | Hoatzin crop microbial communities from Cojedes, Venezuela - Epithelial fraction 12 v2 (version 2) | ecosystem: Host-associated > Birds > Digestive system > Esophagus > Crop | place... | reverse complement strand
GGAGATATTCAAGACCCGCCTGGACGGGGTCCTGTGCGGCCTGCTGTAGGTGACCCTGCTTCGGCAGGGGGGTTGGACTAGATGACCCACAGAGGTCCCTTCCAACCCCTAACATTCTGTGATTCTGTGATTCTGTCATTATTACTCAGTCTAAGAGATTAAAGATGAAGTTGGCATAACTTTATTTTATTATATATAGGTCTTATATACACCTATATGTGCATACTTCTCCCCTGGAAACCTAACTGCAATTTATCTAAACTGTTTGATGGAAGATATATATTTAATATTTGGTTTAAGCAAGCTAGCTACTGGCTGAATATAGCTGTAGTGTAAGATGGAGAGGAAGGTGAAAGTCATGTGAAGCAGAAAGAATTCCCCCATTCTCATGTCTGACAGAGACCTGTTCTCATTACCAGAAGTGCATTGGTGGAGAGGTGGAATGATATTGACAACATATAACCAGTGACACAGTCATGTATGATAACTTGTTAAGTTGCTGATCATAGGCTTGAGCTCTCAGTTGTTTTTCTCTGCTAGTAAAGTCTGCACAAGCTCCAAGGCTAATAGGTTTTTGAGAACTTGAAAGAATTTATACTTATTTTGATTAAGCATATTGGCAATTTTGAAATGAGGTTGACATTTCAAATGCTTCATTGAGCTCTGCAACCTAGATCCATCCTGCATATCCAGAGCCATTTAACAACTAGAAGCTTCTTGACCCCCAACAGTCAATGAAAAAAGACACTTCCAGGGGAAAATTCAGATAGGCTGCACCATGTATGGGAACCTTCTCTCCATACCTTGGCCACAGGAGGAACACAAAGACCTGTAAGATCTTCTGTCTTGGTTGTTGGAGCTAAATGCCCGAAATGAGATGGCTTGAATCTGAGTTTGAGTAACACAAAACAGGTAGGGAGGCATACTCTGTGAGGTTTGATCATGTATTACTGGCTTATAAGAAATTCTCTTTGAGACATCTCATTTACAGGTCTTATTCTTCCAAGACCAGTCTGTGAAATGGACATTCAGGATATTTGATGCCAGACTCCAGACCAGATCTTTGATCAAGTTATACCAGCTTAGTCAAACTGGATCTGCCTCCTTTGAGAACCAACACTATAAATCCTTCCTATGGACTAAACCACATTTTTCTCTTTTTATAAGCATGAGCAAACACTCTATCAAAATAAATATTTTACATAAATAAACATAACTTCTCAAAATATTTCATTTACCTACAGAATAGCACTCTGAGAGGCTCCCCAGTTCTAGCTTTTAATAGACCATTATCTGTGTTTAACAGAAAAACCCCAAGACTCCAAACCACAAAACTGTTAAAAAATAATGACTTGCCACACATCCCAGAGTATCCTCTTCAAGAGAGAAGTGACCCTTTGGATACTATAATTTCTAAGATCTCAGCCATGGCAAGCAGAACTTTAAGTTACACTTTGCTGCATATTAAACAGCACCAGCATATACTGCACTAGCAGAAAATGAAATCTAACACTCAGAGTGTGCCTTTCAAAAAGCCCCCACCAAGAAATGAGTCCTCTGGGGAATGGCAACTGTCTGGGGAAGCATATAAAGCCCAAGCTCTGTGATTCGGTGGCTTCATATGAAAATGACTGACTTGTGTTTCTTTCTCAGTGAATGGCAACATAAACTGCAAATGCAGAGTGTGTCCACTTCAAAGGCCGCTTAGCTCTCTCGTGTCTTGCCAGTTCTTGTCAAAGCTGGGCTTGTGTTACGAACAGGGTAGCCCTCTGCAGATCCCAGGGCAGTAGAAGCAGGTTTCTCTAAACTGCTTCAGTCAGCGAGGGGCCGTTTCCCCCCATGGGGAGAGCGGGGCAGGTCTTAAGATGGACTCACTTTTTGACCTCACTCATTATTGATGAAGTCTTCCGGGAACACACTCTTGGTGTTTGAATTTCAAATGAGGAGTAGGATGAGCAAATATATTTGCTTAGCATACGGCTACAAGTAGTCATTAGAAAATAAACCTGTGGGAAGATGCAGGATGGATGTGGTAAAGTCTGGAAAAAGTTAGTTTGGGTGGGATACATCTTTATTTCTGGCTACAGTTACTTCTGATCCAGACGATGATATGAATTTGGTGCCCAGTTGTGGCTGTGCAATTGAGTTCAGTGTTCCAGGAGTTCAACAGCATGGTTTGTGTGCAGTGGTCCAAGCTGGAGCAGTATCTAGCCTGAAAGAAAAACACTTCTTATGGGAGAAGCCCTGCTCTGTATTCTAGCGCAACATGGTAAGGAATGGGTTGCTGTAACAGAAGGTAAAGTGTGAAAATTGTCCTGACTGCTCAGCAAACTGTGTTTTCTACTTTATGCCTTTTGGCAGACTCCTGCTTTTTGCTTTCTCCTACATTACCAATATACACAAAACTCAGACTCCTAGATTTCTGTCATATTAGCTGTTTTTACTGATGGTTAGCTTGAGTTGTTAAGGCATCCTACAGTACAGCATCGCCTGTCTCCGCAGTAGACCCCAGGGACACAGTTATGTTCACCGTCAGTGGGGATTGCTCAATGTTATTATTGCAATCCATCCCTGGGAACCAGCCTTGAGCTGTCCAGTGCCTTCAAAGACTCTCCGCTCTCTACACACCTCCTCGTTCTCAAGTGCTAACGATGGCAGGATTTGGCCAGGCAGAGAGTGCAGGCTGGCTTACTCCAAGAGTTTTCTGTAAATACGATGCTGTTTTCTCTCATGCAGAGATATACTCCTTGTTGTGGAGGCTCTGATACCTCTGAGTGGTTTCTTTTACAAAACAGGTTTAGTATGAAAAGGTTATTAAAGTTTATACACTTTGTGTGATATGAATGTTATTTCAAAATTTATTTTAATGATGGTTTTGCCTTCTTAATTTTCTATGCACAAATGTTCTAAGTATTTAAGCACAGTATAAAAGCCATTTTTATTCATATTCATAAATATACCAAAACCTATCTACTTCTGCTCAACTTTTATGCTTTCTTTGTGTCTGCTCTTCTTATTTTCAGTCATCTTCCCCTTAGGTCATTTAAATTAACCGCAAGATGTATTCCCCCAAATTTCCATTTCTTTGCCTTCATCCAAACTAGCATCTTAAAGGCTGAGAGAAGAGTTTGGCAGTGAACAGAGCTCTACAGTTAAAAATCTCACCTTGCAGATATACAGAATAAATCTGTTCCCCCTCTCTTCTATACCATTTGTCCATTTGCACTTGAAATAAAGTGCCTTGAATAATCGGGTAAAGACAGGACAGAGTTGCCAGCGACGTTGACATTGTGACAGCCCTTTTCCCAACCTCACTGTACTATGTGCTGCAGCACTTAGTGGGACTAGCAGTGCCAAGACAGTGGTATCTGGAGTATATGTGGACCTATAGTCGTATTGCACTGGGTGAATGGACAGAGACAAAAACCTCAGGTTAAAATGTCAGACAGCATTATGCACACCTCAGGAGATCTCCTTTTACACTATGGGGCTGCACCAATTTTGCTGGTCATAATTTTCCGTTGATAACGTCACAGTGGTATAAAACTGTTCATAGACAAGCACTTCATATTGAAACACCTCTTATGAGTGCCATCCTATTCTCATTGAGAGGAAACACACATCTTTAATAGTGTGCTTGATTACAGCTTTTCCCAAGTATCAGATGCCTTTTTTGACTTAACTCCAGTTTTGGTGCTAAATGGAAAAAGAGAAGTAAGCCTTTGTAAACTGTTGTCTTTAACCCATTTCTTGTGTCTTTATCCTTTTTACCATGCCAGCCTGTATTTGCACCAGGGAGTCAGACAGGATCATCACAATGTTCTCCTTTTGTCCATAAATCTCATGAATCTGTGATCTATTTTTTTCCTTGGCTTCTGTCATATTTAATTAGTTAAGCAAATTTATGCCAAAACTGTTGGAAGAGGACTCTTTCAAATAATGAAGTGCTTCCCAAAATTACACGAGAATTCAGTAGGAAGCCCATTAATCCAATGAGTTACTGAATGAGTTAGCATTCAGTTCTGAAAGGGATCTCTCAGATGTAAGACAAAGGCTTGAGATGAGCACAACATAGTTCTGTGGTAATTCTTGATATTTCAGTTTTTCACTCTGCTGAAACAGAACAAGAAGTTAAAATCACACATATTTTTTTGAAACATAATTGAAATCTTGCACTGAATTGCAAAAGCCTAAATTTTGGGATAAAGCAAACAAAATTTTCTGACAAAAACAACATTTGTTGTAAAGCTCTGATGTTGGAGGATGCATTAACAAACTGTGAGAAACAACAGATTACTAAACTTCGCATCCTTGGCCAGTTTCTGGTTGCACAATTGCAGGCTGACTCCTCTGTAGTTTCAGAGGAGATGGCATCTCTTCCCCCTGCTTCCTCTTTACTTGCGTGTGGTTTCACCATGAACTACATTTCATTGATACCTGGGTACAGTCTCATATCACAGGACCTGTTTAAGGATGAAAGGCAGTAAATGAACAGTATCGCCCTTTTTCTTGCTCAGAGAAGTAAGAGAAATGTTCTCAGCATTCTCTGCTGTGTAAGGGGTAGAGTTGAGCCCTTATAATCTTCCTGAATGTGGCAGAAACTGCTTTGCTATAGGATTTCCTGCTATGTAATTGAAATGTTTGCCTCCGATGAGGAATTTACTTCCACCAGGCACCAATCTATCCTTACATGCCAGACTGGCAGCTTCCTTTGTTGTTTTGAAGAGGCTGGAAATTCTTTCAGGAATTCTTTCAGACCTGTGGGACTAAGCTTACTATTTAGTTACATTCAATTGTATCTTTGTGGGATACTGAAAGTTGAACAATGCCATTTCAAGAGCCCAATTCTCATTCTCTTTTTCTTCATTATTTCTTACATGCTGCCAAGTCATAATTGTGACCCTCTTGCAGTAGGTGCTCCTTAAACCTTTGCACAGTCCCTTTCCTGAAGAGCTTGTAATTTAGCACAAAGACTCAGTCAAGGCAAGATTAAAGGAAAGAAACTCAAAAGCAAATCACTTGGATGGGGTTGTTATACACTATGTCAGGCAGCACCAACTATTTACTGAGGTGTTTTCAGTTCCTCTTCCGACCTTTTTCCTGACTCCATATTAATGGTTAAAATCACCATATTCTCATGCATGTTCACATTTTTTTCTTTCCTTCTCCCACACAAAATCTATTGACAAATGTTTGTGGATACCACAGATATCACACTGAGTTAAATAATATGGATAAAACAAGCAAAAATACAACCTCTTGTAAAGAGGGCTCCATCTGACGTCCTGTCAGGAGATTCATTCCCTCCTTGCAGCACAAATTATCAGAGCAATCATGACTGACTTCACAGGGCTCAAACCGCTAAACATTTCTTGCTGGCATATTACAAAAGGTTTATTCTGTCCAAGTCCCGTGTTCTTCTTTGGCATCTCCAGTGGAACGTGGCAGATTCCCAGCTGGCCCAGTTAGATACTTGCCATGATGCAGAAGCAAGTGACAGGAGTGATTTTTCAGCCTTTCTCAAAAGAGGTGCTATGGGATGGGCGATGGAGAGCAAGCAGAGATTGGTGGGGTATGGAGAAAGCAAGCTTTTAAAGTTTTGCAGAAGGCTTAGCATAGACCTTATTGCAGCCTTTCATTATATAAAAGAGGCTTATAAGAAAGATGGAGAGAGACTTTTTACCGAGGCCTGCAGTGGCAGGACAAGGGGAACTGGTTTTAAACTGGAAGAGGTTAGATTTAGATTGGGCATAAAAGAATCATAGAATGCCTGGGTTTGGAAGGGACCTTGTAAATCATCTTGTTCCCACACCCCTGCCATGGGCAAAGACACCTTCCACCAGACCAGGTTGCTCAAAGCCCTGTCCAATCTGGCCTTGAACGCTTCCAGGGAGCAGGCAGCCAGAACTTCTTTGGGCAACCTGTGCCAGTGCCTCACCACCCTCATAGTAAAGCATGTCTATCCTATGTCTCATCTTAATCTACCCTTTTTCAGTTTAAAGCCCATATCCTGTCACTCCACACCCTTGTAAAATGTCCTTCTCCAGCTTCCTTGTAGGCCCCCTTCAGGTACCAGAAGGCCACTATAAGGTCTCCCTGGAGCCTTCTCTGCTCCAGGCTCTTCTCCAAGGAAGTTTTTTACTACAAGGCTAGTGGGACACCAGATTGCCCAGAGTAGTTGTGGATGTTCCATCATTGCAAATATTCAAGGTCAGGTTCGATGGGGCTTTAAGAAACATGATCTAGCTGAAGATGTCACTGACCATGGCAGAGGGGTTGGACTAGATGGTCCTTAAAGGTCCCTTCCGACCAAGACCATTCTGTGTTTCTGTGATTCTGCGATTCTATGCCTACATATCCATTCATAAATGTTCATCTTTAAGCTCACTGACCATTTGTAACATCAGCATGCGACAAACATCCAGCCTAAAATGGAAGCCATTCCCAATTTTTATGTCAGAGTTCATTTTGCCATAGCTTTCCTCATGTGTTTGATCTCACAGGTGGCTGCAGACCTCAAGCACAGGAAACTGTCCCTTGCTTCTTGCTCCTGCTCTCTAGCTCTCTGCTTCCTTCTTTTCTGGCCCATAGTCTGGAAAAAGTGATAAGCTTTGTTGCTACCTGCATGGTGGTTTTATATCTGAAGGGCAGGGCAGCTTTCACCTCTTTCTGGCTTTGGGCAACTCAAGGTTGACCTCAGATATCTCTGTTGACAGTTCCTCATTGTGCAGACACTGTAGTGCAGCCCACTGACAGTCATGGGGTCTTTGAAGTGTATATTAGAAAATATGGCAGATGTGGGGAGGAGATAATTTGACTTTTCATATTTGAGAAATAAGATTTAAGTTGTTTCCTTTTCTTGTACTTTTACAACAAGATGAGTGCTAATAGTTTTTCTCTATCACCTCATAAGCATTAAGTAATTCTCCAGAAATATGCTAGAAAAAAATCAAAATGAACCATAACTGGGGGCAATAAATAACATAGGGTTTTTATTCAAGCCATGGTTATTCTGTTCTATAGATCAGAAGATCTATAAGAAGATAAGCAGAAAGATGGACAAATAATGCTTTAACAGTGACACATTCACAAATATTCCTAGAAATATAGGAATGAAAAGCATGTTATAAGAGTGCTGTTAGAAATGCAGAAATGTCTGCTCATTTCTTGACACCATATGTCTGTTTCTTGTATTAAAGGGTTCAGAAACATTGTTTATGGATATTGCATGACCATGAATGCCAAAAATAATAATCCTATTAAGTTTAGTCCAAATAGCATGTAATGAGATTCAAAATGATATGTTAAATACACATTCTAATAATGAAACTCAAATTGCTTTACAAATGGCATCGGGAGAACATTAGCCTATTTTGATTCTAATAATTACTTGCATCCTGTGTTCCAAATCTATTCAATATGCTTTTCGTAAGAACAAATATTTGTTCTACTAATTGTTCTGCAATTCTCCTGGTTATTTTTAAAAGGCTGAAGGGCTACACAAGACCAGCAGTTGTCTGTTAGAATAAGACCTGGTTGTTTTTTTTACTTTAATCATCTTACAGTATTTGAAGAAATTAGGTTCTCTAATACCTCTGTCTTTTGTCCAGATCTCAGTTGTCTGTGTTTTGTATACTATCATTAAACCACTTTTCAAGCGAATCCTTGCCAGACTAAACATAATCTTTCCTCCTAGGACATTCCATCCAAACCCCACACAACCACTGTAGCCCTTTCTGGATTGTCCTAAGATGTGGATTCTTGATTTTTAGGCTAGGTACTATTCCTAGTTAATATATTAATTCTTATTCCACTATTAAGATATTATCATCTTATCATATTATCAGTTAATAAGGAGTTATCAATACATTTTTCACTGTAGAAAAATGTAAACTATCTATAAAGAGACTATACGGTTTAAATGTTTTGAAAGATTGTTTTTAAATAGAGACAGAACAACTATGAATGGGTAAGGATCTCAGCTTTAGTTTACTTCTGGCTTCACACTGAAACAGCCAGGGATCTCAGTGGGTATTAGAAATGGACCAGAATTGTATAAATGCTACTTTATCCACCCCTTGAAATATTTATTCAGGTTTCTCTCCTTAAGTTTTCTACAGATGTGAAGTCGATTAGTCTTCAGTCTTGCTGCCACAGTCTCAAAGACCTAGTGTGTGGCCTCCAACACATGGAAAGATGACCAACGTGCAAGACTCACAGGGGACTTTTCAGATTTTAATCCAGCAGTCTGAAAAATAAAGTACCTGGGGAAAGTGTGTCTTCTTTCCACTGACAGTGAGATCAGGTTCAAGGAGATGTTAAGCATGTGAGTTTAATAACAAGACAAAAGTCAGGCAGACATAACTTCATTATCTTCATTTTCACCACACTGTATTTGTATTTTGTTCTTTAGAAATGTATATTAATTTCATTTTGTACCATCCAAACTGAGATTTTCTGAAGATTGCTCTAAACCTCTAACTTTTTAATACCTTCAACTCTCCTTGATTTCTCTGTATTCCACTTGAAAGAAGGAGGGGAGAAACGGTTAGATAGCAAAAATGCCCATAGCAATATCCTGGCCTTAAAAATATCCTATGTTTGAATGGTGATTCCTTTTCTTCTTAGCTTAGTTGCATGTAATTCTTTTCACATATCTGGAATAGTCCTGGGTATTGAGTACAGCCGGGATTTCTGAATACAAATACAACCTGACTGCATACCATTGAAACGAAACTCAGTTGCTTGGAGAGTCTATTGGCGAATTCCTCAAGTCTCATTAATCACATATGTGGTGACACTGGAGGGGGGTCTTTACTTTTTTATTTCTCATTTGTCGCTGATATTCCCAGTTTATTACAAAATCCCTTCCTATACTGGATTTACAATGTGGCTATTTTCCAATACAGTTGTATCCTTTCACTCCCAACTGGAGCCACCCATGTTCGAGAGCTGGGAACCTGGAGCTTTTTGATGAATATCCTTATTTGCCACAGAGCAAAAAGACCATGACAGACCTCGGAGATGCTTGATGGTGTGGCCCACCAGGGAGATGACAATTACAGACCGAGTTTGCTGATGCTGCTTGCACTATCTGATTCCTGTTCCCCTGCGGCCGAACGTGTCTGTCCCTCTGCTCTTCTTTTCTAAGAAATTTGTGACTTCTCTTTAGAAGTATGCATGTCTAATTATCTTTAGAAATATGCATGTCTAATTAGGAAATTTATTAGTTAATCCTCTATGGAGCACAGATTCTGTCTTCTTATGTTGATGCTGAGATCAAAATTTACATAGATATTTAGGTACCAAGATGTGTTTGAGGGTCAGGGCCATGATTGTCTCATGGGGTCCAGCTACTGATCCCTTGAACTCATCTTCTTTTTGACTTCCAATTTGCTTGTGGCTGCTACTGCATAAACAGACTGATAATTCAAAGCTGAAACATTATCCTTAAAGGCTCACATTTGGATTCCTCTCTTGCCTCTATGCAGCAGTACATCATGACCACATAGTCTGAAATGCAGTCATTCTAGGCAGCTTTTTACTCAAAGTTGACATGCTAGGTATGTGGAATGGGTTTGCGGAGGGATTTCACCTTGTGTTCGCAGTGCGGTGATTAATACTACTCCAGAGGTCTGCAGTGTACACTATTGGTATTGCGCAGTTAGCACACTGAAATTCCGTGAGATTTGATGTGCAGGGAGCTAATTTTGAAGTGCACATGAAAAATGTCTGTCACTTTTTGGATGTCTGATGTCCATACTTCATTTGTCCAGAGAGGTGAGAGCTGAACTTCAAAATATCACTGTCTGTTAGGAGGCACTTCAGGTTCTTTTGCTAAGCTCATCACAAATATCCTTTGATTGGAAAAATGTGATCTTTCAGAAGAAGGACGAAACTGTTTAAGGGTGTAGGTACCAAGTCAAAATTGCAGATATGCAAAAACTTACCCCATCCTGGAGAAAGGAAGGACTAAAGAGAATTTTTAGTTCTGTTTAAAACATGCACTGATATAAATACAGCATATGTAATGTTTAAGCATTACTGACAGAAAATCAATAGCATAAATAAATTTATAGCAGGATTCATAGAGTCTGGCACATTTTTCCTCATTCCAAACAAATGCTTAGATGGTGTTTCTTCTCTTCATTTGATGTAGCCAATAACCTTTTCAGTTTCCTGGTAGGAATTTGGCATAAAAGAGAGCACCACTGCTGGGATTCCTACTAATTGTCATGTTAAGTAACTTGACGCTAAGAGCTACCATAGGTGTTAACAAAAAATTGCTTCCAGAACATAAATGTGTGTTGCCAGCAGAATTTAACCTCAGGCTGTAATAGTAACACGGAGACCTGAGGAGGTTGAAGTGGAGTTCTGCCAGATTTCCCTGTGCAGATTCTGCAGGTGTTTCCCTAAAAAGGAAGAGTTGATAATAGATACGATGGCAATTTCTTCCCTCCAAAAGATAGCATGCGCAAGTAGAGTTTTGGCATGAGTTTTGACCAGGAAGTAATTTGTGATCTCCCCAATATTATTTAAACACATTTTTATAGAAAGCATAAGGAAATTTACGTTAAAATATATCATGTGTCAAAACCTCTATACTTGAGAAATGAAAAATGTTGGTGGCTATTCCCATAATAGTTTTTGAATTAGGAACATGGGGAGGAATCAAAAAAGTGGAAAAGGGAAATACTTCAGAATGAAAACATTTGAAATTGAGAAGATTTCATTTTTTTTTAATCAGTTCTACTTGGCAATTTCAAGAAGACTTTGCTAAAACCTAACCTGCTGACTCTGCAGCCTGGGAGGGGAGATGACTTTCTATTGCCTAAGGTGCCAGGATCAGTCCAAATAGGTAAAGGCCAGTCCCACCATGTCCTTAGTTACAACAGTTTCATCCCCAACGACACCCGCTGGAGTCACACCTTTGCAGAGAGTGCAGAACTATAACCTATACGGTGGCTTCTCCTCTCATTTGTAATGGTATAAATCAGTTCAAGTCAATGGAAGCCTGAACGTGAAATAGGAGTAAAAGAGAAAAAGAAGGGCCTTTTGTCCATGAAAGCTGCCAAGTGTTATGTGCGCTTACTTCAGCCACGGCTACCTCCACTGCCATTAATGGTTTTATACTACTGGAAGTGCTCAGTGAGATCTCCAGATCAGGAAACAGCTAGGCTCTGTTCAGCCCTTGGCGTTTCATCTGCAGCGGCCACCAGCATGTCGGGTGTGGACTGGACTGCGAAGTTGTATGGAGGCACAGATTTACCCCTACAGGAATGCAGTGCCTGTGCAGTCTGTTTAGTGCTGGGCTGTCTCAGGCTTTGAGGGAATGGACAAATATCTGCTGTGATAATCACAATCTTATCCTCTCTTTGGCTGAAGAAGATTTTGAATTGTCCTTCATGTTTCAGAGGTGTCCAGGAATACACAGGAAGAAGCATAGTTGGGGAAAGGACAGAAGATTTTAGGTAACAAAATGGAACTAAGCACTGGCAGGTGGCGTTCCTGCATAACATCCCAAAAGGCAGGTATACACACTTATATGTGTGTGTTTAGGTCCTGTATTTCATCTTTTGGCCAGGATTCACCCACCAGCAACCAAGACATGGGTTAACATCTGAGAATCCTCACTCCATCACATGCACAAGCCCCAAGGAAGACTGAACCAAAACGTCTGGCAATTCGGTCACGAAGCAGGGATTTACCAGGTAGAAGCAACACCATTGGAGGGAGGGGAAAAAAAAGTGAGAGAAGGGAAACAAAATGACATACAGGAAGAGGCCCCTGCCCCTTCACCCAAAGTACATAATCCCCTCTCCTCTCTTTCTGGGGCCACAGATGGAGCTGGGGGTGCAGGCAGCCGTGCTGAGCTGCCTGTCTGTCCTGCCAGACAGGTCCTCGGTGGTGGCCCCTACACTCGGCTCAGTCCCGCAGGGTGCTCCAGCCACGTGTGCTGGGCAGGTGAGCCCCTCTGGCATCTGCAGGAGGAGGAGGGTGGGTTGTCCGAACCCCATCGCCTGCAGTTCCAACCTGCCTCAGAAGATCAGGCTCACCACCCAGCCAGGCACACTGCAGCACAATTCACCCAGAATCCCACCCCACACCCCAAAATTATAACCAGCATCATGGCTGTTTTTTCTCACCTCACAAGTATTGCCCCGAATGCACCACAATTTAACGCTCATAAACCTGCTCAGTTCCCTCTCCCATTCTCGTCATTTCCTCTCCCCTGCCTGCCTGCACAGCCACCTTTCTGCCTTTAGCACAGCTGCAATCCAGCCCAGGCTCTCCTCAGCTCTCACCAAATGGGAGGTGAGTAAGTAGCAGTCTCAGAAAGAGAGGGAAATTTCTTCAATTTGTATGACTTTTTCATTCCTTCCTTTTGGTCTTTTCACAAAATGAAAATACTCAGTATCTCAACAAATAAGTGATGTGTTGAAATTAACTCAAAGTGTGAGTCCTGTGAGCAAGTCACAAGTGAAGTTGGATTCATTTTTTTTGCTTTTCCTTTTCTTTCATTCTCTTTTTTTTTTCCCACTTTTCTTTTTAATGGTGAGTCCAAGAAGGGAGTTATTGCCAATCAGCTTGTGAAAAATTGACACACGATCCATCTGCAGAGAAAACAAACAAACCAGTAACGAATTCTCCAATCCAGAAGTACATCAGCTTTCATGCGGCATCAAAATGGCTTAGTCTAATCAAATTGAAAAGCAGGAGAGTCTGGCTGGCTAGAAATGAACACACAGAATTTCAGGAGAGGTCAAATATGAGGTTTAAATTATATGTTGGGTTAGCCTTCCTCCCTTCCTGGGACCTGGGAAGCTGGGACTGTATTTCTGGCCCTACCACTGACCCTCTCAGTAGGTGAGGTTAGCACATCTCTGCTGTTCTGTTTCTTCCACTACAAAAATTTGTGATACTCAGACTGCTTTGAAATATGACCCCTGCAGCTGAAACGTTCTGCAACAGGATAATTGTGGCAGGGTTTATAAAGAGAGAGAATATTTTTTATTAATGCCAGAGATGCAGTTGAGAAAACGTCAAGCTTCTGAGATCCCCAAACCTCCTGGACTTTGTTATTGGCCCTTGTTTAGAATAGCATGCTTCAACTCATTAAGATCACATACTGTTCATGTTAGCTTATACAATAAAAGCTTATCCGCACACCCACAGAGGAGCACAGAGAGGCAATGGTGAGGGGGAAACCCAGACAACACCCTTCTCTGGCTCTTTGCAGGCTCATCCCCGGAGCCACCAGCCCATCACCGGCCACCTCTACTAGCTCAGAGGAGCCTAGAGGCACAAAGGCAAGTGGGAACCCAAATTAAGGACTCAGAGGAAGGGACACCTCATGCGGGCCCCTCTCTGGGCTGTCCCAGGAGACCCTCAGCCCCAGTGCCAGGTGTGACAGCCAACACGATGAGTCAATACTGGAACACCTTTTGGATTGAGGGGATGGTTTATCCTGCGGATGCAGGACATGGGATGCTTGTCAGGATTGCATTGGACTTATGATGGGATGTTTAGGGGAGGAACTAAAGGTGGTGAAAGTGAAGGATTTAGGCGATCTGGGGAAGAACAAGCATGGACAAACAGAGGGATAAAGCATTAAAAGGGGCCGGTTGCATGTAAATAGTTTGCTAGTCAGTATGCTTATCTGGCCATTCCTGGCACCCAATCAGTGTGTTCTCTCCCGTCTTCTCATTGAACTCCATTTCTAAATCTTCTCCTGGGTGAGGGACTCCCCATTCAGTGTGTATATGTGTGTAGGGGAGTCTGAGTGCCAGCACCTGAGTCAGACTGTTAGTCAGATGGTCTGTGAGTCCATGGTGCCAGCAACTTCAGGGAGCGTGGAGGTGCGATCGCTGGTGCCGATCAGGCTGGACTAGCTGTTGGGTAGATGAAATGGGCAAAGAGCTGCAGTGCTGTGGGCTTCTGAGTGTGAGACAATAGGTGAGTTGGCTACTGAAGGGGCCAGGGGAGTCCTGGCCAGCTACTGAAGAGCTGTACATGCACGTGTGCACCTGTGTGTGTTTGTGCTTATGTGTGCTCATGAGACGGTCTGTAGCAGCAGCTGGAGTTGGGTTTCTTCCTCGAGGGCTTGTATGTCCAGCAGCTGAGGAAACTGAGATCATGGGCAGCTACTGGGCTGACTGAGTCTGACCCCAGCTGATGGAGGGATATACATTGAAAATCTGTATGCACATATTATGCTTTTTCCACCAACAGACCTTGATCCTGATTAGCCAGAGGGGGAACTCTTTGCATTTGAGTGTGTCTGTGTGTTTGTGTATGTGTGCTCATCGGGAAGGCATGCTCAGCGCCACCGCTGGTTGGAGCTGGGGCAGGGAGCTGCTGCAACCTCGCCTCTATTGGGCTGCCAGATTCCGCAATCCCTAGCAGCCCACAGAGTCCACGACGACAGAGTCAGATGATTCCAAGTCGCCAAATTCAGCTGCTGAGGGGTTCAGTAAAACAAGTATTTAGCACTTCGCACTGACAACCACTCCAGTCTGGAGAGGCGAAGCCGTAGGGTGATGTTTGAGAGCAGGGTAAAACAGGTAAAGCTGGCAGCCGAGTGACCCAAGCAAACATGGACATTGCCCTGACCAAAGGTAAACTTCACTCCTTGTCCACCCACCCACATGCTCAGCCGTGGGCAACCGCGGCAGACTCAGCAGACACCTGAGTCCACTCAAGTTGAGTTATTTTTATTGTAAAAAGCAGGATGTGGTTCAAAACCCACTGCAATCGCTCAGAAGGCTCCCATACATTTGCATGATATAAGATGATGAATACCAAAATGGTCTGCTTTGGGAAACAGCATTATTGCATGAATGTATCCTGGAGTGAACCAGCTTGGAAAAATCTGCCTCACAGCAGTGAAGTGCGAGTGGGATCTTCCTCTGCACATCCCCAGCTACTCCTCCCCCTGCCCCCCTCCCCCCGTATATGTACTGTAAAAAGACAATTGGACTCAGTGTTGAAAGCTTAGAAACATTGTGAGAAACATTATTCTTGGAACAGCATATGTACGTACTGAGGGACTAGAGGGGACGTGTGCCAGTGTAGGGTGGTTAAGGGGGCTTCAACCACATTTAGATTGAGGCCAGATTTAGGCTCAGCCCAGGAACCTGGATGGGTGTTTGTTTCCTGTTTTCCAAAGCTAAAAGCTGAAATGGAGGACAACTGATTGAAAAGAGGGAAAGCATCATGTTTACAATGTTAATCTATGTGGGGCATGAATGAAGCAGGTTAAAAATGGTGGGGCTTTATTAGGAAAAAAAAATACACATTGAATCATTTCCAGTGTTTGTTGTAAACACAATCACAGTTGAACAGCATTTTGAAGGGCTGTACTGCGGGATCTGCAGAGCAAAGGCAGGCCTGGAGCTCTTGTCTACGACCAGGTTTTGTCCCATCTGCAATGTGACAGTAAATATTCAGCTGTGGCGAAGTCACGGCATAAACTCTGCTGATTCTTCAGTATAATCTTTCCACATCACCTGGCATCTGCCCATTTCACTGAATAACTTCTTTAGGAATATGTTGAAGAGGAGATTTAAAGATCTTGCTTGTAAAACCAGCATACCTCCCCCCCCAGAGAAACTCTGAGAAAGAGAGTAAATACAGCTGTAAATCCTTCTCACTGTTTTTGAATTCAGATTTTAGTTTTAGTAATATAGCAATTTTTCTAGATTTCCTCTTCAAAAGATGACAGAAGTACTACAAAAAATCAGATGATTTTTCTTTGTTAAAAAAAAAAGTTGTTGATTTTTTTCAGCTGTTTGGTTTACCTTTTTAAAAAGAAAATTGATTATGAATAATACTGTCCAAACTTTCTTGTTTTCCATTTTTTAATCTCATTTTTAAATGGAAAATTTTTTCACTGAAAAATGTTGGCCAACTATAATAATAGAATTTTTGAAAAATGTCTTTTTTAAAAAAGCAGTGCCACTGGAGATGATAAAACAGTCACTGATATTCCAGGCTGCTCCCTGCTTTGCAGCGAGTGTCATAGGAAAGCGGACTATTAAAATTCAACTGATATTCTAGAACAACTCCTGTGCCTAATACCCAAGGGCTGCAGAAAATGAAAGCTTTGTTACTGCTAAGAGACATTTAGTTTGAATTTTATCAAGCTAGGTAACACCAGGAATTAAAAAATAAATCTCTCAGGCTCTGCTGAAATGTTTTTTCCCTCCAATTTCCTCCACAAAAGAAGGGACAAAACAGAGTGGAGTGGAGAATTTCAGCCATGAACAAGTTCAGTGAAAAGATACTTTTTAGCTATAAGAACCAGCTTGTTGCCAATTTCCGTCAAAATAATTCCCCAGGTTAAATCCTGGTCCTATTGAAGTCATTGTCCAAATGCTCATTGGCTGCGAGGGGAGATCAGGATTTGTCCCGTTCAATTCATTAGTGATGGTATGAACCCCAAGTAGTATTATGCTTCCTTTAAAGAAAGAGAAGCTCCTTCTTACTGTTTATATACTAACGTTATTTCTCACACGTTTATTGTGTTACTCTCCTTAATTTGGTGCCATGCTGGGTCCCTGTGGGATGCCACTCAAACATAATGTCAATGATCTCAAAATTGAACTCCAGTGCTTTATTTTACAAATGGCTTCTAGCAGATGTGTGGCACACTTTATTAACTTAAGTACCCATTAGTTGAAAATTTCATTAGTTTGGGGGAAAGGGATCAGTTTCGTCAATAGATCTGGTATGGGTGGACCCTTTGTGTCAACCTGACCCATATCAAAATGGATTATTGTTGTAAGTGAGACAAGTGACCTAATGTTCTGCCTATTATGCACACATGATCTATAACCTTTTAAAATACTAGTGTGGGAAAGGAGCACACTTCACTGCATCCCCAAACCATGGATTCTTAACAGGTGGCAGTCCCTCTCTTAGCAACGTTTGCCATGGGCTGTCTGCGCGAGCGTATGAATTATCAGGGGGTACAGTTTCCAACCAGGTAACCACGGGAAAACTGGGATGGAGAATGAAACCAGAATAATGAACGGCCAGGCGGACATTTTAATGAGCGCAGAAGGCAGCCAGCGGAGCTGGGTCTGTAGTGCCATCGTCTGACTAACCGGCGCATTTCGGCCAAGGCATTTCATGTGCCGCCTGGATCTTCTGGACTAAGAAGGCCCCAGAGGTATAGATGGATCTGGTTACAGCAGTAACATATGGTACATTTTACTCCGCAGTTTTAATTTTTTGATGCTGTTTGCTCCTTGAATGATGGCAGCAGTAGTTTCCAATGCGTTCACTTGCCCTTGTTTTGGAAACCATGTTAGGGCCAACTTGAAGGCCCCATGCAAAAGTATTTGGTGGGACCACCCACTAGAAGGTGCACTATATAACCCTTCGCCTGTTTTGTGCAGCAGCTCTCATGCCTGCCCTAAAGTCCTTGACCTTCTGAAGTGGCAAAAGTAAATCTGTCTGAAAGTGATGAATCATTTTACGCAGCAAAGGACAGTCCGTATTATGAAGCTATTACTTCATGTTTCTCCTTACCTTGTATTCTGCGCTATAACACTGGGATATAAGCAGTATTATTACAGTAGCATAGCAACTTGTTTCTGGAGAGCAACCACTAACCATGATGCATGCTGCAGCCTGTGGAAGGCTCTGCCAACACACAGGCAAAAGTCCTCTGTTCATTGCCTGCTGCATAGTAAGTGGAGAAGAGCACACGAAAGAAATCTCAGATAGTCAAATAAGTGGATGTGTAGAAAATGCTGTTGAAAGAACCAGTGGGAAAAGGGCAACCCTCGAGACAATGCAGAAGTGCTTCCATGATGCAGGGGACTGATGCCCAGACATCTTGTTCTGGTGGCTGACTCCTCTGTAAGTATGTGGAGATGATCTGCTTCCATTCCTCCACCATCATGCAGTAAGCAATGTGGGCATGTGTGCAGGAAAGATGATCTGAGTTTGTGCTCTTAGCCCAACCTAAAGGGGATGTATCATCCTGCGTGCATATGAACGATGAAGCACGTGCAGCTTCCTGCTGTGTGAATCTCTGGCAGTGTCTGGGAAACCTCTGCGAGCAGGATGCTGTTGCAGGGAAGATCATGCAGCTCACCTCTCTTGAGCTCTGCAAGCTGTGAGGTGGAAAGGAGGGTTAGGCTGGATGAACTGCTCCATCTGGGGCACCCCACTTCAGCTGCTATCCTCAGAGGGACTTCTCAGCCATTTCGCTGCCATATATTGGACACCAGCATGTTGGTGATGTGATACAAGGTGTGAGATATAGCCAGGAAGATACCAGCAGGGATGAACTGATCCTGCGAGAGTCATTGACCTGCTTTGCAGTCTATTCCTCGCAGCAGTGCCTGAGCTGGGCCAGATGGGACTGACATGGAAAAAAAGGCTCATTTTCAATGTCGTGAGTTTGGGAGGCAAATGGAGGGTTGGTTGTGCTCAGTGTTTGTGGAGAGAGATTCAGTTGTGGAGGGACCTGTTCATCTTCAGTAACAGAGATGAGTTTTCCTGGAACAAGATACTTCTCTCTGTTGTCAATTAAAAGCAAAGGTGATACACAGAATCAGGAAACTCCAAAATCAAACAAATCAAGATGGGCAAAGGTTTCCCAGTTAAGTGAATGGTTTCCTTCCTCCTCCTGCCAGCTGTGATTGATTCTCAAATAAGTAACTTTGTTTTTTTGTCAGAATCAACTGAGCAGAGAGAGGTTCACTAGGTCCCTTCCGGAGCACTCATTCCTCTAAGAGATACAGGTTGGAGACAGAAAAAAATGGCTCAGGAAATCAAAAGGATATAGTATGTGCCTTGGCCCACACACTGCCAGTTGGATTTCTGGGCTTCTGAGTGGCTGTGGGACACTTAGTTCACTTTTAGTTGCTCCTGCCTGTTTCCCACCTCTAAAATTAAGGTCTGTTTGTCTCCTACAGAAAGTGTTTTCAGGCAGACTGAAGAAAACTTTATGAGACAATGGAGTATGTTGATTCTTACTATACAGTGTCACATCATCATAAATCATGTTGTGAAGCAAAACCATGTTAATATTATTACTCGTAATCTTCTGTCTAGTGCTAAACAGACAAAGAACTTACAGAGATTTAATTCTAGTCATTGCCTCTGCTGACAAGCTGAGGACCTCCCTCTCTCAAGTCAGTAGGGAAACATGCACTCCAGTTGCTTCTTCAGCTCAGGTTCATTGCAGTAATTTCAGTATATTTTGCTGGAAAGTGCTTTCTCACAGCCAGGTCTCCCATGATACCAATATGGAGTGTACACTATATTTTTTCCCTGTTTCCTCCAGAGGCTAATATATCCTTTGCAGCACTTTCAGCTTGAAATGAAGTCTATGACCTAAAGTCTATAGAATAACATGAATCACTGGACAGTAATTTATAGGGTCACCTCATAACTACTATTGAGTATAACATGACCCAGTTTATTGTAACATACGCAGGAGAAAGGTTATTTCTGAAATTTTTCTTGTTTATCCAAGCCAACATTGCTTCAAATCTGAATGGTTTTATCGACATCGCATTAAATATAATCATTGTCGAAACAACGGGGAAAAATACTTTTCAAAACTGTAGAATCGTCCTGCTCTTGAAACTTTCTTGTAGTGAGGTGGGGAGTGATCTACGGCTCATGACTTTTCTGCAAAAGGTGATTTTTTTCATGTATAAAGAACTGAGATCTGCTTGGGATCTGTAGTAAGAATGAAATTATAACAAAGAACGTTACATGTTAATGTTCCAAATAAACATGTGGTTGGAAGGAAAGCAGGTTAAAGCAAAGAAGCCAACAAGTTAAAGGGTGAAAGTTATGTTTTGGGCTTATTTTGCAGATTCTCAGGTTTCCGCATTTGCTGCCCCTAAGTTATAACCCCCCGTGCTCCTCTCCACTGGGAAGATAGAAGCAGTGAGGGCTAGAATGGACAGTGCTCAAACCAGTGGTGTTTTTGGTAGTAAACACAAAAATCTTTGGGCAAAACACTTCTGTGTTATATAAATTATCTGGAAAACTTTGAGGGTCTGAGGATTAATTTTCTTTTTCTGTGATCATACATGATTTTCAGGGCCACCAAGACCCCCCTTGAGTACTGAAAATTCTTAATCCTGATGGTATACCCTCACACAGAATCACAGAATCACGGAATCGCAGAATCACAGAATGTTAGGGGTTGGAAGGGACCTCTGTGGGTCATCTAGTCCAAACCCCCTGCCCAAGCAGGGTCACCTACAGCAGGCTGCACAGGACCTTGTCCAGGCGGGTCTTGAATATCTCCAGAGAAGGAGACTCCACAACCTCCCTGGGCAGCCTGT
>Ga0065711_1036998_pt1 | contig 20324 bp, 10 predicted proteins | sample Hoacrofraction12_FD_59098 | JGI IMG/M metagenome (GOLD analysis project Ga0065711, IMG submission 59098) | Hoatzin crop microbial communities from Cojedes, Venezuela - Epithelial fraction 12 v2 (version 2) | ecosystem: Host-associated > Birds > Digestive system > Esophagus > Crop | place... | reverse complement strand
AAAAAAAAAAAAAAAAAACAAGAAAGAAAATGCTTCATGTTTCAGTTGTTACTATAGAATTTTATCAGCTCTTCTTCTGAAAATGATGGAGGCTGATCACATTCATTTTTACTCTCCTATTGCAGTAATGGGAGTTGGGTATGGATCACATTCTGTCAAAACAGACAAAATTCATTTGCAACTGGCTTATGCTCCCTAGATATGCAGGAAACAAGACATTATTCTGACTCTTACCAAGATGACCCATACATTGATTCACATGTATTATGTTGACACCTCTCTCATCCAAATTCACAATGGACTCTTTGTTAGATTAGAGAAAAAGGCTTGAATAAACCCAAGATGTGTCTTCATAAATATTAGAAATATTACAAAGGGAAATTCTTTATCTTTTATCAGCATTATAGAATAACTGCAGAGCCAGTATATTTTATATCATAGGGACAAGGATCACAACAGTATGAATGACTTGAATTACCTTGGGTATTTTCCCAACTATAAAGCGATTTATTCCTTATTGCTGGAAGGTAATACTTGTGCTGAAAAATGGGACATAATGCTTAATTGAATTTTTTTTATGTACATAAAGGCTGCTTACATTTCTTAGAACTGAATGGCATAAGAATGCTTCAATACTGAAATACACAGAGTGCTGTCACTTATTGTTACTATGGGGGAAAGTATTGAAATAATTTTGCACATAATGAATGATCATGGGGATGTTCAAAAAGGCCAAGGGAAGCAGAGATTTGAGTCAACATAATAGATACATAGCTGTTGTCCCACATAAGGCCAGTTACATCCTTATATTACAATTTTCAAAGTAATTTCTAAGACTTCTGATTAAGAATCTGTAGACCTAAGGTACAAAAGAAGCATATCACACTGTTATATGCATCTTGCTGTTTCTCCCTATACACAGGTTTCTTTTTGGAGGCAGGAAGTTAAGCCATTTCTGTGAAGGGGATATTCACACAGATTTTGGTAAGAAAGCCAGATGGGTAAGGAGTTACAAGAGCATAAATTCCCAATTTTGTAAATATTGTATGGGATGCACTCAGCATTATTGACACACTTCACATTTGCCTGTTTTACTTTCCTGGTCTTTGTTGGACAGCTCTTCCCTCTGGAGGCTTCAGAAACTCCTATTTAGAAAGTCTAGAAAGTCTAAGCATTTGATTTTCAAAATTTGATTAGTGAAGACAGGTTTGATCTCTTCCTTTGTTACTGACGCCATTGAGGATAGTGTATGTATCAGGCAGAATTAACATTAACAGATCCCTATCTTCAGAAACAAGAATTCTTTGGATACCTATTTAACAAGAAGACAAGTTTTTTTTATGTACGTAAAGGCTGCTTACATTTCTTAGAACTGAATGGCATAAGAATGCTTCAATTTATTATCAGGCATAAGAATGCTTCATTTTATTATCAGGGCCACAAAACAAAAGAAAAGATCTAGTACATTGTCAGATGTATAATTCTGCCGAAAGGAGCGCAGGAGAGTTACACATAGATCTTTGCTCTTCTCATAAAGAAAATGGCAAAATATACATACATTGACATCTTTCCATATAATATTGTCATTCTGAACAGGGCAAGAGGAGTATTTTGAATTTTATATCCCTAAAACCTGTTTGCTTTTTCTAAGACAGAACAGAATAACAATAATTAATAAGACTAAATGTAAGAATATGTGATTCCATAGCTACATTTTCTACTCCTAAATAGGCTGTAGATTAGAATAAAACCAGAAAAGTATTATATATATGTTTGTGTATCAAAAAGAGATGGAGGTTTATACACAGAGGTGAACTCCATTTAGCGCTACATTGTTAGCAAAGTATTTCTGAGTGTTATCTGATTTCCTGCTGATGGAAAAGAAAAACATTTCACCATCTGTACTGTAGCTTTATTAAATTTTTTAGTCTTGTAAAAATTAAAATGCAGTGAAGTGCAAAACCACAGATTTTGCATTCACCCAAGAAGTTTTTTAGTTTTACTGCTGTTAAGTATTGGAGGAGACATAGATAGCAATAGCAATAAAACAGTAATAATAATAAAGCCTAAGGAGTAATTTTATTCAAGATATACAATGAGATACTCTTACCTTATTGCATTAAAAAGTCTAATCAGTAATATCACTGCTTTCATGTATTTCCAATGATGGCTGCATATAGACTGGTGAAGATAAGGATGTGTGTATTATAAATCAACATAGAGACAGAGCAAACAGGCAAGAAAAGCTCTGTGAAATACAGTCCAGATAGATACTTTTGCAGAATTGATGATCTTCAAATGTTGTGGTATTCTTGGCAAAGGTAAATGGAGAAAGTTTCAAATTAACCTATCAGATTTTTTTTTTCTTAATTCTAATCAATCTGTTCTTGGGCTGAACGTGCTATGAATTAAAAGGATTTTGCTTTCTGATATACTTATTTAGTGTTTGTACAGCCCAGAAACAATGTGCCTTTTCAGCAACTTCTTAGCAAAGTGGTGAGATATTGCTAGTGTTTACACCTCGAGAAAAGATTTAGATTTACGGAAGATTTGCTTTACTTCACTATCCTCCTATTCAGGACTACAAAAGTAATTCAAATATTTTGGGGAGTAAGCTTGTGTATATTAATTTCAAAATGCCTCTGACTATTGCTCACATGTGAAACTTGAAGTGATGCACCTGAAGCTAGTATTTGACCAATTTATATTTTATTAGTACCAGTATTTCTACTGGGACTACACTTCCACTTTGAACGTCGAACATGTTTCAAGAATATTGGAGCAATTTAGTAATGTGTTCAGTCACAGATAATTTAATCAGATCATAGATTTAATTAAATGGTATTCACCACTCTTTTAACATTAATGTTATCGTCACTGATTATGTCAAATAGTGGATTGAAGTAACCTTTTGACTGTTCCTGGAGACAAAATAAAAAAGAAGAATTCTGTAATTTCATGCTCAGCAAGGCTGGATTCCAGCATCAGTGTGAGCAGAGGAAATGGCAGTGCTCAGGGCAGAGTAAGAGTGAGACTACGACCTGAAGAAAGTAGAGGTGGAAAAATTACTCCTACTGCCATTCTGGCATGCCTAATTTCATAAAAATAAAGGATAAGATTTATTTGTTTAAATGTAGGCATCCCATACAGAGAGTTGTCCTGCAGATGACTGCACAGGGCTGGCAGACACTGGAGACCAGTACCTTCAGAAACAGCCATTGCAGGCGGCAGCACCTAAAATGATGTGACACATCTATGTTTATAACAACATAACCAGAGAAAGGGATATAGCTAGCCTTTATATTTGATTTCTGCAGTGCAGGCAAGTATCTAAGAAGTCTGTCTATCATATGTGTGAGCTACTTTAGGTATTCTGATGACCAGATTTAGGTGTCTAGCTTAGGTTAGGATGAATAGCTCCCTAAGCCTCTTTGACTAGGTTGAACATATGAAGGATTAGCTATCTACTGCAATGTGATGTGATCTGTAGTATCCAAGACAGCTCTACATGGAGCTGGCATGCATGACATTTAAGAAAATATGTACAAAAATCCCACACAATTCTGGAGCAGCAGCTGGTGTCTAGATGCAGTATTCTACATCAGATATAATAACACTACATACCTATGCAGATAAAGCTGAAATCTGTGCCAATCTCCTCTGATTATGAGGAAGCTTGGACATCTATTTCATATATCAGCACCTACACTGTAGTCATCTACACTTAGGTGAGTTCTACAGTTAGGCAATTCCACCCTGACTGGTTCATTTGGTTGCCCATATATGTCTTTGGAGATGTGCTAGGGCAATATGATTAACCTCCAAGGTATCTGTCAGTGGATTTCCACTGCCTTCTGTCAATCCCTAGGTAGCCTAGAGAATGTCTTATACCAATAGCTATCTTTAGGTGAGCAAGTGAACAAACTCAATTCTCTTATTTTTCCACTCAGACAAATCCTCTGTTTAAACCACTTGCACCATTTCCATTAATTGTAAAGGTGCTATTTTTCCAAAGGGTATTTTACGTGTTGAAAAATGTGGAGAAGATTTTCAGGTAAGTACTCAAGTTTCACGAACTTCAGTGGAAGTTACTACTGATTTTTAAGATTTCTTACAGTCCTTATATCCATCCTTAGCAGTCTATAAATATTCCCTAAATCTTTTACTGAAAGTCCAGATCTAACCAAAAGTCAATAGATCAAACTCCTTCTCTGTTAAACCACAGACTAAAAATATTGTCTTATAAAATGTCAAAAGCTTAGGACAGAACCTGGTCCAAAATTTTGTAAATGCTACAGTTTCCATCTTTGTTACTCTAGGATACAGGAAAAAAATCTATAAAACATTAGATGAATTAATAGATCATCCAAATTTTTAAGAAATAGGCACCATTAAAAAAACTGGCCCTGCTTTCCACCCACAGATCCATTCTTATGAAGCTGTGTTTAGTGCTTACCATTGTGCAATTGTTAAACACACCCCTGCCTGGCTGAAGCCCTGTGTGCCAAGGTAAAGTTCCAGAGACATTTTTTATCTCTGAATTGTATATGGATCTGTAATGGAAGCTCTAGACTGCATATAGCTTTAAATGTAACATCATGAACATGATGTCCTTAAAAGTCAGCAGTATTTCTAAACTTTTACAAAGGGCAAACATCACACTCAGATTACTGGAACCGTTTGTATTTTCTTGCTTGGGTATAATGTTAGATGTATACATTATTTATTAATGGAGGATGGATTTTTCTTTTGATTAAATGCTACTGTTACTTTAACAAACAGATATGAGATCCCCAAGCTCTCAGTGAGCAGGGAATTTTGTCCACGCATGCCATGCCAATGGATTGTCAGTAATGGAAAGTGACGGAGTGTGGAGCGGAAGGGGTTTTGATGAAACACCCTTACTTTCATGGTAATCTACCAGCTACAAATGCTTATCTCAAAGGACTGCACCTTGCTATAGTTGCTACATTTTGTCTGAAACTATAAAACATTGTTCTCCTTGCCAAAGCCGTTGAGAATACAATCCAATGTTTTAATGTTACAAAAAAAACCCAACAGTATATTTAAAGTTAGAATTCAGTAATGGAGAAATTAAGCATTGAATAAATAACCCAATAATGTTGTAGCGTATCAACAGATCTTTGATATTCTCCCAATGAATGAGCTAACTGTTGGACATCTACTGTTGTAGCCAGACTGCTGTAAGATAACAGGTACAAGAAAGCAAATAAACAAAAGAAATCCCAAGAGAACCCTGTCTATTCTGTTTCTTTCTATTCCATAATGATATTACAATAACTTATTTTTTTTATTTCTGAGCTATGCACCTGAGTGTTCTCTAGTTTTGATGACTGGTTTCCAGCTGCAGCTTCCCTGGGACATGATGCAATACCTGAAAATTGTTACCATAGCCCCATCTTGGCACGAAGAGTGTGATTCAATTCACTTAATTTCAATTATCTAAACATCTATTGTTTAAGTTTTCTCTACAGTCACTAAAGAAGGGCAATTCCAGAAAGTGAGTATGCTGATAATGCTTATCTCTGTGTTAATTTGCTTCTGGTACTGCCTGAATTTCTGCTTTATACTAGTTAGAGTTAGCATAACTAATTATTTAACTTTTAAATGGCTAAATTTTGCAGAGATTAATCTCAATCTCAAAGTTTACTGACTGTACATGAAAGCATCATGCTCAATTGATTTAATAAAGTGCTTCAAAACATAATTCCAAAATAGTCCTTTTTTTGTAAATCTACTACTTCCTAATGTTTATTATTTAATATTTAAGATATATTTACTAATTTAATAACACAAAACTTCATTCAGTTGCAATGTTGAGTCATGACATTTCGCTAAAGTATGAAATGTTTTACATCCAGGTAACTGGGTAACCATTAATCTTGTTTTCTACAAAGGAGTTAGCTGGTTTCTCATCATGAGCTGAAGTGCAGCTTTCCCGCAAAAGGAAAGCATTTTTATTAGTTGCTCTGAACTAAAAAGTTCTCTCTTCTTCTAATATGTAATATGCAGATTCAGAAGGGTGAAAGACCACGACAAAGAAGATGTATGGCAGCATCCGCAATGCTAGGCACATTATCATCCTTGAGTTGTCACCAAGAGGATACAAATAACAGAGTATCAGACAATGACATTCATGATCGAAATTCTGAATATTCTGAAGTAGAATAAATGACATCTTTGGTTATGTGAGAATGATAGCAGTCACTGCCCTCACAGCAAGATTATTTGCATATAAAAAGTTACATGGAAACTAGCAGATAAAAGATTCAACAAAGTAACCACTTTCCAGGAAAGAAGGGAAAGGAGGAATTTATAAAACAACGAAGTAGTATAAATATGATGCATGTTTTTATATAAAAATGAGATTTTATATTAAAATGAGTCACAGAGGTTTAGAGGGAAAATTCCTTCTCCCTGACTTTAGATATCTACATTGCATATGTCTACATCTGACATAATGTAGGCTACATGGTCAGTGAAGAGAAATGAGGAATTCTGGGAACCTACTACTTTGAAGGTAGAGATACATGTGCTAGAGGCATATCTTCAGTACGAAGAAGCCCATATCTCATATCTAATCAACGCTTTGGGTGCTGCTGTGGTCCTCAGCTGTGTTGCTTCTTCACTGTGTGCGTGTTAAAGGAACATTCAGCAGCATATGCAAAGCATACCTAAGTCTTGACGGCACTGAGCTGTGTGGAGATTTGCTATGGTTTATGAACTGTCTCTGAACTGTCTTCTCTATTCTGGCTGCGGGACCTGGCCACACACCTTTCCATGAGTGCAACCAGTAGACTGCACTTGATATAGGAAAGACCTGATAATAGCCATTTTGAGTCTGGTGGTTTATATCCCAGCTTCACAGTGCTGAGATCATGATGGCATTGGATAGAAGTGTGTGGCCTTTTTCATTCTCTCCAGTCATCTCAGGTTTTCCTTTTAAAGGACTGAACTGCTTTAAACCTCTAGACCTAGAAGGGACTTTAACTATAAATACTAAATAGATGGAGGATTCTGCCCTCAGACCTGATATGAGATACTTCCTTACTCATTTTACTGCTTTCTGGTTTTCTCTGGCTTCCCAGTGTTGTACAGAGAACCTGGGCAATCAGCTCTTGCTTTTGAATTCAGAAGGTCCCCAGAGCTACAGTTAGGTTGGGAGAATGTTACCATAGAGCCCTTTCTTTCCCATACCTCACCATTTCTCATAAATGTTTGTGCAGCCACAAAAAAAACAGATTAACGCTTCAGTACAATTCTTCCTCCAGTCAAAGCAATTGCTAATTTATTTGTAAGTCTACGAAGAGCAAAGGAAACACTGTTCAAGCAAGTGTGGATGTCCACTACTGAGGAAGCACTTTTCTATTCAAGACCAAAACATTGAAAAAAGTTTTGTGATTTAATGATTTAATTGAAAGTGATACCTCTTTGCTACGCATGAATTCTCAGGCAGCAATTAAAAACCTACCTGCACCATCATCTGAAAGAAGCAGCCTTGCAAAATCATCACTAGCAGTCCATATATTGAAAACTTTAACTAGGTAGTTGCACAGGATATTTTCTTGGGTGGTACTGCTGACTTAGGTGATTGCCAAAGCCAGCAAATGCTGCTGCCATCCTGGGGTGGAGGTCAACAGTAAAGCTGAGCTTACTGAACAGGTAGCTTTGTCCCTGGTTTTTAGCTAGCTCTTCTTTACTCCCTTGCTTCCAGTTGGGAAGTCTGGCCCTCAGACCTGTGCTAGCTCCAGTGCTGGATGAAGCCATCTAGAAAAAATTCTCTTTTTTTTTTTTTTGAGGGGATGTGGGGGTGCAGACCACTAGGCAAATGGACTATCTTCTGACTTAAAGAGCTGGATCCATTCAACCAGGGGTCCAATAAAATGCTACAACTGACACAAGGGAATATACCTGGCCATGAGTAGTGAAAGAAGGAGTGTGAACGAGGCATTAAGTGGGCTCAGCTGTATTTTCAAACTGTACTTCAGCTTCTATTTCTCTTCCCAACTACAGATATAAAGGTAGTGAGCTTTACGATTCCCCTAAGGACAACTAAAGGTCTGAGAATGATAGAGTTTGGTTCTGCTTAGTTGCGATAAATCTTTAGGAGTTACAGGACTACACGATTTTTATGCCAACGGCATTTGAAGCCAGTCTTCTTAGTCATTAAATCAGTTGTTTTGTTTGAGGAAATAAATGGTTGAAGCCACCTTGAGGCTAGTTTGGGGGCATTCACATCCCTAGTAATCTGTCCCTTTTCTCCATCTTACTATTTTCTACTATATATACCAAAACTGTGCCTAGTTTTTCACCCTGTGTGAGAGCTGTCTCACCTAACTTTAGATGTACGTGTCTACAGCTGACCTAATCATCCTACTTTGCACTTTCAGTCAGAGAAATAGTAACTTACAAGACAATTTCAGGCAATTGATCTAAACTATATCAGGGAGAGCCTCTTTCTCTTCACTGTCCACAGTGGAAGCACTGTGGCAAGCTTAGATGTAGCTTTTACAGATATCTATCTGCCTTTGTTCTGTAAAGAGATGATAGGCTCTAATGCAAGCAGTGTGGTGTAATCACACATGAACAAGTAGTGTGGTGTAATTTGTGAAGATCTGTAGGGTGAAACCCTTGTGTACACTACACAAGTTTTGTATGTTTTACACCATATTGGTTCCAGTCCAATCCCCTGCACTGTGCAAAGACCTGCTCCCCAGTGTGTCCTGCTCCCTCTCTGGGGGTGGTGGGATGGGACCTGGTTGAGAGGTCCCACTCTGACACCCCCTGGGGAGCTCCTGCTGCTCCCAGCTCCAGGGAGCTGCATCTCAGCAATGAATATCCAGCAGTTATTGCTCTGCATTAATTAAACCACACCTTCTCATTTAGTTTCATCAAAGCCAAATCCAGTTTGAGCACTGAGACCATTTGTTCATGAGAACCAGACCATGGTAAGCTGAGCTGACCTGGAAATCCGGTTTGAAAGTAGGCTCTTGATCTGAAGTAAAAGGCCAGTGCAGATACAGCGTGTGCTTTCTGATTGCTTCACATAACTGAGGTAATTCATTAATTTTAAAATATGTGATCTGGTGACTCTACCCTGGTTTACTTTGCTAACATATGACTGTTGTTCCAGCCCATGGTGTGAGTGACCATAAGTGTGAGAAGTCAGAAAATGAAATATGAATCCAGACACCAACAAAAGATAATTTCACTAAGGTTTGCACAAGTATTTGATATCTGCTTTTTTGTAGGAGATATTGTCTTCTTGGGTATTGCCTTTGTTACTGCACATATCCTCTATTTGCTCCTGATATTCTTGTCAGACATATGTAGGTGTATGAGAACTGGAAGTGTGAGTCATTCCAGGGCCACCCCAACTATTACTAAAACCTACTGGACAGCAGGAGGACCCCAGAAAAGGTGTTAAAATGTATATAGTGACTCCTCACAACTTGACCACTTATTAAGAAGCCTTTGATCTCTGCCACTCTCCCAGAATATTTGGAAACACATTGTCAGCACAGTTATTCTCTAGTATCATTAATAGCCTGTTTCCCTTAAGCAATTGATTTTTTGTTGGTCTTCTGAGTGGCTGCTTATGACAGGTTTCATTGTATACAATAACTTCCTAACTATAGGCATTCTCTGTGTGAAATTTGTATCAGTGACAAACGGTATCAAGCAACTCACAAAAAAAAAAAGAAGCAAATCCAAGCTCAAAATACAAATTGGACACTTGTTCAAAGAAATAAATAATGGGTCAATGCGCCATAAGTTCAACAGCCAGGCTCATGTCATTCCATATGAAATTTGAGGATATTTGAACAGCAGTAGAAGAGAGGATTTTAATATGACACCAAGGTAGTTTCTTCTCTGTGTATCCTTATGTACTGGGTTTGCGTGGCAAGGTTTTGGTATCAGTGGGGCTACAGGGGTGGCTTCTATGAGAAGTTGTTGGAAGCTTCCCCTATGTCTAATAGAGCCAATGCCAGCCGGCTCCAAGATGGACCCAGTGTTGGCCAAGGCTGAGCTCATCAGTGACGGTGGTAGCACCCCTGTGACAACATATTTATGAAAGGAAAAAAACCCACTTAAAGGCATTTTTCAGCAGGATAGAGGAGTGAGGCCGTGTGAGAGAAACAAGTCTGCAGACCCCAAGATCAGTGAAGAAAGAGGGGGAGAACATGCTCCAAGAGCCAGAGCAGAGATTCCCCTGTAACCTGTGGAGAAGACCATGGTGAGGCAGGCTGTCCCCCCAGAGCCCATGGACATCCACGGCAGAGCAGATATCCACCTGCAGCCCATGGACAACCTCATGCCAGAGCAGGTGGATGCCCAAAGCAGCTTGTGACCCCTTGGGGAGCCTGCACTGGAGCAGGTTGCTGCCAGGACCTGTGGACCCGTGGAGAGAGGAGCCCACGCTGGAGCAGGTTTGCTGGCAGGGGCGACAACCTACCATTGTCCGTACAAAATCACAATAGAAATACTGTGATCATAAAATCACAATACTTATTATCACAATAATTCTATCATGACTTTGTACAGACAGTGCCAGGTTGTCACCCCCACAGGTGACAGTGGTGGGTTGACCTTGATCAGCTGCCAGATGCCCACCCAGCTGCTCTCACACTCCACCTCCTCAACAGGACAGGGGGAGAAAATGAGATGGAAAACCTCATGGGTCGAGATAAAGACAAGGAAATCACTTACCAATTACCATCACTGGCAAAACAGACCCAGGGAAAACTAATTTAATTTATTGCCATTTAAAATAGTGAAGGTGAGAAACAAAGACAAAAACTAAACTACCTTCCACCTATTCCCAGTGCTGCAGGGGTATAGGGAATGGGGGCTGTGGTCAGTCCCTAACAGCTCTCCTCTGCTGCTCCTTCCTCCTCACACTTTTCCCCTGCTCCTACATGGGCTTTCCACAACAGAAGCTTCCTTCAGCAATACCTGCCTGTTCCAGTGTGGCATCCACCACGGACTGCTGTGGGTACCTGCTCCACCATGGTCTCCTCCATGTGCTGGCTGCAGGGGGATCTCTGCTCCACCATGGAGCACCTCCTCCCCTCCTTCTGTTCTCACCTTTGTGTCTGGACCAAGACTGTTCCTCACACTTTTTTCCCCTCAGTTCTCAATTTATGTGTGGAGTTTTTTGCCCTTTCTCAAGCCTGTTTTCCCAGAGGTGCCTCCACCTTGTCTGCTGGGCTCAGCCATGCCCTGCGGTGGGGTTCAGTTGCAGCCGTCTGGAGCCAGCCATGTCTGGCACTGGGCAGCCCCGGCCTCTCCTCACAGAGACCACCCTGCAGCCCCCACTGCCAGGGCCTTGGCACCCGCACATAATGCAGTGACAATAACCTTATTGTCAATTGCTTTATCAGTTAAAGAGTTTATATTCTGAACTGAGTTATATCTGTGCTATCAGTAAACTCCTGAAGTCTCTGACAATGGATATTAGTTTTTAAATGAGGATTGCATTGGAAGAACTGAAGCTAAGATCAGGGATTTTTAGGGACTCTCTGCCTAGGAGAGTGTTCTTGTTTCCTTGTCTCACATTGTAAGTAATCCACAGCAGAACGTGCGTAAATAGATGAGATATAAATTATACAGGTTTCTTGATGTATTCATCATGCAGTATGTACTCATAACAGATCCAAATTCTATACAAAATATTGTAAATTGTGCTCTCAGCAGGCTTTTGCACGTGTATGATTTGAAAGGGCAGGCTGGCGCACCAGCACGTACCCCCTCCAGCTGAGTACGTGCAAAGCAGAAGCAGCGCAGAAGGCGGCTGCCAGCAGCCCAGCTACGCACAACCTCATCCCATAGCACAGCGCTTGTACTACACCTCTGGTACATTGCAAAAGCTCTCAGCAAGCTCTACAGGTTTCCACCAGACCCTGCGAGCAAACTCCAACAGACTACCGGCTGGATATTTTATTCTATTCAAATTACTGCTTTTCCCCATACAAACTGAAATGAACACGAATATCTCTTCCTGTCTGTCCTCTATAATTGCTGTTCAAGAGCTAATGAGCATATTCAGACCATCATTACAATCTAAGCTCGTACCACAAATACAGTTCCATGCTATTGCAGTAATAGGAACAAAGTGATCAGCTTTTAAGAGATAATATTGCTTTGACAAGTGTGAACATGACCGGGTGTTTCTTGGAAGTACTTAAAGTTGTACAGGACCTGTGCTCAGCTGCTTGAAAATGGAGTTGGAGAGTCTGACTGCAAAATGGGTTGAAAATAATGGAGGTTAGGTTGCCCATGGGAAGATCATTTTCAAAGGAATGTATTGCAAGGCTGTGGAACATGAAGTACCTGTTAACATACATAAAATATATTTGTTCACTCTGCAGCTACTAGTTTCAATATCTGAACCATAACAGATATCTCAGTTGAGAGAAGGTAACATTTGCTTGGGTAAGTTACAAAAAAATACCTATTCTTCTGTGAAAGAAATAGCAGCTGGAAGACATCCATTGTTAAAAATCTTCAGATCCTGAGAGAAGCTGATTTGCTAGCAGCTATTTTTTTGAAAGCTAGTGAATTTGGAATCAAAATAAATGGCTTACATAGCATTGTTTTTTTGTGTGGCGTGTTGCATAATGTAATGCTTATGAGACCGTGAAGCATGAAACAGAGTACAAAATAACAAAGAAATACCAATAAGGAGCTAGAAGATTGAAAGTTTGGAAAGCATTGATGATGTAGAGTACTGCATAGCCCCCATTAATTCCAGCACCTTTCTGGAAGACTAAATTAATTTGGGTTACTTACTGACATGGTTTCTGGAACGGTTACTTACTGACATGGTTTCTAGAACAGCCTTAAGACCAATTGTGTTGACACAAGAGAAAAGAGCTGACACATGCTGGCATGGGGTCTGGAAAGAGCTGCCAGGGTCATGGGGCAGGGTCGCTTCTTCCTTCACTGCGCACAGAGGCAGAGCATTGAGAAGCTATGGCCCAGGTCACACCTTCAGCTCTGAGATAAAGTGACAGCCTTGTGGAGAGTGAACCTGTGCATGACGTAAGCTATATGGCAAGTCTGTTTCTGACAGAGCTCTGAGAAAATACTCCACTGGACGTGTTAAAACTGTGATAATTTCCTGAAAACTTGTCCCAATGATTCATCATCACTTCAGCTTGTTCTTGCTTAACATTTTTGTCTTCTTCTCGTTCTTTTCCTTCTTATTTTCAGATACACTGGAGTATTATGGAGCTAACGAGCAGTCTGGGTGGCATCGGTGAAATTTAAGCAGAAGACAGCATAGGAAAAGAATCCTGTGTGATCCTGCAGAAGGAGAAAAACAAGAGTCTTAAGGCAGGCTAAAAACGGACAAACAGAAAAAATAGGATTTGTTTTCACTGTGTTCTGTGTAAGGATTAAATACATTCTGACATACTCAAAGATGATATAGATATTCAACATTAACTGGCTGGGATTCGTGCTACCTAGAGTGTATTCCTCCTTGCTGAAAAAATCCCTGGAAATGATTTTTTAAATGTGTATTTCACATCACATTGCATGGAGCTCTTTGGAGGTGAACCTCTCATCCTGTGACCTCACATCACTTCCCGTGCAGCGCAGTTCGCAAAAGTCTAATAGCAAAAAATACACTTCTGTTCACAGTGCAAGGCGAAGTAGGTCAAAAAGGTGGGGGGAAAAGGGTGTAAGTCACTCAAATTGCTCTATGGTTTTAGACACTGATTGTCCGAAGCTGTAACCTGGCTGCTTGATGATTGCTTTTCGGTGATTTTATACCAGTGTGCGCGCTCCTTGGGGAGAACACTGATATGACAGTGTCAGATTCGCTGCCTTTTATCAAGATCCTCTCCAATTTCAGCAAGTGGGCTGGGGAGCGTAGGCAAGATAAACCACTAAAAGTAGCACAACCTGAATTTCTCACTGTGCCTCCATGTGCTGGGGGTAGGGGGTTCCCTGTTGCCAAACATGCAGCTGAGTGCTATAATAGGCAGCTAATATTCCTGTGAAAACACCGTTCCTTTTAATGAAGACAACACTTGTAAGCGCTTTGTGGCTCAAACAAAATTACACTTACCTTGTAGCTTTAGGCCATCGGTTGAAGTCCAAGTTGACATTTTCAGATCATTGAGTCCCTGGTGGACAGAAGTCCACCACACAAAACCACTGTACAGAATCTTGTAAAACTAGCAGTCACTGAATTAGAGGAGCCTGAAACTGATGCTGACATGGAAGGAATTACCCAAAATGGTAGGGAAGGGTCCGAGAATGTAATGGGTCAGAGGAGAAAGAGGGACAGAAAGCTGAAAATCCTTATTTGGTCGCCAGCTATTTATTTTGCTCTAAATCAACATTCTTTTTAAATCTTCTTAATCATACTTTTGAAATGGAAAAAAAAATTGAGAGAAACAGCTACTATTTTGCAACTTTTAAGGCAAGTCCATTTGTAAGGCTTTGGACCAAAAAAAGGGAAATGTGTTTAGAGAATGTGGTAGGATCATCAATGAGAAATTCTTCATACATTTGCTAAATTACTACAGAAACTCACACCATTTTTTGCTTACACAGTGAAGTCAAAGAGGGCAGCAGAGGGCAAAATAAATGCTTTGCTGTTAAAAATAAAACATGACCACATTTATTCCTCCTTATAAAGTGAAAACACACAGAATCAGAGGTAGGACTTCTATACAGACATCAATTTACAGATACAGACTCACCTAAATACAGTATCCTTTTGCTTCTGAAAGTTAAAGCACGTTCAAATATTGAAGAAACATTCCTACACCGCAGAATAAAGAATCTATGCTCCTAAGCTTAGCTCTTACATGTAAACCTTGAGCTATTGCCAGTCCATTGTCCATGTTAACAAGCAGAACACATATAAGTGCGGTGAGAGCTAAGGATTTAAAATGCAGTGAAGTGGTTTTCCAACACAGCTCAGATTCAAATGCTTTTGTCCAGAATTTTGACGTAGCAGCTTTTCAGACAAGAGTTCTTACATTGAAGTTTATAATCTTTTTATAATCCCTTACTTTGGTGGAGCTACTTGTGTGAGTAAAAATATTCAGTCTTCAGAGAGGTTTGTGGAAATCAGTCCTCAGAGTGTTTTAGAACTTGGATCTGTCCATTTGTCTGAAAAAAACACAAGGCTCGGGAAGAATTAGTAGAGTCCTCTGTAGGGAGACTAGTTATGCATGGGACTAGTTGTCATCTGTATCTTTCACAGACTGTGCAGCAGGAATCACAGAGGAAAGATTTGTAGGAAGAGGATGTACTAAGAGGATGTGTTAAGAGATAAAATAGCTGTCAGAACTTAAAAAAACCCCAGACAATCTATTCCACACTTGCTCAGGCACAAAAATGTACAGCTGACACTTAAGCTTCAAGAGATTGGTTAGGTGGAAGAAGTCAGATTAACCAGAAAACATCTGAATTTTGAAACTAGAAGTAAGGCAGTTTCTAAGCAAATAAATACTTAAAGTAGTGGCCAAAAAAAAGCTTAACAGTAAACAAGAGACAGAAAATTTCTAGCTTTAAATTTCTATCAGAGATAAACTGGGATATCTAGTCTATAACAACTTGAAATTGAGGCAATCTTGATTCATGGGACAGAGAGTAGTAGGTAGGAGGAGTAACAAATGCAGTTATCTTTACTTCTGAAATCCATTTTTTTGTGAACAGTCATCTTCACAGTATGTTCGAATAGTGTTAGACCTTCCTTGATCTCAGGAATGCCTTTCAGTCTCCTGATAACAAAGGAATCAATTAAGAAGAATGGAAAAGGAAGGGTCCCCAACGGGTTTTTTCATTCCCTTCTTAGGTCACTCTAAGATTTATGCAAGGGAAGAAATGATCTGAAAGAAGGAGGAGCAAATTCTTTCACTCTTTTTTTCACTAAATCCTTTAGATGTTGAATTTATAACCAATAAACTCAAATGACGTAGGACATGTTTCTACTGACAACCTGAAAACCTCACGCTCTGAATAAGATGCACAGTTGCTTCCTCTCACCAAAGGATTATCTCATTTACATTTTCAAAAGGGATTACAGTGCCTTTAAAGGATGAGCATCTTTTGGGCTAATTAATTTTCCCAGACTAACTTGCCGTATATGGTGAGCACTTGATTAAATATTAATATGGGGTACAGGGTCACACTTTTCGCAATATTCTAAATCTGTTAGTGTATTGTCAGTGGGTCCAAAAAGTAAGTATATGCACGAATGTTTTTGTGTGTGTGTGTATATTAATGTGTTGTGGGAGAAGAGAGAAAACGAAGAGGACTAACAGACTTTTGCACTATCTGCCTCCTGACAGGGAACAGAGGGAAGTTAGTGATAAGTGAACAGAACGCCACACATTTAATCTGCATTCGTAGCGTGATTTGGTTTTAGAGTCCAGGAATTTCTGAACATTATGCATAGATAAATGCATAGATATAGGATATTTAGTGTAAGCTTTCCACACAAACATTCAAAAAACGTCAGGCTGAAGAGTGTGGTACTTTACATCAAGGAAAAGCCCCACACTACCCCCTAGTGATCAAAGTTTGGTGACCTCCAAATAACAGAAAACACAGTAAGTGGACTTTAGATCACAAGAACAAAAAAATGCCTAGGAGCGATGCAAGTCACCGCTGGTGTTCTTTACTTAGGATCCTTTTTATGATGGAAGAATAAAGCAACAGCTGTCGAAAGGCTGCAACTTCCAATTCCTTGGTCTGAAGCCTCAATGTTAGTAACCAAACAAATATAAAAATGTATATATTCAGAAGCAGAAGAAACCAAAACCTCCGGGGAGATATCTCAAGTGTTAGGATTTGTAAAAATAAAATAAAACAGGAGGTTTCATTGCAACCTTATAGTTGCCAAAAGATGCTTTTTCAGTTTTGGGAGCTATTTGCGTTGTTCAGATGTACTGATTTATCAGATGTCTTACACACACATATTTATTAGGTTTACATAATCTTGAAATTATACAAACTAAAAGTGTTAGGTTTCACTACGTATATGTGTATACATAGTAAAAGTGAGTGTAAGTAAGTGCTGGTTTATGTATCTGAGGCCAGAATCTAATTCTTCAAGGAAAAACAGATCACCACCAACAGCTTCAGTACAACTTTGTAAAGGTTTTGGCCATGTTTCACTGAAGTAGTGAAGAAGGTATAGAAGTGTAAGCAGCAGAAAGGCATGTTCTAAATGAAATCAATGGCACAAATCCCATGTTTCTAGCTAAAAGGCAGCTAAATCAGGGAGCCTTTATGTGATAAAGATGTACCAAGATAGAAACAAAAATGGTTCTGTTTTCAGTTTGTCTTTGCCACTTTTTCTTTGACCGATTAAGCAGTCAGTTTGTTTGGATTCTCCAGCCAGCGAGAAATCGCAGACTTATTTGCAGAGGTTCTCTGAGACTGGCTCAACTTCTGTTGTCTTTGATTTTTATGCCTTATCCACAGGCATATAATCTGCATGGGATGCTCTCTCTTACACACTACCTAAAATCAAAGCCCTACAAAATGAATATCCTTCAGTATCTTTTGCAGAAAAGATATTATGTGTCCTAACCAGATTTCAATGTGGTTAATTACCGTTGATCCATCCTATTTTAAATTTTACTATGAACTTTTTAGCACAGTATTTCAGAATCTCTCAAATCAGCTCATGAAGTCCCATCTATAATTTCTCTCCTTCCCAAAGGACACTCCTTAAGGTAATCTTTTTTATTTTTTACTTTCCTTGAGCACGTTCTGCTGAGTGTGCTTCCTCTTTTCTTGTGTTGCAGTTGTGGGGAAGCTTCACCCTTGCAGCTGAAAACTTCACAATATGTAGGAGAGGGAGGTATCAAAAGAGCTGGCAGCTCTTAGATTAGAATCATCAGGGCCCTGAAACATCCTAAATCTGATATTCCACTTCATGATAGGCCACCAGTGTATCACAGGCCATGCAGTAAGTAGCCAACATTAGGATGGAAAACATCCAGAGGAAAATAATACAAATAGGAGGGGAAAAAAAATGAAACAATATCAGGCATTCAGCATTTCTTGGAGCAGATGCACTTCTTATTGAGACAGAGTAATATTGTGTCAACAGGAGAGCAATAGCTGAGGTGAGCATTAAAATCAAGATAATAAGAAAGACTGGAGGAAAGAGAAGCAAAATCCACAACAATTGAAAGGAGAAGAGGCTGAAGAAAAATAAAGTGCAGGGTCGTGCCACACACTGAAATTAACTTGGTGCCGTCTCAGACCTACAAAAAAAATCCAAAATTATGGTAGATATAAATATGGTTTAAAGAAATAAAAAGCCAAATATAAATATAAATCCAAGAATGAAATCAAAGAAATTTGAAGAAAAGAAACACCTATTATAGTCCCAATAGTCTAAAGGCTTTTCCAGAAGTGCATTCTAAAATAACATTATATGCTACCTTTCAAATTTGGTTATTTATTATTAATTCTTATGAAACAAAACAGAGAAAATTCATGCTGGTCCTGTACCTGTGCTGCAAAGGTGGACTTTCAGCCCTATTTCTACCTCTGTTATTGGGAAAAAGCGAATAAAGGACTGATCCCTGAAGCCGTCCTAAAAAGAGTTCAGAAATAAGTCCAAAATTAAGCATGGAGGCACTCAGGATTGTAGTGCTCGGCTCCTGCTCTGAATTGCATTTAGCTGTGTAGACATACAGAATCACACACAGAATGGTAGGGGTTGGAAGGGACCTCCGTGGGTCATCTAGTCCAATAAGCTAGAAAAGACAACAATAATTTTACCCAAAACAAAGCAATTTAAAATGAGGATGAATTTTGGTTTCAAGGCACATGCTGAATATTTGTACAGACAAAATAAGACGGAGGGTGTAGGACTGTATGCATTTAAGTTTCATGATAAACACAAATAGTTGATAGGCTACTACTTCTGTGGCTGATTTACTCAGTTATTAAATTCTTTTTCAATCCCTCATGAAACTCTGACACAGCATCATAAAGTCTAAGGAATTCATACTTGTCATGCTCACAGGTACAACTCTAAGAATAAACAAGTAGTATATACATTTAAATTATTAATCCCTTTCCTTCTCAGCTCCCTGGAGATTGATTTGTATCTGTTCCCATCTCCTTATATCTATATTTATTTTGTTTCATACACACATGTTTAAATTTAATCTGACTGTGTCCTTAGGCCTGTTGTTGATAATTAAACCCACATATTTTATTCCCTACAGCATGCATTGCAAACTCTGTCTCTAAAAATGAGTCTGAAGCTTCCCATTGATTGCAGTAAAATTATGGTTCGTTTTCCCTTCTGATTAATTTTATATCGGGCATGGGTTTAGATTTTTCAGCTGAGGTAAATATACATTCCTGTCTTTAAGTGTAAAGCAGTTTTTCTGATTGAGGTCAAGTGAATATCTGACCTGTAGTTCAAACCTGTTAACAAAGATAAGCCACCGGTGTCTGGAGTCGCAATTTTTTTTTTTCTTTTTTTTTCTTTTTTTTTTTTTTTAGTGCTAAACTTTTTGTCACATACCTGCAACGTGTCTTACTGGAGCAACCAGAGGTTTAAGAGAAGTGATCAGCAAATTTAGGTATCTAGTCAAATAAATACACCACAGAAAATTTCTCACTATCATTACTATTTCATACACTGTCCTAAGCTTTACAAATTCCAGGCTCAGGGGTCTTCTTGATAACAACATATACACAGATCAACAGAAGGTTATAAACCTCATTTACCCATTTAAACTGGCACACTGAAAGCACAGGAACAGTTCAAATGAACAATGCTTCTAAAACACCTAGGAATTGATGGTATTGTGCTTTTATGTTTCAAACCAATTATCATTTCAGTCTTCTCCAGGTAATGCCGTGTTCATCCATCATAAAACAAAATACTTTCTGTTTAAACCTACATAGCATGTGAATGCCCAGGTGAGGATCTTTCTGGATAAACACATAAGTTATTTGAAATAAGTACGTCACTGAACACGTCAGCTTGGCTTAGGCTTCAGAAAATACATAAGTACACAGACAATGATAAATTTTTCTGATTCCAGGAGTGGTATTAAATGAAAAATAAAACCTTTTTCTATGTACTTTTCTTTGCTTGTATGATTAGATCTTCACAGCTAGACTACAAAGGAGGTATGAGAAGAAGCCTACAAAGAGGACGACTTTACCTTGGTCGAGGAGGACTGTGTGAGGGATCGCTTAAGTGATCTGGATGTCCACAAATCCATGGGCCCCGATGGAATGCACCCACGAGTGCTGAGGGAGCTGGCGGATGTCATTGCTGAGCCACTCTCCAT
>Ga0065711_1011182_pt1 | contig 20325 bp, 12 predicted proteins | sample Hoacrofraction12_FD_59098 | JGI IMG/M metagenome (GOLD analysis project Ga0065711, IMG submission 59098) | Hoatzin crop microbial communities from Cojedes, Venezuela - Epithelial fraction 12 v2 (version 2) | ecosystem: Host-associated > Birds > Digestive system > Esophagus > Crop | place... | reverse complement strand
TGAAAAAGATTTTTTTTTTTTTTTTTTTTTTTTACAGATTACAGCTAAATTTTGCATGGTCATCTGTTACATTGTACGACTTTCTCATTGTATTTTCTTGTCTGTAACTGATTTATGCTGTTTTCAAAAATACAACACTTTCTATCTTATGGCAGAGATTTCTTGTGAGGAGAATGGAAAAGCAATCTGAAGCAATATTTTTATCTGTATTTTCCCAAAAGAATACTAACTTTCATCTTTATCTGATGTTGCCATGTGAAGGATAATGAATTAGATAAAATGGGACTTTATGTATTGCAGCTTTACTGGTGCACCAGAAGGCCAGGATGGAGCGACTTCAACGAGAACTTGAGGTTCAAAAGAAAAAGTTGGATAAACTAAAATCAGAGGTCAATGAAATGGAGAATAATCTAACACGAAGGCGCCTGAAAAGATCAAATTCTGTTTCCCAAATTCCATCAGTAAGTTGAAATGTCTGTAGGCTATAAACCTAAACCACAAGTGTGGTCTGTCACAATAAATTAAAGCAACAGTTGCTCATGTATTGACAGTATACTAGTGACAGGCAGTATAGCTCGAATTAAAGTGGTAAACAATGTCGTTTAGCGTAAAGACTAAATATGTATTATTTGTCCACAGCCTTTCAGTTCACTAGTTGCTTTGCAAAGTGTTGCTTTTAAAGGCAGTCACAAAAGGTTTGGCCTGTTAGTGCTTCCAGATGTTCTTAAAGGCATGATCACCTAATGTTTCAGGCTACAACTTAATAGTCATGCTGCTTTCCACACAAAATATTTTTTGGTCTTCATGCATGTACCAGTCTCAAAGAAACTGATTAATGCAGCAGTTTTCAATGCCAGAAGAGACAGCCGTTGATCTGGTGGGCCATTGGATGTGGTCTGACCATGGTCTGGAATTGTTCAGTCAGCTCTGAAGCCTAGTGAGAGAGAATAATTCAGTGGTTCTGAAAGCTTGTTATAAGATTATGCTAGGATTAAAAGAAAGGTCATTATAAGGGAAGATTATTTTATCTTCACTTCTGAAATAACTAAATGTTGTTGTAACTATGCATGAATGATAACTGATAATAAAATGGGAAAATTTAACCTAACAGGAAGATTTATTTTTTCAGCTGGAAGAAATGCAACAGTTAAGAAGTTGTAACAGACAGCTGCAGATAGACATAGATTGCCTAACCAAAGAGATTGATCTTTTTCAAGCAAGAGGTACAGTATGTTGTAGTACATAAACAACTGTAAATGTTGATTTTTTTTTTTCCCCTTCTTTCACTGTCTGCATGTATCAAAAGCATCTGTGTTATAAATGATGGGCAGACACACTATTTGCGAAATCATCATATTAGTTTGAGTGAAACCATGGAAGTAATTGTCTTCTAAGTCTATTGTTTTTGTTGGCTTTATGATTTTCCTAATCCCACAGTCATTCCTATCTCATATTTGGCTCAGAAGAAAATTGTGATGCCATTTATTTAATAAATGCTGGGGGAAAATATGTGCTTATTTGAGTATCAAAGAGGGAGAGGTTTTCTAATTGATACAGCCATATGTGTGTCCATCTCTTGTCTTCCACTTTCTCTGTCTAATATTCAGCTTCTCAGGTTAGCAAATGTGAAGTACAGTTGTAACTTGCAGTGTGCTCTCTTCCTTCCACTTCCCTTGTCTGCAGGGACACAGCCTTTGGTCATGAGGGTGAAATTGAGACAACTGAGCCAATGCAAGAGCTGCCAACAAGAGGTCCCTCTCTCTTCCTGCTTCCTTCTCTTGCCACTTACTGTGCTCTGGCTCTGTATTAGCTTTTTAGATTGTTTGCAGAGCTGATTCTGCTCACTAGCCAAGCAAAAAATGTTGCATTGCTGGAAAAGCTTGCTACAGCTGATGTGAGGGAGAGGCACGAGAAGGGAGAACTGAGATAGAGGGAAGGCACTAACGCTTTCCACTTTCAGCAGCAGTGCAAGCTGCCGGATCAGTTCAGCCAGGAGCCAGATTCTCCTTCTGACAATTTACTTGCAGATCAGGAGAAAGTAGTCGGGTGTTCTGAATGTAATGCTGCATTAAGAACTTGATCTTAAACAGAATATTCAAATTGCTTGTGATTTTATATCTGTTTGTTATAGTAAATTCGAGTTAGACATTCCTCTAAGTATTAAATATAAGCATGTATAATGTACTGCATAGTAGATAGCACATCTCTTTCAGTATAGTTACAATTAGAAAAAGTCTCTGGTAAAATTTACTAATAAAATGCTATTAAATATTTAAGAGTGGCAGAAAAAAAAATTTATTTAAGGATTTTGGTCTCCTGGAGGCTCTTTCTGACTTTACTTTGTATTGCGTATTTTGGGCAATGAGTTTCTTCAAGTGTATTGTTGACATCACTAATATCTCACCCAGGTCTGTATTCACACCTTGATATAAAAGGTGGTAAGTGAATAATAGTACTGTTTCAGAATTTACTGAAAAAAAAACCTGATATGCTTTCCTACCCAAGTTTATTTTTCAAACTGGTGCACTTTCTTTTTTTATTTTTAGGACCACATTTTAATCCTAGTGCTATTCATAATTTCTACGATAATATTGGATTTCTTGGTCCGGTGCCACCAAAACCCAAAGGTACTGTACTGGTAAAATTTGTATTTAATACTAATATCTGGTTTATATCTAATAAAAAGTTCTATTAATCTAGTTTAAATGTTAATTATGAAAAACAGATCACTTCAAAAGCATACAAACCTTGCGTTTTATTTGTATTGACAGTAAATATACTTCTGTTTGCTCTTGTTTTCTGTCTATTCATACATTCAGGAAAGAGAACTATATTAAATGGAGTATGTTTAAAGGTGGGTAGTATGTTGGGAGGTACTTTAAGTAAATGGAAGCATCCATCTTTTTTTAAAAATGAGCACGAGATACATTGCTTAGGGCTGAGTGAAACTCGCTCAGATGATTGTCACGTCATTGTCCTTGGTGAACAGTGGATTTACATATTACATAACTCAGTTTGGTTACCATGACTGGACTTCCTGGCTACTGTAGAATTTGTATTAACAATTTATGTAAAAGCCTCTTTTGACTGTTGTTAAATATAATTTTAGATAGGTGAAGAAGAAAGGAATGCTGCCCAATACGGCAGCCAAGATTGATGAATTTATTAGTCAGTCTTGAACATTCTGCTTGTCATTAAGTTTTGCACACTCCTGTTCCCCGCCCCCCCCATTGGGACATCAAACAAATAATTACTTACTGTGTCCTGCATAAAGCAGAGAATGAAATTAACTTGTTTGCAACAGCATCATACTGTGACCTATAGGCAGACCACCAAATGAAACAGATAATCCGATAATGTTTCTCTGCATTTTTTTCTGTCCAGGAACTCCTCCACAGAATATACGTGTGTGTGGTTGGTCCTTGTAGTGTGCAGAAACTGTTGTTACAAAATCTGAGGATTTCTGACCATTCTGTATTTCAGAATGCTCCAGATAAATTGGATTTTTTCTGTCCTCCAGACTGTGATCAAAGAAGAAAATTAAAATTAATTTTCTGTGACATTTGCATTGACTTATCTTCTGGGAACTCACAAATTGAAGTGTTTAGTAATTTGGTATAATGTATCTTGAAAATGCAAAGCTAACCCTGACTGATTTATAAACTTCTCAAGGTCTCCCTTATCCTTTCTCTTTCTTTCCTAAAAAGTATCACTACTGTATCTTAGTCCTTCATTAACTTTAATTTTCAGTTCATTTTATTTTATGTTTCAGTTTAATGATGATGTAGGCTGTGGCTTAAACCAGCATTACAGCTGTTCAAAGATGAATGAAAAAGATTTCTTTTTGTAGTTATCAGTAGCATTGTACTTTCTGAAGCTGTTGCTGTCATTTTGCAGCAGTTGCTAATGAGATGTTATCCAGCTGAAATAACTGGCTAAGACTTGACTGCAGTTGCCTAAACCAGATACCCTTAACTTGAGAAGTCCCTCTTCTCTCTCTCTCTCTCTCTCCATCTTTTTCATGTCTTTTCCTTTTTCATCTTTTCTCTTTTAAAATAGGTGAAGGTTGTTGCCTAACACATCATGCAAAAAGATGCACATGTATGCTTGGGATGATTACTCTGTAGCATGGCAGAACCAGGCACTGATTTTTCTTTAGTGTATCTGACTGCTGATCTGGTTTGAGGAACAACTGCTGATACTCATTCTGGGGTCAAAATATTAAACATGTCAAAAGGTTACAGAGCACTTACTACTTGTCTTAATGGATTTTAGACTGCTCCATAGACCTCAGACTTCTAAATCTTGTGCATGTTTCCTGTGCTGATTAATTTCTAAATTTTATCTCCTTTTCATGCAACCACTTTGAACTGAGACCAGAAGGGAAGAAAGCAGAGTGGAGGGATGGGAAACTTGCTTTTTATAGTTTCAGCATTTGGCTGACTTGGAATCAAGCTGTAGTCAAGGGGGTGGTAAAAAGCTGCCTCTGTCACTTGTAATAACTGTGCTGTTCTCAGAGGAACAAGATAGTTCTCGGTTACTGAAAAAAAATCGTCTCAAAATTCTTTCCGTGCTGTTCTTGGTTAGTAACTGCTTATCTTGTCTCTTTCATGTCACAGATCAGAGGTCCATTGTGAAAACACCAAAGACTGTTCCAGACACAGATGAAGATGAGGGAGCTCAGTGGAGTTGTACTGCCTGTACTTTTTTAAATCACCCGGCCTTAAATCGCTGTGAACAGTGTGAAATGCCCAGGCATTTCTGAGCCAACAGGCCCATTACCTTCTGTAAAAGCATAGCAAACGTACAAGGAACTACCCAGTCATTGAGGGGCAAAAAAAAGAATTAATGCACAGGATTTTGTAAAATTGAAGGTGTGACGAGATGTTAAATGTCAGCCCACAGAGCTAGTAATACCTCAGTGTTGTGTCACAGGCAGTTGAAATTGATCGGCTGAAAGGTAATCTGCTGAAAGACTCGCCAGCTGCCTAAACCGTGTACAGTATTACCAGTATCCCAGTAACACACACCATGTTCAGTGCTTGGGTATTGCCCATCCTCTGCTCTGCCCCGATGTCACTACTGAGTTTTGACAGGGGGAAGGAATAGAGTACTAGCGTTTCTGTTTTTGGAGCTTTCAGTGAAACACTACATGCACAGAGGAGATCTAAAAGGAACAAGGTTTAACTGTTTAAACTGTTTGCTGCCACATAGTGCCTTCGATAAAGGGAAGAACTTCCCAGTTCAGTGGTACTCTTTGCCTTGTCTTCCCTGACAACATCTCTGTGAAGCCAGAAATCAGCACAGTCACATCTAAAGATGAAAAGGAAAAACTGCATGCGTTGTCTGTACAGTACACACAGTGAAATACCCCAAAGCTTTTCCTACTGTACATAGCTCTAGAGCCTGCTTTAAGTGATTTCTTTTCTTCACCTTTATTATTTTCTTGTACTTCTGTATGTATAGCGTAATAGTCTTTTTGTTAACTTTCTTTTTTTTCCCTTTAAGTGATTAAGCACGATCATGTCCCTTTTTTTAAGCTTTTATCTGAGAGAAGCAATGCCTTAAAATAAGAGCATTAATAAGAAACTATGCACAAAACAGCTTTCCTCTGCTCATTCTGTACATTGCTCTTGTAAATGCTGATGATCTGTGAAGACCTGCAGATGCAGCGTGGTAAAAATGCAGGAAAAGTTGGAAGAGTTATACATATAGTTCACTCGTACACTGAGTTTTACGGTGGGTGACACAAGGTAGCGTTTTGTCTGGCACGAGGAAACTTAAAGAAACTTTCAACCCACCAACAGATCAGCATCCGATTCAAGCTCACTTCATCTGCTGGGTGTCTTGCAGACTCCTGAAGAGAGATTCATTGGGGAAGTACATACAGTGCCAGAATCAACAGCAGCAGCATCGTACAGCTTTGTTCAAGGACTTTAAATGCTTTCCTGTTTTGGCAGCCAGTTTCTAAACCTGACTTTGTGGTGAAGTCTCATATTTATAGAAAACAAGGATAGCAATATTTAGGACAACTGAAATAAAGGCTGGAAAAGAGAAATCAAACAGACTTGAACACTGAAGCAACCTCAAGCATCTCTTTATTTTGATGATCTATTTTTTTAAGGAAGATATTCACATGATCGGGGATGTGCGTAACCGAGATCAAGAAAATGGAATTCCAGTACAGTATGCATGAAAGACGGCACGCAAAGAATTATGTAGCAGCACTTAGCGTGAGGCTGGAGGGAGTGCTAACAATGTAGCAAGAGACAAAGTAGACTGTCACCCACTGTAAACATTTGCCAGTGGACACTTTTATTAGGAGTTTTACAAGTGATCTATGTGAATGCACAGAGGCCTTTCTTTTGAAGGCTTTGCATTTTTTTTTATGTGGGAAGAAAATGCCAATCCCAGGTAATTCGGCAGTAGACCCAAAGCACTTGCATTCAATGCGTTTTGTTTATAAAATGAGGCCTTGTTTTTCAGCTTCATCTGCAGTTCTATGTGAAGATTGACAAATCAGTTTTTACCTGTTTATTAATAAAACCTAATTTGGATATCTTGAGTTGATGGTTTTGTGATTTAGCTGGGTAAACTGTCTTTGTAACAGATAAGTTATTTATAAAAATTAAAAAAAAATATATTCTAATGTTTGATTTTGTGATTTGTTTGCTTTTTTCATGCTGTGGAGAAACAGAATCCTCAACGGAACAATAAGCATTAACAGTGTTAAATGTAGTTTGATTTCTTATGACCAGAGATTTTACTTAAGCCTTTGTTATGTTGAATCTCGTGCCTTTCCTCCTGTGCATTATTCTGTTTAATACCAGTTTGATGAGTGTAAGGAATATATTCCGCAAAGTCACACTGACGAGACTGTGTCCTGACCAAAGAACCATTCACTTATTCATAAAGTAGTAAGCTCAACACAGGCCCTTTTTTACTTCATGCTTTAAGGGTTTATGATTTTAAATATATTTTTCTGATTCCAAATGGGCAACCACTTTGTCCAAGGTAATAGATGACATACTTTGTGTAGTGTGAATATAAGCACAGTTTAAGGATTAATATGGTTAAACTGTGTATTTTGGTGCTATGTGTATTATAGTGCTGTGAGATGTGGAGTGTTCCTGGACGTGTCTTTCCCACTTGGACCCTGTCTAGACAGACATTTGGTATGTGGAGTTGGGCTTTCCTGAGACACGTTGGTGCCGTATGAAAGCCCTTCAGGGGGTATCTATAAACAGATGAACTACAGATCCAGCAAAAAACATCCCGTAGCACAGATTGATCAACTGGAGTGCCTTAATCTGCTGTATGAAAAATAAGTGTTTGGAGTGAGGAGGGCAGCTGTATTTTAAAAAGCAAACAACAAACTCCAGTCAGCTATAGGGTGGAAAAATCATGTTGTGGGAAATAGGTAGATGGAATTCTGCTCATCCTATCAAATGTGCAGTTGATTTTTCCCTGCATTTATTTGAGTGTTTATTTTCTGGCGGAAAAAAATGAATGTTTACATCCTAGCTCTGGATAGCTATGTAGAGCCATCAACACTAGTATGAGGCAGTGTTTTCAGTAACTGATCCTGGAATAGTGGGACAAGAGAAATGACATATCCAGTGTTGTCTGTTCTGCTGACTTCTACCTTCACGGGTTTTATGTTCTTCCTGTATTTCAGGTCATGTGCATCATTAGCTCTTCCTTCAAGTTGTCACCAGTATATTGGCATATCACTGCTGCATATTTTTAAACGTTAGGTTTTTAAGGATTTAAATTTTGAAGGATGAAATACAACTAGATTTCACTGCTGAATTTTTTTTTCCTCATAGAATATAAATATAAAAAAATTGAATATATGCAGTAGGGGCAGACAAAGAGCTGCTGTGTCACATCGGCTCTGTGGAACTGACTTGAGTCCCCATTGCTAGCTTTCTAGATAAATTAGAAAAATGTTTCTCATCTGCAGTCGCCGATCAGTGGGGCTATTCTGTTGCCCTGGAGCATGGTTATGTGTGGCACTCCTGAAAATTGAGTGAGGATATCAAATCTCACAATTGGTCTCAAGCTAATGATAGAATGATTTTGAAATTATGTGGTCGGTATTTGTGCCTGTCTATGTATATTTGTTTTATTCGTGTGAGCTTAGTCAGTTTTACAGTCTTGAAATGTCTGTCTTCAGCGTATTTTGTAGACATCCAGGGAGAAGACATTTTTCATTTTAAGGAAAGTATCCTTACCAGTACTGCATTTCTTCAGTTGAATTCTTCTACCTTGAATGTACTTCGGAGCCTGGACACAAGTTAAAGGAAGATTTGATTAAAAATATTGAAAAAGCATTAAAAAGGAAAAAAAAAAAAGGGCCAAATGTTGAAATCTATTGAGTATTTATGCTTTTCAATACTATTTTGATATTCTAAAATGGGAGTATTGCTGTAAAACAGCGTCAAACTTTTTGATGCACTACCGATGCTATTAATTAATTGTATCTTGTGAATCTGTGGCAACTCTCACTAATATTTAGTTCCAACTTTAACAAGGAAATGCTTTGATGTACTTTATTTTTTTATTTATCTTTTAGTTTAAAAAAAATATAATTTGTACAGAAAATACAAATTAGCTTTAAACTTTTGATTCTTTTCATTGGTACTGAGTAGAATGATTACCGCGTGTTCCTCTTTCAAGCCTGGCTACTTGAATAGCTCTTCTGTTGCAAACTTTGAGGAACAGTCTTTGATTTTATGTAGTTCAGAATGCCTTGTGAGGCTCATATTTTATGTAAACTGCTTAAAAATTACTGGAGAATGAGAGAACAGGAAGAGTTGGTGTGAAATGTTTGAGGGTTTCAGGCTCCATGATGAGCTTAAGTGCTATAGGAACGCTTGGGAATGATGACGAACATTTAGTCTCTGCATGGCATTCTCAGTTTTGACTTTTTTCCTTTTTGATACAATTCTTAAAAGAGTATTTTTTGTTTTCCTTCAAGCAGCTCTGTATTAGTGATATGTTTGCAGTAGAGCTTCTCAAATAGTGCCACCTTCAGAGGCAGCGCTGGTAGACTCACAGAAGTGCTTCCTTCAGTCAGGCTTTAGACATGTTGATTCCCAGCAGTGTAACTTGATCTAATTATGTTTTCATCAAATATGCAGATATTTTTCATATTTAACCAAAATGTAACAATCTCCAGCCAGTGCAATACTGCTGCAGACATGAGTTTAGCTGAATGTTTTTCTCAGTGTCTCATTCCCTTCATTGATGTAAGTTGCAGAGATGTGTGTGTAGTTACAGTGGACTTTGAGCCAAAATGATTCATTATCTACATGGGTTCAAACTGCCTGTTATTTGCAAGCTAATTTAAAATAATAAAAAACTACCATATTGCATGTGAGAGCAGATTTGGGTACTACTCAAAGATGCTTGTATAAATATAATGCCATTTTTTATGGATGTGCATTGTGTTACTGCTTTGAATTCTGTAAGTGCGTGCTATTTTTCCATACCATTTATAGGAATGGAGCGCCAATACAATTTTGATGTAGTTGATTTGGTAATGAATGGAGGAAATGTATGTGAAGCATTTTTAACATAGTTTTGTCTTAGTAGATATCAGCAGACCACATCCAGCCTGTGACTGATAAGCTTTGCCTAAATTTAAGTTCCTGTTGCAAGTGACTGCCATCCAGGGCTAAGAAACAGGGTGATGGAGACAGGGGAAATGGAGGAAGGAATGCTGTGTCCTTTGTTCTTCCTATGCAGAAGCAAGTACTGTTGCTTTTTCTGTGCCCTGCTGTTACATGAGAAGTAAAATGTGGCAAATATAGGGCCTCAAAAGGCTGTAAGTGTTGGTTGGGAACTTGGAACACAGCAGCCAGAGCATGCCTGGCCATGGAGATTCATCGTGTGCGTGGTCTGTGGTACCTTAGAAGTCTGTTGGTACAATAAATGCATTTGTCACATCTTGTAGCCAGTCGGCAGGGGCATTCCTTGTTTTTGTGGTGGCTGTTGAGTTGGTTCATGTGTTACGTTCCTGGGCACAATGACCAAGTGCGTTTCTGTCCCATTATTTCTTTGCAGGCACATATAACACGATGCCAAGTAAGGTCAGCAGAAGAACAGTGAGGTTAGGGGACAACAGCATCAGAATGTTCAATTTTCCTGCATTTTGGCAGGAAAGGACATCCGGCATGTCAGGCTGGCTTCGGAGGCAGCGGGTGGTGCGGTCTGTGTAGGAGGTACCCAGAGACAGCTCCACATGACTCGTTTCTCGTCAAACGAGAGAAATGTGGGTGTCACCGCTGCGTGGCTGCTCACGCCGTGGCTGTGCCTCCATCGTGTGCCAGGGTCTCACGCCCCATTACATGCCAAGGCAAGGTTCAGAAGGCCCTCCTGAGAAGGGCGGTGGGAAGCGAGTCCCTGGGATGTCGCATCTGGCTGGTGGGCAGCTGCTCACCTGCGGCAGCGGAGAGGTGCCTGCTGCTAAAATGGGTTCTGCTGCCGCTGCCGTGGTTGCAGCGGTTGGACACTTACTCCTGAAAAGAGACACTTTGTAGTGTTAAAAGAAAGGCCGGTGCGTCAGTAACCCTGGATTAGCTTTTTACTATCATACTGCAATAATAAACTCTTAAAAGTGGTGTTTTCTAGTTAGGGTGGTAAATGTAGAAGTGAGTTCAAAGAGGTTAGTGAATATTGATAGCTCTTCCGATGTGACAGGGAACGTGTGTTTCGGATGAGGGAATGAATGTCTGGAGCGAAAACTTGATTACGAAAATTATCAGCCCAAAAACTTCAAATAAAGTATTAGTTTTTTGGTGGCTTTATGTTGATCTAAGACCATAAGCAATGCAACGTTTGCGAGTACAGAATGCTTCTTATCAGCTGATATTAAAAAAAAAAATTTACAAACTACTCATGGTAGCAACTCAGTAGTTACCTGTAAATTGGGAAGCCCTTTTTTGGTTTTGTTGTTTTTAATATTTGGCATTTCATGTGTTGTATGCTGGGTGGAACATAACTGGATGGATGGATTTATTTTTCACAAAATCTTTTCTCAGTTTTCCTTGTGTTGTTTGGTTTTGCTTTGTGTTAGATTTCCAGAATGGCTTGCTTAGTGTCTTACCGTATTAAAATTAGAGGCTTACTGTCACCCGGTGTGGGGAGCTGCTGTTCGGAAGAAAGCTGCAGAGGACGCTTGCATGCGTTGCACTCCTTCCCACTCCTCCAGTTACCTTGGGGCTGGAGCTGACTGGGAGCCTGTGGACAGTGGTGAAAAAGTGTGAAGTGCCACTGAAAAGCCGTTTGGCCAAAACTGAGTTTGTCTAAAGGGGCCTTTCAGAGAGGACAGGGAAGGGACATTGGGACAGTTGTAGGAACCACCTTCTTGTGCAGCAGCTGCAGCAGCAGGCCCTGCGCTTCTTTCTGCTGGAAGGTTTATGGCACCGCTTCAGGGTTTCTGCGCTTCCTCTCGTGTATAACCTGTAAAGACATCCTAAAGATAATAGAGGTTTTCTCACAGCCTTTGTGTTGCAGTAGTGGTTTTTGCTGCTATTGGGGGCGGAATGGGGCAGTGACATAGTCAAACGGTCGCAGAAGATACTGAAATAAAATTGTAAAGGTGCCACGGGTGCCAGTACCACCACAGCGATCGTTATCTTGGCAATATCACTGTCACCAGCTCGCTTTCTAAAAGATGCTCTTCCCCGGTGACATGGCACCTCCGCTCCGAGCAGCGTGCGGAATGTGGACCCAAGGTTTTGCTGTTCCCTGTGCCTTAATTTGTCTCTGTGCCTATCTCTGGCTTTATCTTTTCAGCTTTTATTTTTCCCCTCTGTAGTTAGAGACTTGAACAACCACTCAAGACATGTTTCCTATGTTTTGTTGGAGCTATCCAGTAGCTACAGTGAAAATTTGGATTAAAGCTGGGATGCGTCTTCTGTTTTCTGTCGTGAGCCTTTTCCTTCCCTCTGTGTTTTGGGGCCAGAAATCAAATTTAAATACAATCCGAGGAAAGAAAATACTGTCTTCCAACAGAGACACCTGGCCCAATTATGAAGAGATTGTCACGAGGCGTCTTTTCTGTCTGCAAGAGTCACTTTTTGGTAGCTCAAGTCTACGGATTAAAATTGCTGTGTCATTGAGTGGATGTTGGAAGCTGTCATCGGGCATCCAGCTGGAAGTCTGAATGCGGTTTGATGCCGTGTCACAGACTTCTTTGGTGGTTTGGAGAAAGTTGCCCAGGTCCTGGTCTGTCTGTTCCATGGCAGCAGTATGACCTTCTCATTATTGTGGTGTTTCTTGTGCAATTCCCCTGCGGTTGTGAAAGCATTTGAAGGTGGGTGCCTCTTTTCATGTCTTGTATCCGTGTTCCTGAATGCTGAGGTTTTCAAGAAGTGGGGCTGTGTGCTAGAGGTTTGTACTATGCCAGTGCATGTAAGCTGCTGCTGAACTTCAGTGTTAAAAGGGAGGGNGAGGGGNAAAAAAAAATCGAACAGGCAGCATAACTCTTGGCTTTAGAAACCTTTGCTAATCCTTGTCCTGTACATGAGAGAAAACAATGTCATGTTAGTGGTTTTTGAGCTGAATGACATGACAAAAGCTTTCCCTATTTAATAATGATTGGTAACGGGGGGGTGGGTAATGTTCTCCTGAGCTTTTAAATTAAACTGCTTAGGCTTTTTTTGAACCCCTGAGGAAACCCAGTGCTGCGCGGCCTGGCCAGTGTTGTGGCCCTACAAGCTTCACTGCTGGCCCTGGGACTCTGGACCACATGAAACAGAGCAGCCAGCTAGCGAGGGCTGATGTTGCTGTGCCTTAATGGACCTGCCAGCTGCCCCAGCAGGTCTCGCCAGGGAGTGCTTCTTTGTCAGCCCCACAGCCCTGGCCATCGAGCTCCATGCGCCAAACTTCTCAGTAGGCTTGCTCTGAAAATCAAGACTTTACCATTTTTCAAGGCAGCTGTGATGCGTTCCAGTCCTCAGTGCTTACTGAAGCAGCAGCAGCGGTGGGGGATGGAGAGCAACTACTCAGTGATTCACAGTTGCACCCAGAACAGCTGTCAGGCGTAGCCGTGCTGTGCGATGCAGCGCTCGAATACCCCCTTCCCGCTTCAAGAAGCCGTATTCAAAGTGGGTACAACGTAAGTAACATGCAGAGGTATCTCTTGCCCAGTTCTGTTGAATGTCATCCATCTCCTGATCCAGTGTTTCGTGTTGGTTTTTGTTTTCTCTCACTCTCTGATACTCTCCTCTCTTCATCCTGTTCTGTTTCTTGGACCCATACCTGTATCCTGACATTGGGATTCAACCTATTGTGTGCATACAGTGGTTTTAGTTCAAGACTTGAATTGACATCTGGATCTCACTTGAACATCAGTCATCCCATGACAACCGTGCTTTTCTCTTGGTTTTTAAAACACTTGTATTAGCTGTAGTACTGCCCCAGAAGGTGGTGGGCAGCTACATGGTGATTTCAACTCACTTCATGCCTTTTAAATTCACATGTGAAATCCATCTCAGGACACTTGGAAGACAAAATGCATTGGGAATGCTTTGGAGCAGGAACTGCGTCGCATGCACACACCCCTTCCCCGCTCTAAGTGTCCTCCACTGGTTTACAGGGTTGTGCTCCGTGATGCTCCCCTGCTCTGTGGAGGTACTAATGAGCCATTTGTCCTGTGTTTTGGCAGCAGAAGGGCAGACCCTCTCTAGGGGTGACAGGGAATGGCGAATCTCAGCATTGCCCAGCATTTGGTCACAGCTGCATTTTTCTAACTAGTGTGGAAGGGCTTCTCATTCTGAGGCCAAAAGGAAGATGTTGTCAAGTGTTGATTAAATTTTTTTTTTTCTGAATTTTGATTGCATGACTCTAGCTAGGTCTCAGAAAGGTGACACGGCTGATTTCACAGCACAATTGGATTCTGCTGGTACTGCCATAACCTAATTCTTTTCATTTTTTTGAAGAGTAAAAGCTTTTAACTCCAATTTTATAAAAGAGCAGTCAGTAAAAAGCGCCAGTGAACAAAGGTCCAAGGTAGGTGGCATACACTGGATTGCTCAGAGGCTTGTTTAGCCTGTCATTCATCATCTGTCAGCACCTCCTGTGTGATCCTCTAAAGCAACAGCCACCACTGGTGTTTGAAAGAGCTTCCTTTCTGTGGCCATCTCCACCCTGGAACCTTGTGTTTAGCTGCAAAAGCAGCTCCATACCTGCAGTTGCTGTTGGCTGCTTCTGGATGGTTTTTATTTGGCGGCTTGAGAGGATGCCTGCCACCTGTCAGGACACAGGCACGGTTCTCTCTGTGTGTGCTCCAGCAACAACACGAGCCAGCACGCTCGCTGACCTTTTCCAGATGTTTCTTTCATCAGCCTCCGATATCTGCATTGATGGAGTTTGCTTTCCCTGCCTTTTTAGCCCTTTCCAGTCTGGAGCAGGTAAGCCTGCAGCGGTGTTTGTGAGGGGTTGTACAACCCCGTGTAGGTGCCGTGTGGGTGTGGGGAGGTTCCAAACTGCATATTTTGTTGTTTTCTCTTGACTTCCCTGCTAGCGCGTTTGATGGCGTGGGGCTCGATGTGATGCACACGAGCTGCTGAGTCAGCCCTGAGCTGGCAATGTTGTATTGTACCCCTAACCCCACCGAGGGCTGGCTGGTCACTGAGCAGGCGGGAGTGGAGCCGCTCTTCCCTGCTGCATTCAAAATGACGGCAAGGCCAGCCTGTCGGGACCTGCGCTCTCAGCTGCGTGACCCTGCGCTCCGCACGCAGCGTGCTGACGAGCAGCCTTTCCAGCCAGGGCCGCGGCAGCTCCCCTGGGGATGTTCCAGCGAAACCCTGTGCGCAGCCTGGGTTGTGGGTCCTTTCGGGTCCCAGCTCCGCATCAGTGCGATGTCACCTGACTTCGTGCAGGGGATATGGGTGTTGTGGCATTGGTTGTGTGCTCTGGAAGTCTTCTGGTGGATCTGTATACTTTAGAGTTTAATACTCTGTGCAACTCAGTAATTTTTCAGCTTAACTGCTTAGGAAATCAGTTAAGCATATTTCTTTCAGATTTCTCTTGCAGCCTTTGCTTTTATTGTGGCAATCTGTTGAGAGCAATTTTACTGAAAATACTTAAGTCTAAAAGTTTCCGGTTAGATGCATGCAAGAATGATGGGGGTGTCTTTCATTTTTGCAGATTCTTGTACATACAATAAAGCCTAGAAAGCACACGTAACTTTTGTAATCCTGTGACTAATGACTATGATGCAATTCTGCAGAAACTGCATCCTCCAGAACATAAAAGACTACATATTGAGTTCTGCTGGGTACCACAGATGCGGTATTTAAAACAGACCTGAATAAACGAAGGTGAGGATGGTGCAGCTGCCGGCCTGTGGGCAAATACGGGCTCTGTCAAGAGGCTGGGAAAATCCTGCTTTGGAGCCAGCATTGCTGCCACGTTGGCGACGCNCTGACTGCGCCCAAGAGGGTTATTTGTGCCTCTGGCAAGGAGATGAGAAGCAAGGCTGGAGGCAGATCTCGGATAGCCCGGAGCGCGAGCCTGTGTGCGCCGCGTTGCACACCCAGCCGCCACCTGGTGAGCCAAGGGTTTTATTTTTGATTTTACGGAGATGTGGGTGCATGACCCAGCTACTTGGCCTTGGGCAATTGTGCAGCTGTGGTGATCCTGCTCCCCAAAAACGCGAGGAACGAAGGTGTAAAAGGCAGGCAATAGGAAACTGGGTGTTTTGGATTGCTCTGGAAGAAGCTCCCCCAGCCCTACTGCCCCGCTGCCCTGCAGTTGCATGCCTGCAATGCTTCGCGTGTATCTGCTTGACTGTTGATTGACACACATACTGGATAATAAATGTAATTAGTTAAAATCCCCTGTGTTCAGATTGACCAATAGTGTCCAAAGTACACCTGGGAAGTCTTCAGAGAGAACGTTTGTAAGGCAATGCTCTCTGGACTTGAAAGTGTTTTGCCAATTAGTTTCTGTCTAAGGTTTAGCTGTGACACTAATCCCACTGGCAAACCTAGTTTCAGATTTCAGCTTTAAAATATAACTGGCAGCTCAGCAAATTCATAAAATTGATCCCCATTCACACTTAGTTTTGGCTTGTGTTAAGAATGTGCCAACCTGGAACTCTAAACTTGACCCCGAGTGACTTTCCCAGGGCTGCTGCCCTGAGAGGGGGAAGCCTGGCAGCAGCGCCTGGGCCCCAGCCAAGGCAAACCCAGGGCTCCTGGCGTCAGGGCAGCCGGAGCCTGAATCGCGGGTGAGGGGGGGATAAAAAGACAGAATAAAGGGTGGATTTTGTGAAATGCCCCCTTTCTGAAGCCCATTATTCAAGTGATCCTGCATTTGGCTCTCGCTGCTCCATGGTCTGACACGGTGCTGCAGCTTCTGTGGCCATCTGAGCTGCCACACGCGCTTTTAGGGCTGCTTAAACATAAGCGTAAAGTTACGACGCAGTGTAAATGCTGAGCAACGCAGTGTGTCTCGGCTCCTTGTGCGAAGCAGCAGCTAGCAGAAGGCGGTGGAATTGGCTCAGCTGGTGTGATCGAACCTCACCTGCAGGTATGTGGATTCCTTCCAGCCTTTGTGCCCAGCTTCGTGCCCAGCAGAGCTGACGTGCCCTGGTTCTGCTCGACGTGCAGGTGGAGCCGGCGCAAGCCCCACAGATGGGGCGGATGGATGGGTTTGACGCGAGTGGATGGGACCGGCTTGTGCCAGTCAGCCCTGGAGAAGCAAGGCCCGCCTCGAGTGCGACCGCACGGACGCCTCGCGGTGGGCTGGGTCGCTGTGGTTTTTGAAAAGCTATTGTGGTGTATGTCCTACAGATGTCACTTGCTAGATGTTTCCTTCAGGCACTCCACTTGGCGGTTTGTACTTTTTCTCTCGACAACTCTAAGCTCCTTTGGACAAATACAAGTATTAGGTCAGCATTTGCACTTTGCTCTTTGATGTTCTAGAACAGTGTCTCCCAAATACCATCCCTGTTTGCGTATGCAATATCATGAAAGATGAACAGAAGTAACCACTGCACAGTATTTTTTTCTACTTTTCTGCTCATCTAGAACTTGGATTCTCTGTCTCTCTTTTTCCGTAATATTGTGTTATTTTGAGTTCAGCTTAAAATGATGCTCTTTTTTTCCCTCTTCTGCGACGCTTAAATATGGCCTGTGTAACTGAAGAAAGATGCACTAAAGGTTTAAAGATCTTCCATCTGTTTCTTTAAATGAAACCAGGGCTTCAAATCCACCAGATGTCATATATTATGTTATGGGCAAAAGGATATTCACATGCTGAAGTTCTTCTCCGAGAATGTTTCCCTGCTGGAAATAACTTTTTTACAAGCTTCTGTGCTCCCTTCAGTCTCTTCCTAACAGGACCTCCTGTGGGGAGAACTTGGTATTTCTCATTCCGATGATAGTTTTGAGTAACGTTTATAATTGCCTGCCAATGGCTGTGTATTTTTTTGGCAATAACAAATCATAATCAAGTTTGCTTCCCAGCTAAAATTTCTTCAGCACCACTTTTGGAGTGGTGATCGGATGAACTGCAGCCTTTGCCAGGCTACGGTGGCATTTATGCCTTCGGTTTCCCTGGAGTTGCAGAATGTGGTTTTATTTATGAAATGCATTTTGCCATTTACCATTCCAAGTGGTAGAAGCCTTCCCCTTCCTCTGTGCTTCTCCTGCTGCTCCCCTTTAGGAAGTGCAGGTTGCTGTTTAGTCCTGTTAGTCAGTTCTTGTCTCTTTGCAGCTCTTCTGCTGACAACGCAAGGAGCACATTATTCCGGTAGTAAAACTCGATCTAATCTGGAAACCAAACTGCCAGACAGTGATGGCGTCTTTGTGTTCAGTGTTGTAGTTCATTCAGTTACTGTAGTTGATACCGCTTCTTATTTAGCGGTTTTCTCAGTTGTTTGGAGTCTCTGCAGATATTAAATTCCTGATACTAAATTCAGCAAGCTGACAGTCACAGGAGAGCTGCACCCTGCTTTGCTCGGTGTTGGAAGCGTGCAGGTGGATGGCAGCCACCCTTTGCAGTCTCACTTTGGCACAGCAGTACCTTTCCCAGGTTTATCGTACCACCCCAACAGGCAATATTTGCTTCTGCCAGCTCTATGCTTCTTTCATTTTATTTAATCTTTTTCATCTTCTATGAGAAAACTTATTTCCATTTGTCCAGTTTGGCTGTGTTTATGCCATCCGTGTTTTGCTGCCTGCTTCTGGTTTATGGTTTTGTTGTGCTGTTCAGTGTCCTAATACCCACTTGTCTTCTGTGTGAAACCAGCAGCGTGAGGAACTCCCTCAAATGTGCAGTCTTGGGGCTGGCAGGTGAAGGATGAGTGTTGCCTTTACAGTAGGATTTAAGGTGGTTAAGAGCATATGGTGGCTGAGTGTCTGTTAGCATCGCATTTGATCCTTAGAGAAGAGAAAGCCATACAAAGTCAGCACAAGCACCCGGGAAGGTAACTTTGCCTCCATTTCCTTCCCCAAACAGCTTTTGCTAGGAAGGCTGCTTGAAGGCAGGATGGGAAAACAGCCTGAGCATATTGGATCTCTGCCAAGCTAAAGGTATCTATGTCATGGTTTTAACCACAATAAAAACCAAATCCAAACAGTGTTTAAAAAAAAAAAAAAAAGACAAGGGAAAAAACAAAACAAAGGAAAAAAATAACACAAGGAAAAAAAGAAGGGCCAAAAGCCCCTTCAGCTGGAGCGCAGGGCTGAAGGGAGAGCTGGGACCCTCTCTGGGCTCAGGTGGGAGGAGTGGGTGGCACAGCAAGGGAGGAGGCCAGCGCCCGGCATGGGGGGAGCAGGAAACAAGAGTTGGGGCGGCAGTGGGTGGGGGCTTGTGGAGGTGGAAGGAGAGGGGTTGGGATGGGGAAGCGTTTTGTAACTTGTGACCCACTCCATAAAGAGTGCAACGGAAATCCTGAGCCGAGAAAGAATGGGAGAAAAAACAGTGTGGAAAAATTAGGGAAGCCAAGGGAATTGTGTGACCCAGGGGAAAGCCGAAAAGGAGGAGCAGGTGGTGCGATTATGCTGAGCAGTTCTGGTGCCGCCATTCATCAGAGGCACACCGTCTCGTTTCCTCACTGCCTTCGAAGGCCTGCCCGCCCCGCATGCCTTGTCCCAACTTTCTGGCTTGCTGCCTTGCGGCTGCTGTCCCCACAAATCGCTGTGTTCACAGCTTTGCTCCCATTGTGTGTCTGTTTTGATTGCATTTGGCACGTCAGCACACACGTACGTCTTACTAAAGAGTTCCTCCGGGCCTGCTGCAAGACTTCAAGGCAGCGAGCCCAGCTCAGGGCAGAGGAGGGATGGGGCTAAAATGCTGCAAAATCCATTTACTATTGATTGCGAGTCATAGCGCTTTCTTAATAATGCTAACGATATGTGGTGCTGTAAGATTAGACTGCTCTTCTCGAGAGTTCAAAGCATCCCAGTTCCACCAGCACGTAGGAGGTAAACGCTACAGCGGTCCTGTATGGATGTGAGTGAACGCAGAGCGGGCGCACCCTGAGGCAGCGAAGCAAAGGACTCGCAGTGGCGGAGCGAATGAGTTATGGCTCCAGAGGTAAAACTGAGATGTTCTGCCTCCTGGCTGGGCAAAAGTCCATGCAAAATGTGAAAGAAAATATCTAAATTATTATCTGAGAGAGATGCGTGTGAAGTACCTGTACCTTGCGTAGGAATGAGTCTGTCAAAGGCTGTCACCAAGGGCTTTTGGGGTTTTTTTTGGCTTGCAGAGGTGGTCTGTCGTGCTTGCTGGAGCACGGGGATTGCTTGTTCTTCCCTGGCAGTCCAGCTTTTTGAGGAGGAGAGAAACCCTGAAGCCTGTCTTGTTCTATTTAATTGTTTGTGATCGGTTCAGACGTTTGCTTATAAATTGTGCTAGTTCTTACAGGAAGTGAGTTAAAATATTAACAAAACTCAGAATAATTGGCAAATACGAGTGTTTGATACAAAGCAAGATTATCTACTTCATAGACCCTCTTAGAGCATTAATTTTTATGGTATCTAAGCTCACCAAATTATTAGACTTGTCACCCATGTTCTGTGAGGGAGAAATTTCTGTAGTTGGGAAGAGGTGGGAGGGAGGCACTGAGAGCTGCCCGGGCCTTCATCGGGTGCAGAGGACCCCGCTCTTCCCCCCTTTTTGTCCAGAGGAGCTGTTGCACAGGTGCCTTCCACCCAAGACTTCTCAGCGAAATATTTGTATCCAGTTTCCCCAGCCCCTGGTAAGGAAGGGTGTCTATGGCTTCCTAACCTTTTGGGAAAGGATGAGGGTAAAGAAGGGAAGGAAGAGGAGTCTCTTTTATGACTTTTTTTTTTTTTTTTT
>Ga0065711_1036996_pt1 | contig 20326 bp, 13 predicted proteins | sample Hoacrofraction12_FD_59098 | JGI IMG/M metagenome (GOLD analysis project Ga0065711, IMG submission 59098) | Hoatzin crop microbial communities from Cojedes, Venezuela - Epithelial fraction 12 v2 (version 2) | ecosystem: Host-associated > Birds > Digestive system > Esophagus > Crop | place... | reverse complement strand
TTCCAGGGCTCCGTCACCCTCAGAGGGAAGAAGTTCTTCCTCATGTTCAGACGGAACTTCCTATGCTTCAGTTTGTGCCCATTGCCCCTTGTCCTGTTGCTGGGCACCACTGAAAAGAGTCTGGCCCCATATATAACCACTTAAGCCAAAAGGAGAGTACCCATCTTTCTATGTCCAAAAGACGTAGCAATGGACCATGCTGGATGTGGACTGGCACACACCATCTCTGCACTCGTAGCATGACGAATTCATAACCCGCTTGACCTGTTACGGCATACTAAAGAGATGACTGCATTGCTTTTTGGGAATAATTTTATTCTCCTCCACTGTCTGAAAGGTCAAACGTCTTTGACCTCCACAAATAACTGGTAACACTAAGACATGATGAAGAACTGGTTCTTTCTGTGCAATTTAAAATCACGTTAGGGAATGGAGACAAAAAATAGTTGAAACAGTCACTTTCCACACTTATGTTTTTACCTCTATTTCTAATAAAACACTCAATGTAAGTATAAAAAACTTCAGACAATTATCTGAGACCGGTGCTTACGCAGGAACCTCAATGTATACCAGAGGGACTGAGGATGAAAAAACTATTCTATCTCTGTTCCTTTCTCTGATTTGTATCTGTGTTTATGTCTATATCTTCTCTATATCAAAGTCTCCAAAACTTCTCCTTTGCCACTGTAAGGGTATTTATAATACCTTCAACATAAACTTCTACATAGAACTAGTACTTTCAAGTAAAATTTTATCACTTAATAATTATTTTAAACTAACTTGGCTCTTCATTAAAAGAATCCTAGGGAGATACATTTACATCTGCACCTTTCAATAGTACCCCTCCTTCTGCATCTTAAAGGTTATTCCAACTCAGAAGCTCTTTCCCGTTCCAGCAGGTAAATGCAGACACTATTGCCACCACCTCTCAAGATTTGCGATCTCTCTTTCTGGAAACCAACTATAAGTCTAATGTAAATATACATATAAAACTCTGTTCAGTGATTTTCTTGCCCTGCCCATGCTACAGATTTATCTACTAGTCACTTCTGTTAAAATACACACCCTCCTTATCTTCAAGGAATCAGGCACAGTCTGTCTGAAAACAAACTTGATTATAAGGCATCAATAACAGATGGCAGCAAGTCAAAGAACATTATAGATGTCATTTGCCAAAGGAATTTTCTTACAGCTTGTGGACACTGAATTATTGACACAGACTGTTTGTTTTTTTTGGAGTGGCTGGCTTTTTTTGCAATACTGTTTTTATTATAGTATTATAATGGTAAAGTTTTCTGGAGGCTATCATTATGCTTTACTCTCTAGCTCTTCCTAGAGGTTCCTTTTCGGACCTGAGTATGATAGCTATATAGGTGAGATCATTTCAGAAATCTTTAGATATTGGCTATGGAGTGATCTGAGCTAGTCATCAAGAAGTCCCTTTGGATACAGCTGAGAGGAAATCACCAACACATGGTGATTCAACTGACCTAGCTTAGGTAGCTAGCTTGGGCTGGAAGAGTTTTATAGTTAAAATGCCCATTTCCCTCCGTTGATTATAAAGGACATCTAGACAACTAGTTCAGACAAAGAACCACTAAAACAACTATCATTTTGTGAGAATAAGCCTGTCCAAAAGACAGTCAATGTTGCTTTAGAAATCATTCAAATAGGACTAAATACAGAAGGACGTAAGAGGTTATGCACACTTACAGTGAGATGATTCAGATCTGTACGATTAGCCACAGGCACAGTAAAAATCACCTATTAGTAAGCAATGCAATTTTTTTTCAGATGTCACAGCAGGGAGAATTTTAGGGAAAGAATGGTGAAGGTGAAGAGCAGTTTCTGAGGATGTTTACAAGGAATGCTTTCCATGCACTGTGGGAATAGGAAAAAAAAAAATCTCTTCTTTGTGAAATTTAATAAAAAATGTCATCACTCTGGCACTGTAAGTAGGAGGGAGCAGGGACTGACCATACTGTTTACATACAAGAAAGCATTGTGCATGGTGGAGGTATAACAAAAAGTCAGATAGAAAGAAGTTTGCGTAGAAGCAATGGAATGGCAAGGATCTTTGGAAAGATACACAAAAGGAAGCAACATCTTCAAAACAATGGGCAAACAAAATGGTCTCTGCTGGTGTCTGGGAAAAGTAAATACTTGGTTTTCTTTTGCTTTTGCGTTTCTACAAGGCGTTATAGTACTACCTAGCTTACTTTCCTAACCAATAATATCTGCATACATTTTATGTGCAGTTCTCAGCTTACACTAATAGCTGGTGATGGACACTCACGTGAATTTAAAGGCTGAAGATTATTCAGCAAAGTCACCGGAGCCATTCCCCAAGGTACCCTGCTGCTCCTGCTCCATTTTTGAGGAAGCATTGATGGGACAGAAGTCTATCTGGATCTTTGCAGCTCAGTCAACCATTCATCTTACTGATACCATCAAGCTAGCCCAAACTGAAGGAATTGAAAGCCACACCTAGTGTCTAGCTGAATTTTCTCTTGCTGCCTTTTTAGCCCACTTTTAGTCTCTTTGTGCATGGTGGGCATGCAGAACAAATAATAATTTTTTTTTTCTGTGCAAAAGTCTTTTATGTATCTCAGGATTGTTATACCTTCAGTTGTTTTTGCTCAAAAACAATCCCATTTTTTTCAACTCTCCTTTGTAGACCATGCTTTCAAGACCTCTAATCATTCTTCCTGATCTTCTCTGAACTATCTTCAATTAGGCCACATGTCTCTTGATGTTTACTGAACAAAGTCATGTGGATCTGTTGAATTTGAAGTAAATACAAACAAATAGTGGTGCAAAGCTGTGCTGGAGCAGAAGAGGCAAAGACTGTGGTTGAGAATAAGACAATTATGTTAATAACTTCTTATCCTCAGTCTATGCATGTTCTTGGGAGTTGTCAGCTGAGCCTTAAGGAATGCTGAGCCATTGTTATTCACCATCTTTACTCTAATTAAACCACATAAATAAAAAGTGCCAACATACAGCAACCTTTGAAGATATTGAATCTCTAACACATATTGCTTTTCATAGCTGTGCTTTATTTTCATTTAAATAATAATTAGATTTTGGAGAGGAGATAAGGCTGAGGGGCACACCTGAACCTGCACCTGGGAAGTGCTGCTGGTTCTGGACATTGGAATCTGCGGGCCTTGGTTATCCACCAGCTCTACTTGCCCTGAGCAGCCTGACATCCGCCTTTACAGGGACTAGTGTGTACCAGGATTAAAAGTCTTAACAGCAAGTAGCCATAGGTTGGGAAAAGTATCTACATTTTCTAAATAAACTCCACTTTCTGAAGTTCCCAACTTTCCAGCCTCTCTCCAGCTTTTTAGGTTGGTCACTTTCTTTCAACAACAGCCCATGTCTTCATGTTCCCTTTTTGTTCCTCTCCACACGAGTCAGGGTCACAATTGCTCTCCCAGAGCTGCTCATGCATATGTTTGCTGTCTTGCATCAATCTTATATGACACAAATTTCCCAGCCTACAATTTACTCTTTCTGTCTTTCCATTCTCTGCTTCTTCACCAAAAGTTCCCTCCAAACAAAAATTGCACCCACATATCTTGTGAAACGAGCCCTGACTCAATTTAGTGCAAGCCCCATTCTCGAAAAGTTGCACCCTACTTTCAGGGCCTGACAGGCTTTTGTACCTCTCCCTTGCCTATCTGACTTCTGAACTCTTAGCAGGAAGATGTTCCAGGGACCCTGCATTGCACAGTGTTGGAGATCAAAGCGTGCTCTTTGATCTCAGAAGACCTGGAGCCTCCCCTTTCTCATTGCAGTTCCCCACCACACCTTAGCTTTACAACATTTTGAGAGAGGCAGTAAAATGGGGAAGAGAGAGAAAAAGGCAAGGTGGAATTTTCCTGAATTTCCCATATTCCCTCAGGATACAAACTATGTGTCTCTCCTTCTCCCTTAGTTATGTCTGCCAGCCTCAGAACTGGTCTCCTAAGATTATGTGATCTGCAGATACAATGGTAAGTAAAACAGTGCAAAAGCCTTGGGTGTTATAAGAATAAAACCTATTAAATACCTAAAGAAAAATCCTGAACAAGAGCAAAGCCATGACATTTTGCAGCATAAGGATTAGCTACCATGTAACATACTATTAAAGGTATATTATTGCTTCTATCATTATCTTAATAGCCTGATAGATAAATATTTACAGCAATCCAGTAAGGTGAGGAATTCTGTGTTACTAGAAATGAAAACAGCCGCTGTTTCAGTTTTGAGGAAAACAAACCGACTTCTGATTTTCTATTGAAATGTGACCCATGTATTTGAGACTTCACTGGATTATACCTTAATGCAGTTTTTTCTGTCTGGTTTCTGGCTCTGGCTCGGTATCGTACTAGGAGCAGGTCTGAAGGTTGAGGCCAACTCTTTACACTGATCCTACTCCTAAATAAAAGCAATGACCTGCATGGAGTTCCAAGCCAGCTCCATTCACTCCTCCCCAGGGTCTTGCAACAACACACAGAAAATGGAACCATATTTTTAGACCTCTAGTAAGAAGTGCATAGTGGTTCAGTGTCCTCAATGCAACAAGAAGATTTCACCTCCTCTCCTTAAACCAATGTGGGACCCCATCAGTCCTTGTTTGCAGTCCCACGGGGCCAGGCAGAGAGCCACCAAGGTCACCACACACTCCCTCATGGCAGTCATGCAGCAGGGGCTGCTACATGCCGTGAGACAGCAGAGGAAAACTAGCCTGGTGAGATAACTCTAATCAGCTACCAGCCCTGAACAGAACAGGGAATAAAACATGTCTGCTGTCACTTATGATAGTATACACCGTCCAATTTAATTCAGTTGGGTTACTTTAATACTCATCTCATTCCCTATTTAAGCATAGGTGATTCTTTATTAACTTTTCCTAACAAGTCACTCTCAATTGTACTCACTGTATGCATTATCCAGTCCAGATATTTTGGGGAAAGGACGTGTTAGAACAGACATCTTTCCAGTTATGCATAAATGGGGCCATTAAGAACACATACACCTTAAAAAGTTTAGCCTTACTTGAGTATGTGCCTCTGGCAAGACTGATTTTCTGCCAGTATTTCCTTGTATGTAAGAAGAAGGCTGAGACCTCTAATCGTACAGACAAATGAACACCTGAGTTTATGAATTTTATTTTCCTTCCCAACTCTTTCATTCTAAGAAGTCATTGAAGAAGGATCTGTATTTTATATTGGTCAAATTTTTTGGTATATATTGCTCTTTCAACAAAAAAACTGACCCACACATTTCCTCCATTGTAGTCCCAGTTTTCTTGACTGCTACATTCTCCATTAACTTCAGGGTTTTTTTAGATATGATAACTGAGTGAGCAGTTGCACTCAACAGACAACACAGAAAATAGCATATCAAAGCTTGATGTTTCTTGAGTAATATCACAGATAGTACATCAGGTTCTGTCTTGTCCAAGAGCATCACCTCGCCCTTTCTAATTTGGCTCAATTCCTTACCGTACCTATCCATGCCAGAAATATTCTTAAATTTTCCCTGTATGGTTTCAATTCTATATTCACAAAGGATGCAACATAAAATAATCTGCACAAAGCAGAGATCAGTCTGAATCATGATGTTTGCATACAGATCCCGAGAGTACTCATGTCTAGGAGAATCATATCTGGGGAATAAAGAATTTTCTATATAATAAAGCTTGCAGTAAATGGCCCAAGCTCCCTGACACCCAGCTTTTGCTGCACTGACTCTACCAAAGCTATACCAAAAAAGCTCTTCTTTTGCTAAATTGTATCTATAAGGGCTTCTTAATGAGACTACAGCACCATTTGAATCAGAGCTGACCTATATAAGAATAACAAAGCAATTAAGGAAAATAAATTTGGAGTTGTGGGAGGAGGAAACAAAAAAGTGGGGAGCTAGCTCGCTGTGGCAACAGGAAGAGGAAGGGAAAAGGAAGAACTGAGCAGGGTGGAGAAGTCCTAAAGTACTGGGATTACCATTTCTATTGTGATGAGGAAGGGATCATAGTGATGGAGGCAGTTGAGCACAAATGCCCCACATTGTCCAGCTCCAACCTTCTCCTCTTCCTCCATGGAGGAAGCAGTAGGGTCTGAAATAGGCATTTGATCCGCTGCTGGTTTGCTCCTCTTCCTTCGTTCTTAGGAATCTCATCTCCACAGTGGTTGCCTGCCTGACCTGGACATTGAGTTGCTGGATCATGTCCAGAGAAGGGCAACGAAGCAGTTGAAGGGTCTGGAGAGCAAGTCTGATAAGGAGCAGCTGAGGGAACTGGGGTTGTTTAGTCTGGAGAAGAGGAGGCTGAGGGGAGACCTTCTTGCTCTGTACAACTGCCTGAAAGGAGGTTGTAGTGAGGCAGGTGTTGGTCTCTTCTACCAAGTAACTAGCAATAGGACGAGAGGCAATGGCCTCAAGTTGCATCAGGGGAGGTTCAGACTGGATATTAGGAAAAATTTCTTTGCTGAAGGAGTGGTCAGACATTGGTATAGGCTGCCCAGGGAAGTGGTGGAGTCCCCATGCCTGGAGGTGTTCAAATAACGTGTAGATGTGGCACATCAGGACATGGTTTAGCAGGCATGGTGGTGTTGGGTTGATGGTTGGACTTGGTGATTTTAGAGATCTCTTCCACCTTAATGATTCTATGATTCTGTAATTGTGTCCAGCAATAAATTGTTGTTTCTGTGAGCCAGAGCCAGAAGACCCTCAATGCAACAGAGACAAAGCACGGCCCTGAGATCCTATCTCTGCCAAAAATCCACCAAACTGATTTCCACTGGAGGGTATTTAATTGACTGCAGGTAGACTAAAAATAAAGAAAAAAAAAGTGTTTTATAGTGCAGTTAGCTGCAGTTTTCTTGGAGCAACAAGGCATTATTCTAGGTTGCTACTCCATTGTCATCCTTTGCAAAAATGAGGTCTCACATAATTAGTGTCTGGAAAGATAGCAGGTGTCCAAGGCTGGATTTTTTTTCCTTCCTTTTCTTTTTTCTTTTGTAGCATAAAGGTGAGTTCACAACACTGTCTGTTATGTTGAACTCAAGCTAGATCCATCTGAACTTCAATTCATCCCAGCAGCAAACTGTTTCTTAAAGACCTGTCAAATGCCTATATTCTGTGGATCATCACAGGAGCTGACAGTGCGACAAAGGTTTGAAATCCAGTGCATATCACTGGAGGATGCCATTAAAATGAAAGTGAGACCAAAACCTCGCAGCTGTCACTCATTATCTAGGACATTCTCACACAGTAGATCACACATGCTTCCCTTTATCTAACATGGGTCTCCTCTTCTAACCTTCCCATTTTTTCTGAAATGAAATAGCTTTGAACAAAAACATCTTGAAACAAAAAATCCATAAATCTGTATTAAAGATCTGCATTTCTAGTCCATTCGGAGTTCTCCTGCATGTCCAGCTAATCACTGTATCTCTCTTTTTGGTCACCTGCTGCTTATTCTATAGGCTGTTATATTTCAGCGCTTGAAGAGAAGAATAAATAGGAATGACAGAATTTCAACCATTCAAACAGAGCTTTTACAAGAAAAATTGTCCTCAGACACTTGCCCTTATCTCAGACCAAGCCTGAACATAACTTTGTTCCGATTCAAAAGATACAGGCTAATAACATTTCTGTCCTCATTATTTTTGGAGTTTTCTCCCATTTTTTCAGTTCTGGTTATGACTGGGAATTTAATGTCTCTGATATCTAGATCAAGACTGCATCAGTACTGTCAGCGAACAGCTTTTAGTCATGAGAAAAGGTTGGGTCTTAGCTGTATTGACCGAAGGTAGCAAATACCCAAAGCCTTATCAGTTGATTCTGAAAATGCTTGATATCCAGCCTGTCAGACCAATTTTACACCCATTTAGCTACATCAGAGACACTATGCTGGAGCAAAACTAATAGAGTGTTGACTTTGGCTTCTATAATTTTTAAGTCATTCTTGATTTACTTTAGGTTGCAGTAGATATAATTGCCTCTTGTCTTCACTCTTAAATCCAGGTCTCAAGGAACTCTTTTCATCACAAAACCAGTGGCCGAAGGAAGATCCAAACACAAAACAAAATCTACAGTATAATTTCTTGACTGTGATCTCATCATATGTTCTACGTAATTATGAAACTGTTCCACTTTTTTATGTCTATAATTGCTACAAATTCATTTTAAAAGGTCATCCATATTAGCACAGCTTTCAGATTTATTACGCTACTCTGTCACTGCTTTGATGTTAAAGATTCTGACAAATGTATTTAGTATAAAAAACCATATTAAGAGTAATTATGTCATTTACACATGGATTTTTGTGATTGAAAAATTTTATTTTTAGAATCTCAGTGCACAACTGACCTTACACTGTAATTATTTAAAAGTTTTATTTTGCCTTCATATATACACAACTGCTACAAAGATTGTCAGAATAATTCTAGTATGACTGCAGGTTAAATTCTGTTTCATTAAGAACCGAGAGTTAATAATGCCAGTCATACGCTTAAACTTAAGGGTAATTATGCACATTTAAAAATATGTTCTAAGTGTAATTACAGTGGAATTGCAGTAAATTCGCTATGCTGTGAAAAACATGCCATTACTCAGCATATCTGAGGCAGGTAGAAACTTAACTAAATCAGATGACTTGGTGTTTAAGCCAGGTACTCGGAAAGTTTTTCAGGGACATGTCAGTTAATAAATAATAGCAAAAATACACAGCTTTTTTTTGGGTTTTATACATCTCTGATAAATTATAGTTAAGGCTAATAACACACTGCAGTAACAAATTGTCCATGACGCTGACAGTACAAAGAAGTGTTACAAAACTAGGCTATTCAGACCAAAGGTTTTGATTTTGGCCTCAATTTCTAAATAGGATTAGATTCCCCAGTTTTGTGGAGGGATTAGACAGCAGTTATTTAGACTAGAGAGAAAAAAAGAATATGGTACGAGAAAAGCCTACGTAGTGCTGCCCAGAAGATGAAGTACCCAACAGAAAGATGTCTGGAAACCTGGAAACCATTCTGGGTGCCTCCTTCTCTGCTGAGGAAAATGAGGCATATTTTTACATACTCCTTATGACTAAAAGGGATGGCACTCATGCATTACTTGAGTACAGTAGCAACCCTGCCTCCTGACAGAACAACCCTGGAGGCCCCGAATACTGATTAATTGCTCATAACATAAGAAGTCATGTTAGCATCAGCAGCAGGATCCGGTTCCCAGGGAGAAAAACTGCAGACTGGTAATTCCTCTTGATCCAAGCTGGAACAAATAACAGAAACGATCACTCAGATCAGATAATATGAAAAAGAATAAAAACAAGTGCCGAAGAAGAAACTAGAAGGCTTTAAAAGACTATCTGGAATCTTCTCTGAAAAAGCTTAGAGTTGAGCTGTATTTGGAGAGCGAAAAATACTTGCTCGGACAAAAGCTGCAAAAAGTCTGAACAGACCCGGGACCTCTCTGGTAAAGCTCCCGTTCTGGTCTGGCAAGCTGGATCAAGGAGATGCAAGTTACCCTGAAGTCTAGCAGAGGACATGAAGAAAGGTATGGCCCAGTCTGGGATTTGCTACCCATGACACAACACAGGATGGATTTAGGGATCTGAAAGTGTCAGTTTGCAAAAAAAATAAAAGGCTTGCAAACCAGCACGTCTGGATGATTCAGTAGATGAGGAACTGGGCCAGTTGGAAGATTTGGTAAGACTGGGCACATGTATCTTCCACATTGTCTGTAACCAACAGAGACCTGGAACAGAAAGACTGGATTATCCCAGCCTGAGTAACACAGAAGCCAGTTATTTTTGTGGGTAAATCTCCCTGAGAGTTCTTGCTTCTGTTTAATTTCATAGTCCAAGTGAAAAACTTGGACACTAGACAAAAAGTGTGCAAGGGAGAGAGGGAAGGGACAGGGGCATTTTCAGGCAGCCAACTTGATTAGCTCATCTTCTGTGGTACTGCAGCACTGTATTCCCAGGAAAGAAGCTGCATTTATCCAAATCTGGGAGAAGGCCTGTTTTTGGCATGTGATGGCAAGGACTCATATCAGCTTGTCAGAGCACACCCAAGGAGACCCCACCTGAACCTGCAAAGAGCCTGTGGAGACTATTCCTCCTGGCATGCCCAAACACCAGATCCCTGGAGCAGATGAGTATTGATAAAAGACACAACTCTACTGGAAGTGGCAATTTTAGACAAGCAAAATAAGGCCCAGGACTGCAATGTAGACTCCTGAATTTACCAGAGAACGTGGAGAGTTCCTTGGTGCAGTCTAACCACAGAAGAAGGGGCTGCTCACGATGGAAGCAGGTCACCATAATTTGTGGAAAGGTGTGTAGACATGGTTTAGGTGTGTTGGGTAAGAGGATTTAACGTGGCTCGCGTCAACTGTGGTAGACTGACAGGAGGAACTTTGGTCTATGGAAGAGGGAAATGGGCAACTAGAAAAACAAAATTTGGAGGAACAATTAAATTAAATATTGACACAGCTGAAAAGATACTTCCATAAATCCACAGCTGGGCATGACAGAGCCCCACCGTTGTCCCGTGAGCACCACCCAGCTGCTTGTGTGAACTTGCAGATCACCAGCTGGAGATATGCTTTGCAGGTAGAAGGCTCTGTGTTCAGATGTGGACAGTGCAAAGTCAGTCATGGAATTTTGCTGTGAAATAAAGAAACCTGTGAAGGATGCAGGAATAAATGGCCAAAAAACAGGAGATCATATTCACATGATTCTAGAGAAAACATAGCCCAAACCCATCACAGATGGAGACGGTGACAGGAGGGCAGGAAAAGAGGGGAAAACCTGGATGTTGGAATTCATTCAGAAGCCTGTCCACACTAGCAAATAGTTAGATTTCATTTTTGATAGTAACTGTGTCATAAACACCAGAACTGTCCAATAAATTCAATCTTTGGAAACGTTCTTTTAAGAAGCCAGATAAGTAAAACAAGATTTCTAAGTATTTAGGATGAATAATATCATAATAATAGTAATAATAAAACAAAAGCATGTCCTAAACCCATTCTGAATTCAATTCCAGAGCTGTAATCTTGGACTCAGTGAAAATATGGAGTCATCCAAATGTGGATGACACTGATCAAGCTGGAGATTGGCACAGCAGCATATATTGAACAGCTACTCTGTCATGTCACAGTATGAAAAAAAGGAAGACTGAACAAGTCACTGGGGAAAAACATCAGCATAGTATGAATTATCTTTCAACCAGTCCCAGAATCTCACCAGATTTTTGGCTAAAATACATAGCAGAAACAGATTTTCTTTGGAAGACAGCAAATGAAGTGCTAGAATCTGTTTTGTTTTCAGAACAGAAGTTCACCAGGATGCTATAACTGGCCCAATGTCCCTGTGAAAATATCTGTAGGGACCTGCAACTGGAACCTAAAACAAGGTAAGGAGTACATTCACAGCAGAATGAGGCTAGACGTCATCTAAAACGAGATCAGAGTGAAGTGCACTGTAGCTTCCCAAGTGGCCCGTCACAAGGTCCCTTGGTTTACCAGGACTGCCATATAGCCGCAGCCACTGGGTGAGAAAGGGAAAATTCTTTGGCAGTTGAGTGTTATTTAGCTCTGAGACGGACCCTAGTGACTGGTTCTTTCTTACCCTCCTTTTACTCCGAAACTTTCAGTATTGGTCACAGACAGCAGTGCTTAGGGACTGGATGCAGAGTCCACCATGCAACGGACCTGGCACGGTGGTGCTATACGAAGAAAAGTTTCCAAAGAAAAGACCTTGTGAAAAAACCTTTCCCAAAAGGAATTTCTGGTTATGATTAAATCTGTAGGAAATTTTCGCCATGGGCTACAAGACAATGTAGCTGTGGTTAGATCAGGCCAATATGTCTTGCACTGGCTCTTAATTCAGGAATCCTAGGGAAACATGCCAGGTGGTTGGAAAAATTGCCTTGTTTTGATTTCATGGTCGTATTGAGGCCTGGGTGTGAAAACATAGTAAGGCTGATGCTCTTCCAGATGGTGATATTGAGAAGTTAATTGCAAACATTGTCTCAGGCAGGAGTGGGAGGAACTGCTTGCTCCAGAGAAGGCTCCTGCCTGGGACAAGTTGAATGTTTCTACTTTTTCCTTCTTTTTGATTTTCTGAGCAGTTTGAGAAAGTACGGTGGGGTTGTGGAAAAGGACTCTAGGAAAAGAATTCCAGAAGTATATCCTGGTATCCAAATGGAGCGGCTAGAAAATAATTTGAAAATCTTGATCGTCCAGAACCTCAGCATTCACTGCATGTCGCTGCTTGACGTACGTGCAAGCTCTGCTCCTGGCCTGAAGACCAGAAAATGAGACACTCAAAGAGCAACACACTGGAGACTGTGTGAAAACCAAAGTCTAGGAGAGCTTTCTGGATTACTGAGAAGTCTATGGCACTAAGGTCCTACAGATTCCCGTATCCCATCATAATAATCTGGTTTATCTCTAGGACACCCTGCAGTTGGTCCACTGGTGGGTCTCATGCTGGAACATGTTGGACAACCCCAGACTCAGATGACAATGACAGCTTGTGAGTGCTGTTGTGTACCTCTACACGGGATGTGCAAGCAAGACAGAATGCAGAAGTGTATATTAATTTTCTTACATGCTTTATACCTGTCTGGGTGCAATGAGTGAGAAATGGATCTGTTCAGGCAAAATCTGCTTGAGCAGTTTGCCTCTGGAACAGGTGTAGAAGCTCCCATCTGCAGTGGTGGAGGAAAAGCTTATCACTTCATCTCAGCTAAGTAATACTTTTTTTTCTTCTGCAGGTTGTACAACTAGTGTTTAATTATTTATAAAATTCTTGCCAAGATGGAGGCATCTCAGAGTGAAGAAGAGAGTTCAGTTTCAGTATCCTTTTTGTTCTTCCTCTCAGTTCCCAGTCCCTTCCCATGAAGGATATTTATCAGTTTGGAGTTTCAGATCTCAAGACTTCCTTCTGTAACATGATTAAATGACTTCTTTTTATTGAAAGTATTGTTTCTAGTTTAGTTTAGATGATTTTTTTTTTTCAGAAAATAAACCATAAACACTTTTTTCAATTTCTTTTCCTCCCTTTTTGTTTTAACCAAAAGATGATGATCTTTTCAATTGCTGCTGAAAACCAAGTAATTTCTTCTGGCTGTCAATCCAATTTTTTCATGAAAAATTCCCCATTTTCATATAATTGCCAGGCTTTAGTTAATATTTTAATTTTGAAACTTTTCTAAATAATTTCACATGTTAAGAGTGGGTGCTAGAAAAGTCTCACAAACTCATGCCTTATTCACATGCAGCTGTTCCCCCGGTTCACCCATGACGTAAAGGCAGAGATCAACCTTTTCCAGACTCCTAAAATGGGGGTCCCTTTACCATCTCTCATAACACACATTTCTCCAGGCTGTAGGAGAATATCTTAGAGGCCCATGTAACGGACAGAGGACAGAACAGCACCATTTTGGGCATGGAGCAGAAAGCATGTAGGCATTAAAACAATTCAGCATGGCTAGTATTAATATACTATACTGTTTATGATTAAAGAAAACCTGTCCAAACATTTAGTCAGATAGAGTTGAGTTTGCACAGCTTTGTCTTGGTGTCTTGTGTTAATTAGGATCTGGACCTCTGGGAAGCAGGAATGCAGAGGCAAAGATGCATTATGGTACACAAGTACAGAGTGGATAAATTTGTTGTCGCTAGGTGGTCAGTGACAAAATGCTGACGAAAACTCTCTTAGCCCTGCTGCTTTTTGTAGTGGGTATCGTATTAAATTCAAGTTTTACACCAGACATCTCTTGTAGCTGTTCAAAAGCCCTGGTCTGCAGTGGGGAGAGGAACTTTCCAGTAGGCTGAAGGAGTACAGGTGGTTGACTTTACCAGCTTTCCAAGTGGTTTTCATTTCTTTTTCCTTCCTGAGACAGTTAAATGCACATTCCTGAGCTGTGTAAAAACAAATGGCCTACTCTCCCATTTTGGGTGGATTTCAAATGAAAGCCAGGCTTAATTAGAGCTTTTGAAAGCTTAAGAGTTAATATGTGCCCATTAAAAGCTAACCACCAATCATTTACTATCCATTTGCTAGCAATAAGGAGCTGTGTAAGCAGCTCCGGCCGTCGGTGCTCACAGGCATGCCAATGTGGGATGTGGGGCTGCTTTACTGGGAACCATCTTAGGAGGACAGATCACGTATGTGGCACCATGCCTGGTTTGGGAGGGCAGGCAGAGGCCAGGGAAAGAAGGAGCAGATGTTTGACCTTTCAGAGGCTTGGAGAAATGTCTCCAGCTCAGAAACACCAGGAGGGTAAGCTCGTCTCTCTTTTGGATTTGCTATGGGGTTTGAGCATGCCGGGAGGTGGAGAGAGGCATTGGCTCTGAGAGGCCACCAGCAGACTAGCTCCGCTCAGCGTTTCGCTGGCCGGCTCTTCGTCTCTGTAAGCCAATGGTACGAGAGTGGTGTGTGCCTGGCGAGGATCACAGCCGCACAGGATGAGTCCTTGCAGTTGTCTCTGTGCGGGAAACACCACAAGAAGTACTATTCCTACTTTACAGGTTTGGGAAGCTGGGGATTAAAGGAGTTGTCAAAGGCCACAGAGAGAGGAGATGGCAAAGAGGGCAGTATGCCGTGAGCCCTTTCTGCTCTCAGAGGCAGCATGCAGACCGCACTGCATCTTAAAGACAGCCATTCAGCAACCTTGTAGCTTGTATATATGTTTAAATGGAAGACAAATTGCAGTATTTTTTTCTTTATTTGCACTAGTAACATCTGTCCAGACTTCAGAGACTGCACAGTGACTGATGAGTAGCTCAGTAAAGATCTGTAGCAGACAAAATAGACATGCGACACAGGGAGTTACATGTTTAGTTTCCCTGCGAAAGGCTCACTCACAGTCTTGCAACAAATGTATAATTTAATGCCCTATTTCTCAATCCTATTCTGCTACATAATATCACGCTCAGAACTGCTAGCTACCTTGCCAATGGAAATACGGTGCTGGCAAGAAGAAAGTCTCTCCAGATCTGCTCAAGGAGTCATAACTGTAACAATATAAGCAAATAGATTATCAGCGTATTCCTTTCTGCATTTTTTTTTCTTTTTATCTTTCCTCTCTTCCTTCTTCCCCCTCATTTGCCCCTCTCAGATTCTTCCATTTCTCCTATCCCCCTCCCTCGCTCACTCCTCCATTATGTTTAGAAGATTTCACAGTTTTCTCCCAACCCTGGAAAGAATGTAAGTCGATGCTGCTGATTGCCTTTGAAAACATTTGGAACAAATTATCTCTACTTTTGGAATCTGAATAAAGGAATGCAAGCCTCACTGGAGAAATATGAAATACAGGGTGGGATTTCCAGAAGGTCTGTAGCTTTTTTTTTCCCCTCTCTTTCTTTAAAAAAAGGAATATAATACATTTTTTCTTTAAATAATTTTTTCCTTCTTTTTGTTACTTCAGGTTGGAAAATATTTTACCTGGGAGAAGTGGAGAGTCTAGCGAAGTGCTTCTTGTGAAGTGGCGTCTTCATCAGCTCTTCTAAATGTGAAAATGATGGCTGGCAGAAGTCAACTGTTAGCATGAACTCTGTGAACCCAGTGGGCTTGATGAAGAAATGAAGCAGATTTTGGATTCTCTCTGTCTTGTCCGGTGAGAGAAGACTTGGTTCATGAAAGTCCCCTTTTCCTGCCTTCTTCTGCTTTTAGATAACTTGCCTCAGTTTCCCTGCCTGCAGGCTGCTGCCACACTGTGGTGCTGTGGAGTTGCCATCAGTGGAAACAGAGATCTGAGGAAAGCTTCTTGTGTAAATTTAGGGCAAGTCACACATTTCCAGATTCAGACTTTCCTACCTGCAGGAGCTGTTGTATCGAAGATTTCATTTTGTCTCGTTGCAGAAAATGGTGGCAACCACAAAGTATGGTTCCAAATCAGGATACAAATGGTTCAAATTTTGTGGAGAGATTTCAGACACGGGGCTTTGTTTTGTTTGTTTGTTTGTTTTATTTTGTTTTGTTTTGGGTTCACAGTCCTGTCTAGTACAAATGCAAAGAAACCTTATAACTAGAAGATGGACAACTTTGCACTTCTTGAGGCCTAACACTAGAAAGCAGGTCAAAGGCAGAAAGGCTGGAATTGTGTCATGCACTGGCTAATATTTTCAGGCTGCTGTCACGCAGACAGCTAGTCACTGATTTTGCAAACACTGAGGTTTGCCTTCTGACCTGCTCGTCCTGCTGCTGTGCCCACAGGCACTTGTTTCATTTTGGGAACACTACATTCTTATGCTTTTGAGGCCTAAACAAGCGAAAATGAGGGCAGAAACTTGCCCCATGGAGGACCAGCCATTAGACTCAGTGTTGTTTGTTCCCCTGGGCCACAAGTAGCCACCATGGGCCACTGGACCATGGTCTGACAGCTCTGGGCTTAGCTCTTCCCAGGAGAAACAAACTGGGGAAGAGTGTCTCACTGGGGTTTTCAGCAGATAACTACACTGAGCTTCTGCTTACTTTGCAAAAAATGGAAAGTACGGACGACTGAGATGTTTTCTGATTTCTCTTCTGCTTTTCTGGAGACTCTGCAAAGGAGTTGAAGCCTATCCACACTAAAAAGCTGATGTGGCTATGGAGTTCAACCTGGTAAGCAGAACTGAATATAAATTGCTCTGAAGATCAAATAGACTTTTTTAAAAGAGCAGATGAAAACTGATTTCTAAGCTTTGGACTTTTTGTTTTGTTTCCTTGACTCATAAAGCTTTGGTGAATCTTGCCCTTAAGTACCAGAGACGGCAACAGATGCCAAAGCCTTGGCGGGTTTGAATCTGTTCACTGAAACCCCGTGGGTGTGAATTTGATTCTTTCCAATGATTGTCTTGGAATGATTTAGTCGCATTGTTTTGACCTACTTTCCCTCATTGCAAACTCCATCCAAGCTGGTTATTGTTGATACAAAAAGACTGCGAAGGCTATTTTATACACTGGTATATTATTTCTGATAAAATTCACAAATAAACTAACCGCCTCCCCACCACCAAAACAAATAAGAAAACAACAAAAAGTAATTCTAGGCAAAAAACAGGGTGTACCACGGGATGAAGTTGTTTGTCCAAACTCTGGTAACAGTCCCAACACAAAGAAGAGGGTTGAGGGAGTGACTCCAGCAGATTAGGTCCTCAGCGTTTTGTAAGTTAGGGTATGAGAAAGCAACTGAGAGAGATTTCATGGTGGGCTGAAGAAAAGAAGATGGCTGAGAGGACAAAATCAAGTCCTCCATGCCTTCTGGCAAGTCGAGAGGTGGCCAGGAGATGAAGGAGGGTCAGCTATGGAGGGTTTGGAGACCACCGCCTGGCAGTTCTTTGCTGGATCACAGGCAGTAAAATACTGGACCTGGGCATGGGGTTATTTCTGGACACCCTTTCCTGGTTGTGCTGACAGGCAGTTTGGGCTCATCAGCTCTACTGTGATAACAATAACAGAGATGATTGGATTCCTGCTTTCTGGAGACAGAACATGCCCTAGGGAGCTGGGGAGAGATAGGAGTCAGGAAGATCACAGAAGATGGGAAGGTAACAGTTGAGACAGGGAGTCATTAAAGGGAAGTTAATATGAGTGGGAGATCTTCTAAGAAAATATATTAGAAGCTGAAATGTAAATTTGAAGGGCAAATTTAGCCCTTTACTTCTATAATTTTCAAAACAGTTCTAGCGAGAGAGGTACCTCAAATTTTTACAAGCAGCTTGATATCTAGTAGTTTTTTACGCCTTTGGCAATCAAACTCTTCATATCTGACATCTGGACTAGGAGCAAGAACTCTTCTTCCAGTGTTTGCTAACACCTTGGAACAACACAATCAGTAAGAAAAACACAAACCAACGTCTGGTCTCCACCAGGGAAATCAGAAATGATCATTAAGATCATCAGGTTCCCACTGCCTATATAACATAAGCAGGAAAACATCTCTGTGTTAGGTCTGTTTTGAACTGAAGCACATAAAAAATAAAAAAATGAGTGTAAACATGTCTGCAACACTAGATCTCCTGGACTTTAAGAAATCTGCATAAATGTACAGCTCCACTCAGCTTAAAAGCTTACAGCAATGAAATATTATCAATAAAACTTCATCAATAAACTTTTGCATGCAGTAATTGAAATCCAAAATGTATTTAATCTTCAAGCATAGCATACATCATGGCTGAAGCCTGGAAAACTCTGAGAATAGCAACATTTATACCCCTTTGCATTTTCTGCATTTTAATTCTGTGCAAGACAAAGAAAACATTTGTAGGGAAAGTATCAATTCTGTAGCAAAGGTTATGGATTAAACTGCTGCTCTGTACATATGTACATGCATCTAAGATGTATAACTTTTTCTAAAAGGAAGCCAGTCATCCAGACATTGATTTTCCTGCAAGAAATATAATTCACTGATGCGCAGTTGCAGTAATTCAACAACCACTATTTGCTCTTCACATACACGGGTTTTTACATTCAAAAGATAGGGTTTGCTAACAAGTTTGTGCTTATGTGTTGCAGAAGAGGGAAATCTTTACCTAGAAATCTTTATCTCCACTGAATGTTACCTTTCAGCTAATGAGACTGCTGTCACCTAAATTTTCATTGTTTTAAGAGCAAGTGGCTGCCGACAGTTTGCTTTCAAGCTTGAATGATGAAAGGAAAACACCACGCTGCCTCATCTGGCTAGCTTGCTGAGAGCTAATGAGCCTGAGGCTGCACCCATCTTTGCTATACTAGTGTGACCTTATGTCGGCTAATGCACAGGGAAGGAGTGAAAAATGTACTGCTAGTTCCCTCCAGCAGTTCCCTGGGGACATGCTGAATGTGCCAAACAATTTAGTAAATATATATCAAGTTACTGTGTTGAAACATACTCCGATGTATTGCGACCCTGGGTATCTCAATCAAAAGATCATATTTTACTTTTTGCTTATCTTCTCCCTCTGTGTTCAACATTTGATAATTCCTCTCTAAAAAGGATATTTTTTCTTGCTAAATTTTAAATGTTGTACATTTTCACTTATTTTTGTAATAGACTGCCTGAAATTTTTAACTGCTTTTTTCAGTTTGGTTTTTGTGGTTGTTTTTTTTTTTTTTTTCCTGGCAGGTTAATAGACATCGATATGAGATTTGATAGTGCAGATTTGAAGGCTGCTTGGCTGTTACCAACTGAAAGCACTGAGTAGCATGGACCATGCATCTCAAAAAGATTTTCCATGCATAGTCAATAGAAAATGTTTCATGGTTTCCCCTTGGTGGGATGCCCTCTTTCCTCTTCGTGCTCAGCTTCTATAAATATAGCTGGAAATTAGCTTTACTGCATTTTAGGATCAAGTTTTCATTTGCAAACTTTACACTCAAATGCGCAGTTTGAAAGTCTCCCTGTCTGGTAGTTATATGCTGAAGCCATCTAAGAGGGAATGGAAATGCCACCAAGCAGTATGTGTACATGCATATATATAAATAGCTCTGTGAAACTGAAATATTCACAATGGATAAAGCATTTTTGAAGCCTATAGAAGCTCAATAGTTTTTTGATGAGAAAAGATTATGTTATGTCAGTTACATAGTTTCCAAATGAAAGTCAAAGCAAAATGTAAAAATATAAAAGTATCAAACAAGTTACTAGTGATTACTTGCTTTCACAGCTCCAGGATCTGTCATCTGCTGGAATCCAGTTCAGGACTTTGATCTGGCCAATGATATTTGTGAGCTATGCAGTAGATTTGCCTTTTATCTAATAGAGCCTTCTTGTGTCTTGACACTTTTGATGACACCTGGAAAGCATAGCCTAGACTGAGGAGTACCTCTGATCACATAAATGCGAAGCTTGGAGCAAAAACGGATTTAAAAAAAAGGAGTTCTAACCTCTGGCCAGAAACAGTCATCAATCCTGAACATTTTGTGGTGATCCAGTCAAAAAGATGATGAGTTAATTGTCTTGAAAGAAACACACCAGATCTTTTTCTGATCAAGTGAGTCTTAAATCTTCTGGTAGCATTCATACTAACTGTGATAAATGAAGAGTTTCACTTTCGTACCTCACCAGATGTCTGTATCTCCCCTTAATTCCATTATAAATTCACAGAATCACAGAATCACAGAATGGTAGGGGTTGGAAGGAACCTCTGTGGGTCATCTAGTCCAACCCTCCTGCCGAGGCAGGGTCACCTACAGCAGGCTGCACAGGACCTTGTCCAGGCAGGTCTTGTATATCTCAGGAGAAGGAGAATCCACGACCTCCCTGGGCAGCCTGTTCCAGTGCTCCGTCACCCTCAGAGGGAAGAAGTTCTTCCTCATGTTCAGATGGAACTTCCTGTGCTTCAGTTTGTGCCC
>Ga0065711_1036995_pt1 | contig 20327 bp, 14 predicted proteins | sample Hoacrofraction12_FD_59098 | JGI IMG/M metagenome (GOLD analysis project Ga0065711, IMG submission 59098) | Hoatzin crop microbial communities from Cojedes, Venezuela - Epithelial fraction 12 v2 (version 2) | ecosystem: Host-associated > Birds > Digestive system > Esophagus > Crop | place... | reverse complement strand
TTTTTTTTTTTTTTTTTTTTTTTTTACTTCAAGTAGTTGTGTTATTTTGCTGCGTTTTTTTTGCTTAACTTTTATATTTGGCATTTGCTACTGCAATACCTCACTAGTAGTAAGCAACTTCCTCTGAAATTGCCTCAGAATCTTCTCTGGAGATCAGCTGCTGAGCCCTTGAGTGTCTCAAGCCTCTTGAATCTTCCCCTGGAAACCCAAATGTATTGCCAGTGTTTCCTGTGTTAACAGCAGCTTTTAATTAACTCCTTTTATATTTCCTAGATATAATCAATTCCATCAGAGAGAAGTGGGCCAAGATGAGAATCATGTGAAACAGCCTCTTAAAGCAAATAAGTGAACAAGTGCTAAATTGACCACTATTATTTCTTTAAATAGACTACTATGTGGCTGCTTATTTGCCTGGCCAGTTCCTGCACCTCCTGAATATTCAGCATCCTGACCTGCTGTGCTATAGTTTGTTTCTGACAGGTATAGTAAGACTGCTGCTTGAAGCAATTTTATTGTAGTGGAAACTTGTTCAAATCTCTTTAGGTAAAAGTTGTATTTCTCCATGTTTGCTTTATTGCACAGTGCTCTGAAGAAGAGAGAGAGATTGAAAAAACAAGAATGGCATTTTTGTCATTTTCAATTTTAAAAAGAGAATCTGAAGTGACATTTTGTACTTCATCTGTTGCGTACTTCTAGCTTGTTATGAAATGGAAGAAGACCTTTCACTGAATTTGAAATTCTTTGCCTTGGTTTCATAGTTTCCCTTCCCCCATCTTTGCACATGCTTCTCAGTCCTCCACTGTTGTCAAATTTCACATGAAGATGTAAATTTGATTTTACATTTCCTTCCTCCAATTGAGTTGCTCGAAATGTGTATGTTTGGAGGGTGTGGGGAGAGGAAATCTGTGTTTCCTTCACCTGATCAGGCTGATGCAATTTGATTTAGTGTCTCATCTGAGAGGCATGTTATTTCATTTCCAACAAACACATCTTTATGGGAAGTGGGTTATTTTTGGAAGTGGGGAGCCTTTGTTTGAAAACAGAAATCTGTTCTTCTGATTGGGTGAAGGAGAGGTAAGTAGTGGGAACTGGTGCAGGGGCAGCATCACAGGAAGCCAATACCTGTTGTGTACACGTAATGAAATACTGTTCTGCTAGAAATGAGTGGAAAGCATCACTGTTGTATGGTGGGCCTGATTTCTGTAGTGCAAAGGGTCTGGAAACCAACTGTACTGTGGTGGTGATCCTTAATAGTAGCATAAATAAAGTGGTTTTGGTTTGATGCTGCAATCAGTAATCATAGAGCAGAACCTTTCTGTTCTGGCCATTGGGATTGATGGCAAGAGGTCCACCAACACAAGTTTGTGCCCTGATTCTGCATGTGAGCTGTTCTGAACTGTACTGATATGCTTAGGTGCTAATTCCAGTGTAATTCTCTATCTGTATCTAGCCTTGTGCCCTTCTGTGTTCCATCCTATGTACTCCGATTTGTCCTATGACAGCACTGTGAGCCTTGAATCTGTACACCTTCTCTGCTTCAGCAGAAGGGAAGGAGAGAACGGAGTATGGACTGTGCTCCACGTTTACTTGCTATACCCAGCCAGCACCATTCCTCCTCCTCTTCAGCATAATACCTGGGCAGCTCGTACAAGAGGCAGACTGTTTCTTACTGTTGGGGACCTGGGAGTCTTAAGAGAAGTACTGGTAGCAGCCAGTTTTTATGTTCTTAGTCCATTTTATTCTCAAACCAATGTTCTTCAGGTGAGGATGCAAGAATTGACATGTTGCAGAACTGCTCCATCCGATCCCCACTCATGTCAACAGTCTTAGATTGCCACCAAGGAAGTATGTATGCCATCAGCATCAGTGACAGCTCCTTACTACAGTTCCTACAGAACAGCAAACGAGACAGCGAGAGATTGGCAGCTCTGCATTGTGCTCTGTTGCACTTCCGACACACAGAAGACTGGGAAATGCAGGTGGGAAAAGATCCTTGTTGTACATTTTTTCAGTGACTGTTGTCTTGGACAAAGCAGGGTTAGGGCATGAATGATACCAGCCAAAGAAGAAAAATCCTGATTCAAATGTACCTTTTTGCAGTGCCAACAGGCTCATCGCCTGGGTGGCCCAACTGCTTTATTGGTCAACCCTGTCCTGAAAATATTTGTCTCTGTATCACTACTTAGTGCAAAGTGTTACAACAAACTCCCCTGTTCTCGTTCTGACAGATTATTTGGTGGATTTCTGACAACCTGTCAACATGTCATTCTTTTGACCCCATTCAAGAATTTATCATCGGTAGGTATTTCTTTTCCCGCATGCTGAATTTTCCTGCATACCCCAGTTGTGAATTAGGGAGAAGCCACAGTGTCACAAACTTGACTCTCTTCTTTCCAGACTTTTTGGTTATGATTTGTGTTAACTGATCTGCATTTTGTGCTATTAAGGACAGTATCAGTAGTTTAGAAGATCCGTAGGTCTCTCAAAATCAGATTGGCAGTAATACTTTTCAAATGCATTCTTCTGTCTAGTGGGACAAATAGATTTACTATTATTTTAGGTCACTGGAGAGCAAACTCGCCATCTGGGTCGTGTCTTGGATATCTGGGATGTAAATAATTGAGACTGGAGCAAAGGAACAAATCTCCTCTAGCCCAGCCCAAACCATTTTTTCATAAGAATTTGGCATATCATGATATTCTCTTCTAATAGCTGATTGCTCAGCCTAGCCAGTGCATGTCCTGTGCCCTGAACCTTTGTACAAAGGACCCCTGCAACGCTGAGCTGTAGCCAAGCAGCTGACCCGGCCCTGCAGCCATCTGGACTTCTCTTCCTCCTTTTGTGCACAGAATGGGACCATTTCCACCATGGAGGAAGCTGTTTCAGAGACAGCAGCAGGATTTGTCCCTAAAAAAGTGTTAGATAAGGAACTGACCGTGAAACCTACTCTTGTTAACTGATAGTTTATACAATCTTGCCCTTATAAATCTTTTTGCATTGCATTCAGCCTCCCTATACTGCAGAATGTGTCCAGAAACTCACAACCTGGATAAACTTCTGCCCTACACATCACTGCTTGACTGGATTGGGGTAAGATAACAGCTGGTACTTTAATTATAGCTAGAGGGAGTCTATTTTTTTCTCCTTTCATACAACGTTTAACTTGTGTGCCTTGCACAGACATGCTCTAAATCCATATCTATGCTTTATGCCAGTTTTATTTTGTCAAGTCTTAACCTTAGTGGTGTTTTCCATGATTCCTATTTTTTGTGAACAAATAAAAATATTTATAGAACAAGAGCAGTTACTATAATAGAACAGATGATTAAATCTCTGTTTTCATGATAAGATTAATTTATTGCATATCATATTAGGTTTATAATGAATGCAGAATACATTTAATCAGCAAAATCATGCTGTTATTTCCAAGACAAACAGTGTCAGTAAAGTTAAGATTTATGAGTAAATTTGCAGAAGTAAAATAATCTTAGTCAAGACCCTACAGTTAGAGTAAAGAACTTGTTTTAATTTCTCTGATGTGACACTGTTCTAATATATTGTCTTTTTTTGTATGAGATGAATAGGAGAAACATCTTCCATGTTTCTTTTTGACAAAACTGAATGCATGGTTTTTGTTAGCTAGCTAGTTTCACAAAGGAAACAGGTAACGGAGATTCACTTAGATACCCAAAGAGGTCCATGTTTTGTGCTAAATTATTTATATTCTTATAATTTGTGTTTATAGATTATCCCTGGAGTAACATGTGCAACAGACATTATTTCTCTACCTGTGTTGGAGGTAAGTTCCAGTATAAAACTGCATTCATATTTGCAGGTTAGGAGCTTTTTGTGGGGTAGAGGTGTGCTTAATACTAACACAGCAGTGTCCCCACAGCCCTATCCAAAAACAGAGGTAAACAGAAAATTGCCCTCTTTGAAGCATCTCACGCGTTTACTAAAATAGCAGCTGTTCAGACCGAGTTTTGCTAGCTCCAAGATGTATTTTTGTCCCTGCTCTGAAGACACTTCTTCCATTAAACAGGGAAGGTCCTCTGAGAATTAATTCTTCTTAGATTTGATTGATACCTCTTCATTTTGTGACTTCATTAGCTGGAGGTAAACTTGGCACAACAGATGTGTAGGACTTCGGCATATCTGTACATATGTCCACTTGGAAGGATATTTCATTGTGCTGCCATTGATACCAGTGGTTCATGACCCTCTCACTTTTTGTCCAGCGCATCCTGTGATTGCACTGATGTCAGGGCTTTGGCTGCCTAAATCTAGGCAAATGCCTGCACAGCCTGGAAAAGGTGGTGAGCTGGATGGGGAGAGTGCATGCTGTTTGGGTAGGAAATTGTACTTTCCATTGAACACAACATGAATAAGTCTTCCCATCTTCCATTCCACTCCCTCAGTTGCAGTCTAGAGAAATACTTGAAATTTTCGTAAGTGTTCCCCTACAAAATCTGAATGAGGCTTTTAATAAGCAGCTTGTTGTGGAGGGCTAATGTGAGGAGTCAAAGCTTGAGCCCAACAGTACCAGCAACGCATAGGTGTAGACTCTGTATAGATGACAATATTGTTTCACGTAGAGCTTTAAAGGGGTGAGACTCTGTTTCCTCCCCCGTGCTTATAATGAGCTCATAAAACTTCAGCGTTCACAAAATCTTTTAAAATTAGTGAAATTACGCACTGTTCACTCAATCCGCAACAGTGCATCACAGCTATGCTGCTACAGATTCAAGGCCTGCTGTCAGGGAATCGGGCTTTGCATGCTTTGTTTGGGAAGGCTGCCCTGAGAGCTGGGACACCTGGGAAAATCAGGTCTTGAGAAAATTTGTTGCTAGATAATCCCTGTAATTCACTGAGGTCAAAGTTAGCAGGCCTTAAATTTGTCTGAGATTGAACCTCAAGCCCGTGGGGGCAAATGCCTTTAGGAGCTATGCTTCCTGATTGTGGAACTCATTTCCTATTTCTGTCTGAAATCTAAACAGATAGAAAAGGTCAGAGTTGAACTAAAGACAAATATTTCCTGCTACTTTTGACTGCAAATTGCTCTGACTCTTGAGTGAGGACAAAGATGGTGATAGACAGGGTAAGGTTTAGTGCTTTGGTTGCATTGCACCACTCCAGTGACACAAACCCACCATGGCTCGAGTTCCACTGGTCAGTTGTTGGGATTTCAGTTGGTATGTGTTCTTGGCATCAGAAGTCAGACCCTGGTAGCAAATCTGGTCCTACAAGTAGTATTTCTTTTGCAAAGATTTTATGGCATTTCACAGAAACAAAGGTGGGTTGTTGCTGAGAGAAGCTTTTTGGAGTTCTCAAGCCCGTGAATTGTTGAGGGCATTTGGGAGGGCTATGTATTCACAAAAAAAAAAGGTGCTTTTGGGTAACAGGTGTATTTTTATCACTGAATTCCTGTTCAGCAAGACATATGGAGGGAGTCTGTGAGAAAGGGGGAACAATCAGAGTTGAATTGTCAAAAAGCTTTACATAAGGATTGTAGTTAATGAGTCTGATTATTTTTCTTTTCCTTTTTAAACACAGAAACTAAACTTGAAGGGGTGCATATAGGCTTGATCAGATGGGGAGAAGGAAGGGGCAGGAGGAAGAAGGGGAGAAAATGGGAGGAGGTCCAGGAGAAGAGTGAAGATGTGTAGTGCAAGCACTTGTCAGAGAGATCAGCACAGGAGGAGGCAGCCCCTCCCGCACGTAGTGCTGAGCCGCTGGGGTGAAGAGTGATGGTCTGGGGAGCAGCTGCCTGTGCAGCTCCGCAGTTACACGGCTGGCTGAATACCTTCACTGCTGGGGAGGCAGAGCCCTGCAGTTCCCCCAGAGAAGACGTGTGCCTCTCAAAGGTCATTGTCACCCTGAATCCTTTCAGAGGGGTATAGCAGAGAGCTCTCTTTGTCTTCAGTTAAAAACACACTACTTATGAAAGGCTTCATGGGAGCTTTTCGTGGATTGCAACCTAAGGCCTTGCTGTGACTTCTGGTAATACAATGTCTTTTAGATGTTCGTGCTTAGGTATTAATTCCTGATTCTTCAGAAATGTCTGCAAAGTAAACACCATACAAGACGAAGCAGCTGTCTCTTTCTAGTCCTTGCCCTGACAATCCTCAAGAAATAACAGATTTGATTAAAATAATCCTTTATTTTAAACTTCTGACTTTTTAATGAGATCTAATACAGTGCAGGTTTTCAGTGGTGTCTGCTTTTAATTCTGAAGTCTACCACTTCCTGTCACAGACTCAATATATGAAAGAATATTCTTGTTCCCTCCTGCCGCTCATCAAACAAAATCCATTGTGGTCTGCATGCAGTTTTGCAGTGGTGGTGCTGTCGCAGTTGCATCAGTTGGTCACTAGGTGATACCCTTACGCTATATTCGTGATATTTCTCTGATTTTTATATTGGTAACATTTAGGCAGACTACTGCAGTAGGAGGTTGTAGATCTTGTTAGTTAGCTCCAGCAGGGTGAACATATGGTGCCGTATGCACTCCTAGCTTCCAGCTGCTAAATATAACTTACCATGAAGCAAGAAGGAGACTTATTTTTCTCTGCTGGAGCTACAATAAGAAAGTGACAATTGGCACTGGCAACAAGAGGGAAATAGCTGGCAGAATTGAGTCTCTGCAATTTATTTTCCTTGGCAAATTGTAGTTTATAGTAGGGAGTGCTTTTAAAGGCTTCTGATGTTTTCTTCTAAAGTTACTGTCATTTTAGAAAAGTAGGGGAGAGAGAGCAAAATCCAACATGTTAATGAAAGATGGAGGAATATTGTGAACTCAAACTTCTTTTCCTTCAAATGTCACTACTGTAGTGTCTGTATGGGAAGGTAAATGTATATAAATGAGGGCAAGAACAGCTAGTACCATCTTGTTTTTTAAAACTGCCAAAAAGAATTTCCTTAATCTCATCTCTTCCTCAGCAGTGATCACATCGCTTCCCCTTTATAAACAGCGGCTTCAAATCTTTGTAGCCAGTCCAAGAACTACCTCAGGAAACCAGTGTGTGTTTGTTTGGGTTTTTTCCTCCTGTCTGTTCACAGCTGAGTTTAAATTAATTTCAGCATTAGAGTCAAAGGTTTTAGAATTGCTTTGGAAATGTTTGGGTTTTGCTTCTTTTCTGGGATGAGGCACTGTTACTTGAGGTTGGCAAATGGATATTCGCAAACGTAAGTATTGAAGCAGCTTGAAAATAGTGGCAGCCTGCAGCTGCCGGGGCCATGGCGGCGTTCCTCTATTTGGAACTACAAAAAACCCAGAATGGAATTTATTTGACCAAATATAAACATTTACATCTAAGTCAGTTGCCTAAGGCTCCTTTTACAGTCAGCAAAATCTAGACAATATGGCCAGCGTAGTCTGTGGTGCAGTTCTTGCCATCCCAAATATCTGAAATAGGTCACATGAATTATAATCTAGAAGCACTCGTTTCTTCCAGTGAGTTAAAAAGATCCTAAGGTGGCAAAGTATCTGCATTATAGGCACCAAATCTTGACCTCAAGTTTCAGTAAGTGCTACATCTGCTGTCAAATCAAGGAAATAAAAGTACTGGGAAAAAATAGCGTGACTGCTTTTGTTTAACTTTTTTCACTTAGATTGTTATGCAGCTGCATTAATCACAGTTCCTTCCAATTACTTAGTGGGAGGGAGATTAGGTATTTCTTTCAGTGCAGCCTGTATTCATGCTTTCCCTGCAATACTTTGCAGTTCCAAAACTCCAAAGGCTTCTGGGAGAAACTCAACTCAAACTTGGAGAGCGTGAAGTATGCAGAGCCACACTTGCATTACCACAATAATGTGCTCAGGAGGGAATGGCGTAACCTTTCAGAAGAGGTAAATATGCATGCACTGAAACAGTCTCCAGAACTGCCTCGGAAGAGGATGTTTTAAGGCCAAACACGGAAGAGTTAGCTTTTTTATTTTGAGGATGAAGAAATGTGAATCTGATTGAGAAGCGCAAATATTTGCAGTTATTTTACTTCTAAGGTGGTTGTCTGTAAATCTTACTCTGTTAAAATAATGCAAGAAGCTAAAGAAAAGCAGAGCTTGCACGTACCTGTATTGTTATATAGGTTAGATATGCGAGTGCCTATGAGCATGGGTAGTTGGAAGGTGGGTTGACACACCGCTACACGTTATTTCCATTCAAAAGGAAAACCAGCTTAATTTCTCATCTGTGTTTTACTAGAGAGTATTTTAAGTGGCCTTCTATTTTGTTCATTTGGGGATTTTTGTTTGTTTAAAAAACAGAGAGGGGAGAGAAGCAGCACAGCGTATTTGAGGAATATTTTTGAAAATGCCAAAAAGTAGGTACTGTTTTCTGTTATATTTACCCTTTCTTATTTTGTTGAAGTGTGTTGAAGGCTTTAATGTGCCATTCAATTAGTTGATGAGGTATTTGATTAGGTATTTTTACTTTAAACAAGATTATCCAGCTGAAAATCAATTACTGGAATCCTTGTAGTCACTACAGCATGATGTGAAATACCCAGGCTTCTAGAGCTAGGGAATTTGTGGTAGACGTGCAGAGTTATTCGTATGCAACCCAGACAGATAGAATTTTTTTAATGTGATTTAAAATCTTTACTAAATGTAGTCACATGTACAGTTTTTTTATTTCTTCAGCTGCCTTTGAAAGATCAAAGGTTCATTTAAGCTTTTAATGTCCTTACAAAATCTTTTAGAGTAATGCATATGAAACAAGCTGATTTTTGTTTCGAACCCCAGGGTGCTTTCTCATCTGGACACTTGGGACTCTGGTAAGTAAAACTTGTCTTGATGTAGGCCTTAGGTGTAAGGTCTGTTAGGATATTTCCCTCTAGCTGTTGTTGGCTAAAAGTAAATTGCTTTGTGTGTTTTCAGCACAGAAAAGTTTGAGGCATGAAGATGAGCGATTATTAAATTAGATGAAAACTTTCTCTCTGATAGTTGTGGTAAGATCATGTACTGCCTGGGAAACCCTTGAAAATAAAATTTCTACTTCATACTGGGTCTAACAACATAAAGCAGCAAACTTTTGTCTGCCTAAGGATTTATTCTTCAGGATTTTTCTCCTGGAGGCAGAGTATCAATGACATGATGTAACTGCTGAGTCTTGTCCACTTAGAGCTGCCTTTGCAGCTCTAGAACTTGTGTATAGTAGGAGATTATGGCTGGTGAAAAATCATGGTATCCAGAAAGCAGACATGTAATGAATTTCCCTAGACCAAGAATACTTGAGGTTTTGTCATGCTCAGTTCCTCTGTCACAAATAAGTAAAACTGAATTTGGTAGCAAATTATGTGTCTGCTGTTCACTCTTCAGTTCCTTCTATGTGCCCTGCCACTGCTGTGAAATGATGCTGAGCTAGATGCTGCTTACTCCTTTTATTACAAAGAATTTTCAGTGCATTTGTTTGCAGCCCCTAACACTGGTCATCTGCACCACTGCTGATTATTGCTATGGGCTTTGACTTTGAGGGACCTTGTGTCAATTTTGCTAGCCTCAAGTTCATGTTTTCCAAAGGTGCTTATTGATAAAGAAGTCAGATGTTTACCTGTTACTAGAGAATTTCTAGATAGCTGCCAGCCAGTAACAAGCATCAATGTAGTGAATCTGCCCTGTAGATTTTTCTTCAGATCCTTTAAAATCAAGCAACACAGTTTTTTTTGTGCTGCTAAGTGGTGGAGTAAATATATTTCAAGGTGAGCAAAGATGGCTGGAAAGAACTTTGTAAAAATTTAGCACTTGGGTCTGTAAAATGTTGACTTGATTTTTATGCTGCGTGATGAAATAGGAGATTGTTTTTCTTCCTTTGCTGTTAGTAGACAGGAAGCACTGAGTAGGAAATACGGGGTATTAAATTTCAATAGATACTATAACCTCCTTCTATTTAGTTAGAAAAGTTGTGTTCTTTTACACAGCGGTCTGCAAATCTGAATAACAGAAGCAGCCAGACCATGGGAGAGAACCAGGAAAGTGGGAGATGATTCTGTGGAGTATTCATCTTCTGTCTAACCATTTCCTTGGGAAACCCATGTGGCTGTTTTAGCTTGCTTGTTTGTAAATGGTGATATCTAAATAGCATATGCATTTGCATTGGTGTTAGCAGAAGGTTTTCTGTGCCTATTTGCTCTACTGAATCACCACACTGTGATAACTGTTATTTAAGTATCAAAGAGTAATGCAAATGAAGTGTAAAGTGGTGTGGTAGGCTTGTGTTCCTCTGTCCTCGATGTTAAGCACTTGAGGAAGAAGATGGCAAATACAGGGTTATTTTCCATTTCTCAGTTCTCTCTTATGCAGTCCTTGATTCTTCACTGCCTTAGTTCTGTAGGTGAGTAGATCAAACCACAACTTCTGTTTGTTTGTTTATATCTCTAAGTACTTTTGAAGCTGAGTGAAATCTTGTGGTATTTCTGTAGCGTCATGTCCTTGAACGATTCTTGCTCTGTTTATTTCAGAGGAAAGGCTAGTACCTCTCTTTCAAGAGGAGGATTATCAGCAGCAATTACTAATGGGACTGGTATGTGCTTTTGTCACAGTGTGCGCTAGAGGACGCACAGCCTCAACAAATGTAAAGAATAAGCTTACAAGTTCCAGTGCTGAGTGGAAGCTCGCTCAAAGTAGCTATGGGACAAACATCGTATTTCCTAAGTTTTAGAGTTCATAGTCATGATATCGTGATACCATCTTAACAGGTCATGATATCATAAGGCATAGGGGAAAAACAGCAACAGAAAGTTGGTTTGTCAAAATGCTTTTTCACAATATAACTTTTCTTTGCCTAGAAACTGTTATTCCATCCTCCTGAAGTTCATGTTAATCTGTCAGTTATTTTTGGGCTACTTTACATCCTGAAAACATGTATAGGTGAATTCCCCACCCACTGCTTCCCTCAAAGAGAAGATCACAGATCTTCTTGCTCCTCATTTGAACACTTTTTACCGTCTCCTTTTTCTTCTGCCTCACTTCTGGGACTGCTGTGGCTATTCTGAGATCCTCTCTTCTTTTGCACTATTTTCACTGATGATGTCCCCAAAGGATCTACCATCCTTATGCTTCTGGGTAATAAATCCCATCTCAAATCCCTACCTGCACTTCCTCTGTCTAGATACACATCTTTGCTTATCTCTGGTTCTCTCACTATTAAAACCAGATAAAACTCTTAGCATGCACTGGCAGGTCTCAGTACTGCATCTGTGAAGAGCATATAAACATTGTGCTATCTGTCCAAATTTAAGGTGAATTTTCATTCTTTACAGTCTTGCCCCCTTAGTTCCAAGTTTTGCCTCTCATTCTCTGAAGCTTCTCTATGTTTGTTCCCTGCAGTTTATTCAGATCCAAAAAAACAGGTCATTGCTGTCCTTTCTCCGTGCTTTCCTGATACCTGTATTGCTGTCCTGACACACTGAGATTAATCTACTTGTAAACTGCTTGAGACAGTTTTTATTTGCCTTAGTTTTTCTCTGACCTTTGAAATAAGTAACACTTCATAGTAATTCTCAGCGAAAAACCAGCATGGACTTGAGTTGTGATCAGAAGCCATGTGAGGTCAGGGAGTATTTCAAAAAGGAGAGGGTAAGGAGTGGCATGGACTGCATGGTAACAAACACCTGATTTTAAAGACTTTACAATTAATGTTTAACCTGAAGTTGCCTGTAATCACTTAGCTTCTCAGGTTCTTGGCTACTACCACACACTGCACTTGTGCTATTTTTCTCTGTCATAAAATCCCTCAGGTTTATTTGTAAGGAATAAATACTTACATTCTCAGGATTCAATGTTCATGTTAAAATCCTTCTTTCACCCTCTTCATTTGGCTTCCCCCAGAGAGGAGTAAGAACTGTAAGCTTTTTCTCTTCAATGTCATTGAAACTTCAACTTAGCACTCATTTTGCTGAATTTGCACCAAGTGACCATTTTGACTATTTAGATCTGCTGTTGAATTCGGCGAGATTGTGCGGTAGCTTGGGATCTCACTCTGAACTGGAATTCTGTAACAGGAAAATGTTTTGTTGTGCTAATGCCTATTGATTGGGCCCTGCACCTGCGGGAGCTTTTGCATCTTTTTGAAGATGCCACAAGGACACTGAATTGTTGGCTTTTTTTTCTAGATGGTTGCTCAGCTAAAGGATCACCTTATGAGACATCTACAGTATGTAGGAAAAAAGAAGATTGACCAAGTAGTTTTGGACTATGTTGCAAACCTGGTTAGTTTGATTTCATAGTCACTATTGTAAGCAAGAGTGTGTTTGGAGGGGCAGGGTCTTGGGTATGTATTGTGTGTATATAGCACCTATTTGGTGGAAGGAGATTGTTTTTAAGATGTTTAACCATATTTTTCTGCTTAATGTTGTATATATTGATAAAGGAAGTGATAATACTTATGTAATACTAAAAAGAGTTATATTGGTCACTCAGAATACAGAAAAAGCAGTTCCCTTTACAGCTTGTACAAATATGGGCTATTCCCAGAAGTGAAAATGTGAACTCATGCTGAAAATTGAAAGAATGGTCTTTAGATCCATTTTGTTTAAGGTAAAATAAATTGTTGCATGTCTTGAATAATAAAAGTGCCGTGAGGGGAAATGCAAATTAAGAAAAAAAGATTTCATGACAGTATAACATGAGGGTAAATCATCACTACTGCTACATGTTGATTTCAGTGGGCTTTTTGTGAGTGTAACAGGAGACAGTTTTGTCTGAAGAAACCCATGTAAACAACAGTGAGAATTTTCTTTCCAAATTCTTGGTTTTCTGCCTTTCATCCTCTTAAGAGAAACTTTTAAGAAAATAAGATGTAGAAACCATGACTGCTGTGCATAGAAATTACTGTTCCTGGTTTTGTCTGTCTCAGCATCAAGTCCTTTAAGTGGAGAATGCAGAGTCCACAAAAGCTCTCATGGCAACTAGTAAATCATGTTCTTTGTGTTAGCCCTGCCACACCGTTCAGTAGAAACCACCCACAGTGCTGTTTTCTGGGGATGGAAATCTCAGGAAACTTTCCTGAGGCTATTGTTGCCTGCATCTTTTTGTAAATCCTGTGCAAATCAGTTATGCTGTTGACGTTATGATGTTCTCTGAACCGCTCCAGCTTCCACTGAGGTTACTGACTTGTCTATTCAGGCCTTGCTCTGTGGCTTGACAAGTTGCTTCACTGGTAATCAGCAGTCTGTTTTCTGTATCTCTATAGGAAAGAAAGAAAAACTAGTGGCTGATTAAAATAGGAACACTACAGCATGAACCAAAGCTTTACCTGAAAACAATGCTGAAGAAAGCACAAGTGGAATGTTTGTTCTCCTTTCATTTGTTTTCCAGTTACAATTTGTTCATTCTTAATATTAACTAAGATAAAAAATATGAAAACAGCTATACAGCCTTGATCTGCAAGTCTAAATTATTGTAGACTAAAACTTACAATCAAAACAAATCTCAGCCCTCCCCAGCAGCAAACTCTCAGCATTAATTTTTTTCTTAACATCACTGAAAGTATGAATTCTCTCAATTCAATGTACAGACTTCTCATTCTTACGAAAGCTACTGTACACAACAGATAATATGTCTCTGAAAATTGCTTCTGCCTGCTGGCTGGTGCATCTTAGGTACTGTTTGGAAATCTTTAGAGATAATTTCATTGTGAGGCTTGGGTTTCCCCTCATCCTAATCAAAAACTCTTATATCTGAAACCATTCTATATGCTAAATATTTGGAAGTTCTTCAGGGGAATGAATTGTTTTGATCCTTCTGACAGTTTTCTGTAGCATCAGCAGCATGTAGCTGAGCCACTGAACCCAAGGAAACAGGAAGAGATTTGAACAGCTTGTCTGCTTTCATCACGTATTTTTTTATTACATTCAGGAGCAAAGGGGTGGCTGGGAACAGGGCTCTGTGATGTGTGGCCACTGTATAAATCAACTGCAGCTGAAGTTGACGAAGCCAAGACATGGGATGGTTAACAGTTTCTTGTAAAACAACAGAGTAGTGGCTGGTTGCTGCCAGACAACTCTGTGTATTTGTACACAAGAGAAGTAACATGGGGAAGTGTGAATGAAATATCTCGGTGGGAATTCCCTTGTTTGCCGAGGAGGTCTGCAGACCCCAAGTATGCCTGGTTACCAGCTCACGTGCCACCTAGCCTGCAGTGGTGGTTTGTATGTCCATATTCTCTCTCCCCTGCCAGCTCTTTATCTTAGCTTTACTCTGTATCTGTTTCCCTCACTGTTCGTTTCAGCGGGGCAGGAAAGGGGGGACACAACTTGCAGAAGCAGCATGCCATTTGCTGCCCTGACAGAAAGCAGAAGAGGAGGCAGAGCGAAGGGACAGCCTGTGGCACAAGAAAGAGACAGACCAGAATGAACTGTTGAAATTCCTCTGAAAGCCACTGCAGTGCCTGCACCTTTTTGGCTGGTGTCTGTGGCTAGCTATCATCTGATATGGTCTCCACTGCCAAGGAACAGAAGACAGACACCATTTGGACTTGAGTTCCCTCAGAAGGAGGAAGACTGCCTCGTATTCCCTGCGCAGGAGGGAATCTGGAAGACAGCAAGACCGTGTCTTACTCCCATTTCTTCTTTGCTTCTGATTCTTTTCTTTGGCTGCTTCCATGTCTTTCCTGTAGAAACAGCCACAGGAGCAGAGCACTTGCGGTTCCAAATGACTTTAGTGGAAGTTCAGTCTACTCAGCACCTTTGCCTGGAAATGTAGATGTTTCAGAACAGCAACAGACTTTGCAAATGTCAGCCTGGGCCATACTGCATGCACTGTCTCGCTGTTGATCATGTTTTCTCTCACTAGTTTAGAGGACTCTAAGGGAAATGGCTTCTGATACTTGCCCAGAAAAAATCCATATTGTGCATCTTTGTTACTAAATGAACAGTGGCTTTGGAGTGGAGGTATGGGTTTAGGTCTCAGCTTGGTTCCCCCAGAGATGTGCTGCTAGGCTGGGAGAGGAAGCTGCCTGGACTCCCTCTGTAAAACAGATAACGTCTCCTTTCTCTCGCGCATGCTGTCCTCTGTGTTCTGTGCCAAGAAAAGTTTGAGACATGGCTTCTCTTTCCGTGTGCATTTTCTATGATGTCCATTGTGGCTGATCTTCAAAGTGAGTAGTGCTGTTGGTGAGGGTGTCGTGTCATGAGCATGCATGTATTTAAGATTTAAGTATGTTTTGGTAGCTAGGTTGACTATGACTTAAGAAGTTGGTATCTTTCTATACCCTGTGAAAGCCATACATTTTGCTGTGTTGTTAGGTGAAGTATATTGATTCTGGAGTGTCATACCCATGAAAACAATTTTTGTTGCACAAATAGTAAGAGGTATTCTGAAGTTTGTAAGGAGCTCTCCTTCACCTCGATGCTGATCCTCACATCCAGCTGTAGCTCCCAGTGCAGCGGCCTTAGCGGCACCTGGTTTGCTGGCCAGAGATCAAAGCCATTCCGGCAGCAGGTGCGAGACCCTGCTCGGAAAACTGGAAATGGCTCGTTTCCTGGGAAACGAGTGAAGAAAGCTTGCCATACTCCAGAGAGATTAAACTGGAGCTTTCCACTGCATTCAGAAAGTGTGAAGATGGAAAGTATTACGAGGTTGTTCTGCGTCAGGTAGCTGTGCAAGGCTGGATGGAGTGGTGGAGGGATAAGGTGCTACCTTGTAGAGCTTTCTGGCCAAGGTACAGAGGAGAGCACTCGGCAGCATTACTGAAGACCAATATTCCTGTTCTGGCCTTTGCATGTGAACCTCTCCTGTGTGTCCTGTTTCTCTTGCTCAGAGCCTGACAGGAGTTAGAGGTTGGAGGGGGCAGAGCCTGTGAGGAGAAAAGAGAGTAGGGAAGAGGATTCCTGGATTTTGGCCACCCTGGGGGGTAAAAGGGTTTGTAACTTGTCGTGACACCTCTCTGCAAGACAGGGCTCAGACTTGCTTCCCGAGAGTTTCCTGGCATTGATTGATGGGTGCACTTTGAGGCCCAGAGATAAAAGGCGTAGAGGAAGCATCTCACTTCTGTTCCTGAGATACGGAAGCGGTTACACGTGACAACTGAGGGGCTGGCTGGAGGAAGTTATTTCAACTCTTTCATGCGTGGTTTCTCTCTTTGAGTTGCAGAGGCTTAGAAGGCCCAAGGGAGAGCAGCGCTTGTGGCTTTTGTATGCTGACAGTCTGTACTGGAGGTCAGCCTGGGAGCGCAAAGAAGCACCACTGTGGGCCAAGGGATTGCTTTGCTTCACTACGGGCAGAAAGGACACTTAGCAGAGGAGGAGAGGCATTTGCTTGTCTCATTTTTCCTCCTTGCCAGGACTAGATTTGTGATTCCTCCTGCAGACTTTTTTCAGCAAACTGAGTACTCCACTGTCTGCAGCATCGTGCAGTTTTGTCTGGGCCTTAGGGACCTTTCCTTGCCAAATGCTCAGCCACTTGAACATGCAGTTTTTGCTTTCACGGCAAACAGATCTTTGAGAATTTGATGCAAGCGCGTGAGATCAGTTGATCCCCAAGAAGCACAATGTGTTAAGGTGCTGCATGTTTTGCACAATGCTTTGATGAGCTGGAGGCGCTTACTTTAAACTTCTGGGATAGGGCAATTCAGTTATAGTTCAAATTTTAATCAATTTTACATTTAAGTCCCTAGAAAAAAAAAGATAAATACTGAAATCTTAGTAGGAGTGTCACAAGTTTTTAACATAAACTGATATGTGATATGAATGAAGGCCAAGGGCCTGCTGTACACAGGCTCCTAGAAACAGTCTTTTCTTTTTTGTTTTAGCTGAATCTGGTACATCGAATAATGAAAGAAGTTTGGAGGAGATACCAGCTTCATTCCTGCATCTTCTGCTTGTGAGCAAATAATTTGTTAAAGATTTCAGCCTGCCTTTTAAAATATGGGCAAATAATTGTGGTCTTGAACAATACTACTTGCTTTGAACAGTCAGTACTTGCTCTACTGTGAACATCAGTATGGCTGTCGTGTGCTCTCTTTGGTGATCCTGCTGGCCCCCTCTAATCCAACATGAATATTAATCATATAGGCAGTTTTACAGCTGGAGTTCAAAGTTGCTGAGTTCACAGTGGTCTCAGGCTGGGTGTTGAACACCTATAAATTCCAGGTCACTTATACCAGCACTGAAAATACTTCACTTGTTGCTGTTGATGCCATGTGCTGCCGAGAGACTTGTAAATATGCAGTAGTGGGGAAAGGAGAAGGGGGACAGCACAGGTACTTTGTGTGCCAACATTTAGATGAACAGCTAATGCTGTTGGTGTAGTGTAATAATGTAGGTGACGCACACCTGAGCAAACAAGATAGCATCCCATGGCAATTCACCCAAAATGCATGTATTTAGTGCACATGTAGTACAACAGATTTACCATATAGCCTGGAGAGCGTGGGCATCTTGGGTTCCTAATATGTTGCTGAATAGAGTTGTTACATGTTTTTAAATACAGTGGTGAGAGAGGAAGTACAGGAGAGTTTGTGGTGTTCCACATCATGAGTCGGATCCTGGAAGCTGCAAATGGCATGTGCATGCCTTTACCTCCTGGTAAGTGCTATGTTTTGCTGTTTTAATGGTAAGTGAGGAGAGCGATGCTACGAATTCCTCCCAGACAAGCACTAGTTGCAGCACATGTGTCAAGTTAGCTTTGGCAGTATTGAGATCTATTCAAGATGGTTACGGAGGGGAAGACCCTCCATAAACACATGCAAGTGAAATGAACCAAAATGGAATGGTTACTACAAATACAACAAATCAGAGGTTTAATTCTCTGTTCAGCTTCCAGTGGAATGCTTGGCACCGTCTTAGAACTAAGATCTAGACTTCTTTCATTTATATGTTTTTCTTGGGCAACTGGACTTCAGTGTCAAGGGCTACAAGGGAAAATCTTACCCTGGAGCAAAAAAAGAGTGGTTTTTCTCATGCTGTTGCCCTGCTAATCTTTTTCAATTTTATCCTGAAAGGATTATCTCCAGCCTCGATGGAAGAGCTGATCTTGATGGTAGACTTTCATTTCCTAGAGCTCCTCATAATTGCTTAGAGTTGTTTCAAAGCACTTGCTTATTTTTGTTAGGGAAAGACTTCTTAACTTCTTAATGCCTTCTGATTCTGTTTGAATCTTTCTAGTTTCTATTTCCTGATCTGTCTTCAGTCTTTGGAACTGATTTCCTCACCAACTAGAAACTGTCAGAAGTTAAGGAGAGTGTTGGCTTTAGCTAGACTAATGCCAGTCTCTAATACAGACTTAGAAAAAAATGTATGTTGTTGTACCAGACAAATTTGTCTCTCTTTCATAGGTTTTCACACTCTGCACTTGGGGCTGGGTGTTCGATGTCTCCCTCTGCACACCCTCCTGCACTATATTGATAATGGAGTCTTGCATTTGACGGAAACATGTGTCAGGAAACTGCTGAAAGGTACAGTGAGTTTCGTGTGTTTTGTTTGTCACCAGCCAGCTGACTGGGAGCGCTGCCTTTTCAGCCATTCGAACTGAGAGATGGGATTTACTGCCCAGGAGACTTGGTCCTTCTTCCAGAGTGCTTTTTCAGTGAGGGCTGTAGCTGATGGCGCTGCCCAGCTTAAAGGAGATGCAGACTATATGATTTGCCTTACTGTAGCAAACAAAGAAATACCTGTTTTGGAAGAATTTGAGTTTAAAATTTTTCCCATTTGGGAGTGCTTAGAAAAGTGAATACTAAAGATCATCATAGAATTTATTGGGCGATTTCTGTGACTATGAAAGAGCATACCTGTGTGTAAGGAAGTTAGTCTGCTATCCAGTCCTCGGCTTTTGCTTTAATTATGATTGGAACAAGATAATCCTAGTGCTAGGATTGGCAAATGGCTAGAAACTCAGTGCTAGGAAGTAAAAATTCAAAATAAGTAAACAAAAGCCTACCTGACCCAGCATCCAACATTTTTGGTAAATATTGAGGTTGTGAATGTCTTCTAAATATATCATAAGGTTACCTAAAGGTGGGAGTTAAAATCAGTTCTGTGTGAACCCATATAGTCATCAAGAGGGGCCTAAAGCTTTGGAACGAAATGGGGAGTGAGGCAAATTGGCAGTTGCAGGCACAGTTAGCATCACACCCCTGTTAGCTGCCTTTTCGAGATGGGGAGGGAGGAAGAGAGAACTGCAGCGTACGTTTCCTGGGATACAGCAGCACTGTGATACAACTCTCAAACAGTAATGCATTTCATCTCAGCTGCAGCCGCTTCCCCTTGTAATGTGCTATTTCTCTGGTGTTCAAGAAAAGGGACACAATATGCTGTATTAATCTGTGCCTGGTCTTGATAAGGAAATATTATAAATATGGGGAGTTCCACTTAGTCAAAACATGTTTGATTTACTGTATAAACTGTTACATAAAAAGGTGAAGTTACATACAAATACATTAAAAAAATATTTTACAAACAGTGTAAACATAAATAATGCTCCTAATAGCCCTTATTTGAAATTAAAATTTTAATTTCATTACAGAAGTGGTATTTATTCAGAATGTCTGAAGTGAAAGTTGAAAGGTTTAGTTATGTGGTTACCACTAACGGCTGTGTGGGTTTTTTTCCCTTTCTCTTGTAGATCTGGATGACACTGAGGAGAATGAAAAGCTGAAGTTCAGTATTGTCATGAGGCTTCCTGAGGTAACTGATAGCTTTGGATGTTGTCTCTTGGATTTTGGAATCGATAGGAAATTCCTCCCTGTGCATAGGATCAAGCCAATGGAAGACTTGGCTGTGGTTCGAATAGGGCACAGACAGAGCCTGAACCTCAAGTTTCTCCGTCTGCTGCTCACGGCCTGTAGGGCACCCTGACAGCTGAGATTATAGCTTTGTCCAGGTTTTACTGTGTCTCCAGTGCCCTGCAGCAACCAAATAGACAAGACTGACAGTGTGCTGTTGGGTGCTCATCTGCATAAAGCAGTAACGGTTTTATGGGGTTTAAAGCAGATTTGTGTGTGTGTGTGTTTTAGCATCCACAAATGCCTTGCTCACTTTTTCTCATGTGTGACCTCTGCATTTGGTTTTAGTCATAGAATCATAGAATGGTTTGGGTCGAAGGGACCTTCAGGACCATCTGGTTCCAACCCCCCTGCCATGAGCAGGGACATCTTCCACCAGACCAGCCTGCTCAGAGCTCCATCCAACCTGGCCTTGAACACTGCCAGGGAGGGGGCAGCCACAGCTTCCCTGGGCAACCTGTGCCAGTGTTTCACCACCTTCTTGGTGAAGAATTTCTTCCTAATATCTAATCTAAATCTGCCCTCTTTTAGTTTAGAGCCATTCCCCCTTGTCCTATCACTGCACACCCTTGTGAAAAGCCCCTCTCCATCCTTCCTGTAGGCCCCTTC
>Ga0065711_1036994_pt1 | contig 20327 bp, 8 predicted proteins | sample Hoacrofraction12_FD_59098 | JGI IMG/M metagenome (GOLD analysis project Ga0065711, IMG submission 59098) | Hoatzin crop microbial communities from Cojedes, Venezuela - Epithelial fraction 12 v2 (version 2) | ecosystem: Host-associated > Birds > Digestive system > Esophagus > Crop | place... | reverse complement strand
CCATTTAGCAAAGGCCACCTGGTTGGTTAACACCAGAGGGTCCACCAACCGGGCTGGTCCTGCCCAGTCAAAACCTCAGCGCCCTGTAGAAGGGGATAAAGTCCCTGTAGTGCACATGCGGAACATGTTACGGAAGACGGTTTGGTTTAATCCTGCCTCGGGCGAAGGCAAGCCCATCCGCGGAATTGCTTTTTCTCAAGGACCTGGGTCTACCTGGTGGGTAATGCAGAAGGATGGGGAAGTCCGATGTGTACCTCATGGGGATTTAATTTTGGGGGAGAATAGTCCATAAATAAATTGTATAAAGTTAATTGTTGAATAACCCTGTTGCTTTCTGTTATCACTGTTATAATTGTTATGTGTTGTACCAGTAGTAGCATAGTAAGAATCATCCAGATTGAAGAAGGGTGGACTTTTTCGATGAAAACCTAGCAGAGCACAGCGATGATGGAACTGGACCTGGTTTTCAAAAACTGGCATCCAGCAGCTTCATCAAGATCAACATCTCCTGCACACTGTGGGCACGGACCGCACCAGATACATCAGCCGTGAGCTCCGGATGCAGCAAGTGACCGCCCATCACCACACATCACCTCTCCTGCCACGGAAGACCATTATGACAGATGGAGCTTGAAGTCATGGATTAAATGAACTCAACGGACACTTTAGAGTGATGATCCATAGACTAAGGGAATGACATCTGGAGACAGGAGAAGTGTTGGTGATCAACTGGACAATGGGGGACCTTGGCATGACGTAGGTGGTATGGAATAAGGGGTGGATAATGTCCTGGGTTTGGCCAGGACAGGGTTAATTTTCACCGGACTCTAGGAAGGGGCACAACTGGGGTTTGGGGGTTGACCCCACCTGGCCAAAAAGAGCAGGGTATTCCATACCATGTGATATCACAGAATCACAGAATCACAGAATAGTAGGGGTTGGAAGGGACCTCTGTGGGTCATCTAGTCCAACGGGGCGGCTTGGCGGGAACTCTCTCGCGGCTTTGCTGCGTGCAGCGCTGGTCCTCTCTGGGAGAATGCCTCTGTGGGGTCGTGCGGTTTGTTCTGTGTATTCCCCTTATCTGTATCGTTGTTGTTGCTGTTTCCCTCTGTTTGCTGTTCTGTTAAACTGCCCTTATCCCGACCCACCAGTTTTCTGCCTGTTTGTTTCCATTCTCCTGTGCACGCCGGCGGGGAGAGGGGCGGCCGCGTGGCGCTTTTGTTGCCAGCGGCAGCTGAAACCAAAACAATCACATAGTTAAATTCGTATTCTAAGGTAGTCTAAATCCTTATTAATTCCTTCTAATTCATTTGGAGCCTAGGTCTAGTTTTCTATAAGAATTTAAAAGGCAGACACTGTAGTTGAAAAGAGCCTTCTTATTTTCCATGTTCTTGCACTTTCTGCTGCAGGGATGAAACGTTCTGTAGACATTTTCTTGCACTTAACTTGGGCTTCTGTAGGTTTCTTCCCACGAGAAGCATCTAATTTTCTTGACTTTCTACACAGGATAAAGAATTCCTGCTGTGAGACTCTGTTGCTCTTTATCTGTCGGTTTCCTGGGGTGGACGGTTATTTGTGAGAGACTGATGTAGTTTCTGCATCTTGTTCCTATTCCTGTCCTCTGTTTGAAGAAAGACTCTTACAGAATTCTTCCTCCCTGAGCATTAAGAAAGTTTATACTCTTACCTGTCCAGGACAGGTGTACAAGTGCAGATAACTTTATGAGTGTGCACAAATCTAAGTAAGTGCTTGTAGAATTAGGTTAATGTGTATTTCTGAGGACCTGTGTTTCTCAATAACCAAGCAATTTCATTCTGGAGTGCAATATTTTTTATTTGCCTCATTAAGAACATATATATGTTTTTTTGCTAATGATTTATCAGGCAGAAAACTCTGTCAAGGTGAAGAAAAATCTGAGCAAGACAGCAGAATAAGCAAGTGCACCAGATTCAGATCCTACAGTGAGAAAGGCCTAAAATCCAAAATTTAAAATGTTTTATTTCTGTTCGATAAATGCCTAGATCTCAGTAGAAACCTGAAATTAATTGGTTTTGGACATGCAATTCTCACCACACTCAGACGCATGCTGTCCTTATTCATGCTAAGGCTCTGTCCCATACAAGTAATGCCTAGCCACAGAAATTGAGAAAAACACTATGTAATATTCTTCGGGGTACAACCTGTTAAGTCTGCTCCAATTGCCTAACACAGAAGACTGGCCCACTCACAAAATGAAAGTACAGCTCCTCTTCATAGACATGTACCTGAAAAAGAAGATCCTGAGATCAAGCTACTATGAAAAAGGGGTAAGTCTTCATTATACAAAAAGCAGGAACCTTCAACATGAATTCAAAAACACCCTTATTCCTCCAGTAATTGCAAGTGAGCAGGGCAGAAAGAGAGGTCTCTTGCTGAGATTTCAATAGGAGGCCTAGACCGTTCACAAAGAGTTCAAGACCTGTGTGTTCTCAGAGCATTAGAGAAGTTAGTTTTGTACTTTTATATAAGTATATCTAAAAAGATGTTCCTTCATTCTTCCCATGCTTAAGCTGAGTGGATTTCAGCCATTTCTACCCTGGTAGTTGACAGAGACACAAGCCAAAAGTTACACCCAATTTGTCAAGCTGCACCAAAAAATGTCTTTCTTGTGCCTTGAATCTAATGTTTGTTGTCATCTGTGTCAACAGACCATATGTGAACATATCAACTGGTGTATTGGGGCATACATGGAAACCATAGGTCTGAAACCACTTAGGTCAGGAAAAGCACAGGACGTACAGTTCCTTTATTTCTGGAAAAACATTGTCATTACTAGGCTCAGAAATAAACTGTGTCTCTCATGCCCATTTTGCCTTTCATAAAAGAAAGAGTGAAGCATGCTTAACTGTTTAAAGGACATTTCTGACCATCTTTGAGGATGCAAAGTAAATGGAAAGATGGAAACAAAACCTAAAGCAGTATAAATACAATCAAATTGAATTGAATCAAATCGAATAGAATAATTTCAGTTCAAGAGACCTATAGTGTTAATCTAGTCCATCTGCCTGACCGCTTGAAGGCTGACCTAAAGTTAAAGCATGTTATGAAGATGTTCATCCTAGTATACAGTTAATGTTTCATCCTAGTATAGAGTTAATTTCCTTCTCAGTAGCTGCTGTGTTTTGGATTAAGTACGAGAAGAACGTTGATGACACTGATGTTTTCAGTTTTTGCTATAAATCAAGGACTTTTTCCAGTTTCTCATATTCAGCTAATGAGCAGGTGTGCAGGAGACGGGAGGGAGCATAGTCAGACAGATAGCCAAGCTGGCCAATGGAATTGTTCCGTACCATAAACGTCATGCTTAGTTTATGAATGGGGATTGGTCTAGGGGATAAAGGTATCAGCTTTTCAGTTTTCCAGGAGTTTTTGAATCTTCCCATGGCTGGGAGTTTAAATTTTCTTTTCAGGCTGTGAATTGGTCATAGGGTGGTGAGAAAAACTGTATTCTATATAGTTTGTTTTGCATATTTGTTATTATCATTACTATTATTAGTAGCATTAGTATTTTCTTTGTTGTATTATTAAACTGTCTGTATCTCAGCCCATGAGTTTTCCCTTTTCTCCATTTCTCCTCCCCATCTTTCTGAGGGGGAAGGGGAGGGGTGAGCGAGTGGATGTCTAGTACTTAGTTGCTGGTTGCTGGGTTAAACTACAACATAAGAGCACTGTCCCAATGCCTCTTTAACACTAACAAGCTTGGGGCATCGACCACTTCTCTAGGAAGCTTGTTGCAAGGTTTGACTGCTCTTTCAGTAAAGAAATGTTTCCTAATGCCAAGTCTGAACCTCTCCTGACATCTAGAAAAACATAGCTTTTTACTTTCTAGAAGTAGAGAAAAATCTTTAGTTCTTGAAAATTCTCAAAGTTTTGAAATAGAATGTTGTACATATATTATTTTCATTTATTCTTTAAAACAATCTTACTAATTCCACAGTATCAGCAACACAGGCCAATTGACATCAAACTTCTGACAACTTCTGGCACATCTAGTTGAGGCAGCTGGACATCTTGTAGAGAACTGTATCCTCACACAAGATTTAGTTTAAATTCTTCCTCTTTAAGAGTGGCCTGTTTCAGTGATTTCACATCTATCCTTCAAGTGCTTTTTACTTTCTAGTCATTTTGTCTGATTTAAAATTTCTCCTTTCAGTGAAAAGAGAAGATTTGTTAAAATGAAAAAGGTCGTTCTAGTCTTTCTTATGCTCTGAATCATCAGTTAGTTCTGCTCAGTAGCAACTCCCCAGGTTCAGCTTTTATTCCTGAGAGATAGTACCCTGAGATAAATGTTCGATAAAATTTTGTATTTCTGTGTAGAATTCAGAATGCTCTTCATATTCAGGTGACAAAGGTTTTCCCAAAAAACATCTCGCTCAGTAAGCCCTCTCTGGATAGTCATGCTTTTTTTATCACAGGCTGCGTAATCTGTTTTCTAAATGCACTATTGCCCAGGGCATTCTTCCTAGTAATTTTCTCCACAGACTCACCTAAACCCCTGTCAAGCAACAGGGAAGCAAATCAACAAAGAATTTTACTCTTGTAGAAATTTTCTATCTATGTTGCAGTCAGCTGTCAGCTTTTCCTGCTGCCCATTATTTGGTCTTTTTTTTCCTTTCAAAGCATCAAAGCAGTATCTCTTTTTCTTTCTCTCTTTCCACCAAGCGTCTCCACCCAGCTTACCCTCAGAGATTGCATCCTCCAGATTCCTTAGCATTAAATAAGCCAAGGGAGTTGAGATGGAGATATTTTTAAAGAAACAGACTCTGCTATGATGCCCTGAAACACAAAACTGGAAGTCCAATAGTTCTTTGCATTCAATGTATGAGTATCTGAGGCAAAAATAATGACAACTCCAAGTTTACTGAATAAACAAATATTAGATATGTAACAGGAGAACAGAGTGTGAGTGAAATATGGTACAACATAAAGCAGAAAAGAAAAATGAAATACAGCTTGCTAAAGATTGCCTAGCACAACAGGATAAGGCGATAACAGAAAAGAGGTTATTTTTCATGTAAAGAGGCAATCAATAAACCCATAACATGAGAAAGTTTCTCCAAAAGCTGCTGCGCTGCTAATGGAAAAATTAGTAAGAAAACAAAGGCCCCCAAAGAACATAATAAATCAGGGTTCCAGGGTCCTAAAGATCTTCTCGTGCACAGAATGTAATGACATTTCATTTCCTACTTTTCTGCCAGGAACGTCAGGCCAGCAGGATGATATAGTCTTACAAGCATTTCTGCTTCATTTCTGTACTGAGTATTTAGTAATGTGTATTAAAATAGACACAGAGGAAATAGTGTTTCATCATTCAGTATCCCTATTTTCTATTCATATATACTTCAAAACTTCTCGTGGTGAAGAGCTATCTTCTATAAACAATTAGCTAAGGATCAGGAGTCTTTTTCTCTTTATTTAAAAAATGAACAGAGAATTTAGTTTGTATTTGATACACAAAGTGAATTTATATGGCATAATGCAGTTAAATATCTAGATACCATGATATTGCTGATAGCACAATACAAAACTATAAAGGAATTGTTTGTATGAAAGGGAGTTGCCTGAAAGTCTGTAAAACATGTAGTTTAATGCTACTGCCTGAAGCCTGTGGCCCAAAACTGTTTTTCTACCACGTTGATTGTTTTGAATCTATTTCTGAGGTATCTAATTCTCCCTTTACATTGTAAAAGCAGCTTACGCACCTAATTTAAAATACGAATGAGGCTATGGGATAAGAACCAGAAAGTTAGGTTTTGCAATATTCCTTGTTGCAGTAACAATATCCCTTATTGGTTTAGACATTTGTCTAATATGTAAGGAAAATCTGTCTGAGAAGAGCTTAAAACCAGTTTTCTCAGAAATCAATCTTTTTGGAACCATGACTACAGCAAAGTAATTCCACCTATCCCAATCTCCAGCCTTTAACCTGCTGCACATGTCTTACTGCATTTTTTGGTAAAAATTAGGGGTTTTTCACAACAGAGTATAATGAGGCCCATCTCAAAAGCAAAATCTGTGAAACTTAAGAACTGACTGCAAATAATCCTTTACCTCCAAACAATATGTTTTAATCTATACCTTTTTTGGTATAACAACACATAGCTTTGACTGATCTTAGGTATTTTTATCCCTTAGTTTGATCGTTCTCAAAGTTCAGGTGTTTCATGTGAAATAACATTTCATATAGATCAGTACAAGCAATGGCTGGTAAATGCATATGGAACATTTACCTTAGACTGTCTGACAAAGTCATACCATGTAAGTATTTCATGATAAGTAGTAATTTTTTGAATGGTAAATCATAGAATCATAAAATTATAGAAATGTTTAGATTGGAAGAAACCTTAAAGATCATCTAGTTCCAACCCCGTGACATGGGCAGGGATACATTCCACTAGATCAGGTTGCTCAACACCTCATCCAAACTGGCCTTGAACACTTCCGGGGAGGAGGCTGTTATGGGTTTGTATGGCAAGGTTTTTGTAGCAGGGGGGCTATAGGGTTGGCTTCTGTGAGAAGCTGCTGGAAGCTTCCCCCATGTCTGATAAAGCCAGTGCTAGCTGGCTCGAAGATGGACCAGCTGCTGGCCAAGGCCAAGCCAATCCGTGACAGCGGTAGCACCTCTGGGATAACATATTTAAGAATGGGAAGAAAAAAATTTTGGGTTTGAAATGGTAGGGTAGAGAGAGGAGTGAGGTGATGTGAGAGAAACAAGTCTGCAGACACCAAGGTCAGTGAAGAAGAAGCCGAGGGGGGGGGTGCCCAAAATAGCAGAGCAGAGAGCCTTCCTTTGCAACTTGTGATAAAGGCTGTGGTGAGGCAGTTTGTTCCGCTGCATCCCATGGAGGTCCACGGTGGAGCAGATATCCACCTGTAGCCCTTGGAAGGGACCCCACGCCAGAGCAGGTGGATGCCTGAAGGACCCTGTGGGGACCCCACGCTGGAGCAGACTTCTGTCAGGACTTACGGTCTGGTGGAGCGAGGACCCCATGCCAGAGCAGGTTTGCTGGCAGGGCTTGTGACCCATGGGGGACCCATGCTGGAGCAGCCTGTTCCTGAAGGACTGCACCTCGTGCAAGGGACCCATGCTGGGACAGTTTGTGAAGAGCTGCAGCCCATGGGAAGGACTCACTTTGGAGAACTTTGTGGAGAACTGTCTCCCGTGAGAGGAACCTTCATGCTGGAGCAGTGGAAGAGTGTGTGGAGTCTTCCCCCTGAGGAGGAAGGAGCGACAGAGACAATGTGTGATGAACTGACTATAACCCCCATTCCCCAGCCCCTTGCGCTGCTTAGAGGGAGGAGGGAGAGAAACGGGAGTGAAGCTGAGCCCGGGAAGAAGTGAGGGGTGGGGGGAAGGTGTTCTAAGATCTGGTTTTATTTCTCACTATCCTACTCTGATTTGATTGGTGATGAATTAAACTCCCTTTTCTCCCCAAGTTCAGTCTGTTGTGTCCAAGACAGTAATTGGTGAGTGATCTCTCCCTGTTCTGGTTTCAAGCCTTGAGCCTTTCATCATATTTCCTCTCCCCTGTTCCATTGAGAAGGGGGAGTGAAGGAGTGGTTTTGGTGGGCACCTGACATTTATCCAGGCCAAACGAAAACAGAGGCATCAACAACTTCTCTGGGCAACCTGTTTCAGTGCCTTACTACCCTCACTGTATAATTTTTTTTCCTAGTATCTAATCTAAATGTATCTTCTTTCAGTTGAAAACCATTATGCCTCATCCTACCACTACATTCCCTGAGAAAGAGTCCCTCCCTGTCTTTCCTGTAGACCCCCTTTAAGTACTGGAAGGTTGTTATAGGGTCTACCTGGAGCCTTCTCTTCTCCAGGCTAAATAACCCCAACTGTCTCAGTCTGTCCTCACAGGGGATGTGCTCCAGCCCCCTGGTCATCTTTGTGGCCTCCTCTGGACCCGCTCGAGTAGGTCCATGTCTTTCTTGTGCTAGGGGCACCAAAGCTAAACACAGTACTCTAGGTGGGTCCTCATGAAAGCGGAGTAGAGAAGGAGAATCACCTCCCTTGACCTCCTAGCCATGCTTCTTTTGATGTAGTCCAAGATGTGACTGGCTTTCCAGGCTGTGAGCACACATTGGCAGCTCATATTCATTTTTAGTTCACCAGTACCAGCAAGCCCTTCTCAGCAGGGCTGCTCTCAATCCACTTGTCTCCCAGCCTGTATCCATGTTTGAGATTGCACCAATCCAGATGAGGGACCTTGCACTTGGCCTTGTTGAACATCACGAGGTTCACAAGTGTCTACCTCTGTAGCCTGTCAAGGTCCCTCTAGATGGCATCCCTTTCCTCTAGAGTATCGACCACACCACACAGCTTGGTGTCATCTTCAGATTTGTTGAGGGTGCACTCGATCCCACTGCCCGTGTCCCCAACAGAGATAATAAATAGCACAGGTCCCAATACAGATCCCTGAGGGACACCAGTCATCACTGGTCTCCGCTTGGACGTTGAGCTGTTGACTAGAACTCAGAGTGTGACTATCCAGCCAATTCCTTATCCATCAAGTGGTCCACCTGTCAAATCCACGTCTCTCCATTTCAGAGAGAATGTTGTTGTGTGGGACAGTATCAAATGTTTTGTACAAGTCCAGGTAGATGACATTAGTAATTCTTCCCTTATCCACCAATAATTTAACCTTGTTTTAGAAGGCCACCACATTTATCAGGCACAATTTGCCCTTAGTGAAGCCATGTTGTCTGTCACTATGCACTTCTCTGTTTACCATGTGCCTTAGCATAGTTTCCAGGATAATCTGCTCTGTTATCTTGCCAGGAAAAGAGGAGAGACTGACCAGCCTGTACTTTCCCGGGTCTTCCTTTTTTCTCTTTTTTAAAAATGGGAGTTATTTTTCCCCTTTTTCATCACTGGGAACTTCATCAGTCTGCCACGGCTTTTCAAATATGGTGGATAGTGGCTAGCAACTTCAGCTGCCAGTTCTCCCAGGACCCTTGGATGCATCTCATCAGGTCCCATGGACTTGTGCACATTAAGGTTCCTCAGATAGTCTCAAACCTGATCTTCTACAGTGGACGGTACTTCAATCTCAGTTCTCTAGGTGGAGTAAAAATACATCAGTGTTTTTCCTCAAATTACTCTTGCAATCATAGAGTCTTAGAATCATTAAGGTTGGAAAAGACTTCTAAGATCATGAAGTCCAATAGTCAACACATCACCACCATGCCTACTAAGCCATGTCCCAAAGTGTCGCGCCTACACCGGGGATGGTGACTCCACCACTTCCCTGGGCAGCCTGTTGCAATGCTTGACCACTCTTTTAGCAGAGAATTTTTTCCTAATATCCAATCTAAACCTCCCCTGATTCCACTTGAGGACATTTCCTTTTGTCCTGTTGCTAGTTACTTGGGAGAAGAGACCAACAGCTGCCTGACTACAACCACCTTTCAGGTAGTTGTAGAGAGCGATAAGATCTCCCCTCAACCTCCTCTTCTCCAGACTAAATAATCCCAACAAGAACATATATGCATGTATGATAGTGCAAGTACATTTGCAGGTACCTAAGAATAGCCACACAAACTTAAAGTATTAAAAAATAATGACAATAACAACAACAACCCGTGAATAAACAATGGTCTAAATATGAAGTCATAAGATACAAAGTTACTAGTTCTCATACCTGGATTTTTGTTTCATTCATGATGCTTTCTGTGTATGAGCCAATACTAACCACTCAAGAATTGCTATGTAATAACTGTTATAAAATGAATTTACATGACTGTTGCATTTTACTGTTTGGCCCAAAGGTATATTCATTTTACCAAAATTAAATTTAAATATGAAAGGGCATTGAAATCAGGGGAGCTGTTTCATTTAAAACTTCCAGTGGAAATATTTATGTAGTTTTAGTTAGTGTAACAAATAGGGCTAGATATAATATGTAAGAACCTATTCAAAATATAAGGGAGAAAATTGCTCTTTAGAGATTTTATTTCAATGAAATTTTGAAAAAAGTCAGAGATCAAAGGAAACATACCCTGCTAGTCAAAATAATACAGTTACTTGTGACTAATTCTTTACATTGTGTGAAGTATTAATATATCCATTAATAACATATTAACAATATTATATTATTTGTACATGTATTTTTATTTATATAAGCAGAATTTATGTACATAGTATAAAAATGAACAATGTGGTAGCTGATTTTACTATATCTGTCAATGTTACTGTATCTGTCAAGCTTTTGCTTCTCCATTAAGAAATTTTTTATGTAGAGCTCTGAAAGTATTTTACCTTGCCTTCCATCAAAAATCACTATACAAAGTCCTTTGGATGCGTAATTCTCCCTTCATGATTGCCATCTCCATGGGTGTGACCGTGGAATATATTATATTCTCTTTTGTTTGAAATGCAGAGGTTGCTTTATAAATTCTACTGGGAGTAAAAGTTGTAAATGGTAAAAGTCTTGAGACAAATTACTAAACAGTTCATTAAACAATCTGGGCAACAACAAATCTTTGAAATTCCCTTCAATTTGTCCCTGATTTTTATGCACATTTGAATCCATATTTCCCCTGTATTCCACACTGTGGTTGCTACCTGCAGTAAGCTGCTTCTCTTCCTGAATCACCTCTAAGGATTCCCATTTTTCAGTTTCCTGTATGGGGTGGTAGTATAGCTCGATTAGGCACTTATTTGAAGAATAATATAAAATTCTTGGTTTGGTAACCATGCTTTTTCATGATTTGGCAGCTGAATGCCTCTTATTCTGGTTGACTTTTGATAGCTTCCTTGCAAAATAAGTTCCTGTATGCTCTTTAGTCCCTCACTAGCACTTAGCCATGTGAATAATTACAATATTACTAGTGCATCTCTATGGTGCTATGAAAAAGCAGGTCATGTACAGTGTATGGACTTGGACTGAACAAATAGCAAGGGATGACATTTAGGGATTTGGATCTATTTATTTTCTTGAGCTTCTTATAACTAATCACCAAAGAGATCACCCAGCATATCTTTCTCTCTTAGTTCATCTGTTATAGCTTATACGAGCTGGTTTACACAAAGCGAGCAAAGATTAGATAGCTATCACTCTGCTTATCCAATCAAATGCAATTTCATTTGCTAATTAGCTTCAAAGAATGGCAAAGCAAATGAAAAAAAGTATAAAATGGCTTCCTTGTGGTGCAATATTGAAAAAGGTTGGGATACTTCAGCAAGGGAAAGACACAGCTTGGGAAAGGGGGATGTAAGAGTGGTATACATACTCATGAGTATAAGGAAGAGAAAAGATATGAGCTGACAGTTCTTCATCTCTTCTGGTGAAAGAAGGGACCATCAGCAGAGACAAGTAGGAGGTACATTCAGAGCAAAGAATATGAAGTGTTTTTACATGCAAGTGGGCAGTAGAGCTATGGAACTCCTTGCCAAAGGACATTGCAGTTGCAAAGAGTTGACAAGGGTCCTGAGAATCTTGGATGTCCACTTGGAAGAGTGGTGGCACTGGGGGTGATTAAGGATAGAAGCCACACAGGACTCCAGAAATCCCCTGAGCTGAAATCCATTGGAATCTGAGAGCATATTAGGAAGCCATATACCTGTCCTGTCCATCCTCTTCCCTGAGTACCTGCTTATGACCAGTGCTGGAGACAGGCTTTGAGTCTAGATGGACGAATGCACTGAACCAGTATTTCTGTTCTTATGTTTCAACTCCACAAATTTCCAAAAAGTGTTATTCTAAAAAAAGAGAGTTGTTTGTAAACATCTCCACTCTCATTTTCTCACCCATCATTGCCTCACCAAACTCGATTATTTCCAGTAGCCACCCGGGAATGGATTTCCTGCTGGTTAATTACTCTAAAAGCTGACAAACCTGTCGACTGCTCTCACCACAGCAACTGTTCAGACATTCCATTCTATATAACCCGTGTAATTCTCCCCTGTTAACTTGCCAAACAGCACGCAGTTGGCTGAGAAAACAAGTCATGGCAATTGTTCCTTTATGACTGGCATGCATCACCTCCTCAGTAACTTAGATCACAAAAATAGCGTGTTTCTTACCTATAACTCCTGTGCACTCCAGCCCACATCAATACAGGTAATAATAGTACAGTGTTCTAGTAATGGAACCAGTAATTACATGACTCCCACAAACATTCTTATGTTACTCATGAGCTCATACAGCAAAATATGCTGAACATTATTATTCTGACCCAATTCTGATACTTTGAACGTGTTTGCGATTCTCTCTGCAAGCAGACTGTGTACTTTGTCAAGACAATCACCATACAATAGTTGCAGACAGAAGTTAGACTAAGTTGGAGTCAACTTTAGGAATAAATAACTACAATGACACTGTATCTTTTAGAAAAACAGTTAAAAGAAAGTTACATATGCATAGGCATCAAAATAATCATTTAGGGTATCCGAACAATCTTACCTCTGCCATAAAATGTAGCCATAAAACAAGTATGTTGTTATAAGATTATATTTGTGTCTGTTTTCAAAGACTAAATTACATTTGAAAAAAAAGCCATAATTTTTCCCTTTGTGATTCTTTCTAGTAAAAATCTTAAACAATACTGCACTCTCATTTCCATCCATGCTTTCAATGCACATCTTTTCATATTACATAGGCCCTGATATTTTACCTTCGTCACTAAAAATAATCCACACATGAAATTTCTAAAATCCCGGTGGAGCTGCCATCAGCACTGATGATTCAATATTCTCATGCAGTTTTCAGTGAATCTCACTCTTCCACACAATTTAACAAAATCAGGTGTGAATAATCCCTTTCATCTTAAACACTTATTCCAACCAAGAAAAACATCTCATGTAACAAAAAGAAAGCATTTGCTTACAGTGTCTTAGAGGGTGTTAGAATTTGCAAGGGAAAACGGTATTCTAACTAGTGCCTCTATAACATTAAATAAACTTTGTCCATAGAAAGATGTATCAAGAATATCGCTAATAAGCACAACTGCAAAGCATGGGAATGAATTCTCTCACTTCTGTGTATCCATTGTTATCAAGTAAAAGTTCTTTTTCTGCTGATATTGTATTGATAGGGTGTTTTATTACAGCAAGACTTCTTACATTACCAAAGGCTGTGAAAATGTTATTTTAACTTTTTTCAGAACAATGTCACAACCTGTCCATTAAAATTAACCATTAGCATGTGAACTGCAAGCTGCTCAGCAGCACAATCTCTTCAACTAATAAAGACCATTCCTCTCTCCTCAGCCCTGAAAATGGTGAAGTGGACGATTGTAAGGCTGAACTCCTTGTTAGAAATGTTTGCCCCATTTACAACTGCCACTGAGGGTCATTCAGAAGGCAAACCGCCTGAACTTTACCTTCATCCAGTAACTCTCAAAACTATCCTTTATAACAGTCATCAACCTTAGGAGGAATGAAGCAGAAGACAAAGCTCTTAGTCAAGGATAAAAGTTTCAATGAAAGAAGAGTTTGCAACAGCATTCTTGGTAGGATAATTATTTTATCACTTCTTTTAAAAAGTAAAAGCAAAGAAGGCCTGAAAAAGGAAGAATGAGTCTGAAAACTGTCATAGTAGAAACAGTGCTAAATACAGATAGGAAATAAACTATAAAAGGGTCTTAGGCACAAACAGAAAGGAAGTAATTATTTTATGACTCTCACCCTTTTAGTTACTGAGATTATAACTATATTTTATTGCACTGACCAAGCAGTCACAGAAGTCAAGATGTCTGTTTGTGCATGTGCAAGTATAGCTAGAAGAGATTTGTCCTGGCAAGTGAGTCTATCAACTTTGACTAATGACAACCAGCAGGTCTCATTTCCTAAGGGAAAGATTAATTTCTCATTAATGACAACTGTAAAGATGATATCACACTTCATTACCCAGTTCACTTCCCAGGAACAGACTTAAGGAGGCCATTGTTCTGCCTCAGTGTTGAATTATATATATTTTATTATTATTATTTCTGGCTCTGTTCAGATGTGTAAAATCAGAATTCGTATGCTGTTGAATGGATGAAAGTGGCTGTATCAAAATCCACTCTCACAACACAACATATGCAAATGTCACCTCTTGGACTCATCAAAAGGACTCAAAATCCCTTGCCTTGTCCCAAAGAGAAGGTCAGCAAGTCCAATGAGAACCAAAATAGAAGTTCTGTTGCCAGAAGCTCATTCAAATGCCCTCCACACACCCATTGCAGCAGGAACTCTGGGAAGGTTGTAAAGACAACTTTTGCCATGTAAAACTTGCTTTTGGCAACTCCAAGCAATTTATTTGACCCAGACTCTTGGATATACCATCTTTCACACCAAAGACTCACAAACTACTTAAGAATAAGCAGCTGTTTGACAACATAAAACAAGACTTCTTGGCAGTTTAGGACAGGAAGTACAGAGAATTACCATATGCAGCTTTAAAAAATTGGGGCAATAGCCAAACTGGAATGTGGCCAAAACACTAGATCTAACAATTCTATTCCCACAGGCTCTGAGACATTTATTTCTTAATCCCCTAAACCTACTTTACTTATGTGTAAGGAAAAGTCTGTGTTAAAAGAAAAAAAAAAGTTACTGTAGTTCTTTTACAGCTCTTTGTGTACACATATCACTCAAATCAAGCTTCCTCCCCACTATTACACTTTCCAATTACTGATCTCTTTTACTTTGTTCCTGTTTCCTATCATTTTCTCAGTTACTCTGCTTCTCTTGACTCTACTTCAATAATTTGCTGCTAGCTCTTCCTGCCTGCTGCTCCCTGTTCTAACCCTTTAATTAGTACCTTCTGAGGTTGATTAAGGTACCACAGAAACTCTGATTCTCACTGCTAGTTGATTGATAAAAATGTGGAATAGATAGATGTGATTGAACAGCTGTCTTGTCCTACCACTTTATTCAGTATTTTTTCCTGCATTTAACCTTGCAGCTTTTGTAGTTTCGCATAGTTCCATAACTTGTGCACTAAACCAGTTGTTCTGCTTTGTGATTACTTGACAGACAATATGTTTTTAGAGGTCCCTGGATAATAGATTTTGAATAACAAAGGAGTCTTTGTGCTGTTGTATTCTTCGCCACACTCCTCAACAATAGAAGTAATTGCTCAAATTTCTGTGAGTCATGGGAGATCATATACATTAAATACTTTTTCATGTCAGCTTTTGTTCTGTTTTTGGAAGGTCGTTTGAAGATGTAGTCTGTATTATTTTATTCAGAGATAGCAGTGTGGTGCTGTGTATGAAGAGACCAATACTTACTTTGCTGGGTGCTTTAAACGCCATAAATTAATTCCACTAATCAAAAGAGCTTTATATGCAATCTGTATGATAATAAAAATAAAAACTTAAAGAAGTTTAGTTTTTCAGAGATAAGAAATGGACAGGCACAAAGAACTGAGGATGTTGATTTTTTGAGAAGTGTTCATTATTTAGAATCTCATTTACATTCATAGACAGATATTAAAAAGTCTCAGTGATTTAGAATAGCATATCAAGAAATATGTTGTAATCTCCACTGCAATAACCACGTATCAACATTTTGGAGAGGTTTATATGTGTTATAGAAACTACCCTTCTGCAGTGTCATATAAACCACACTTGCAAGACAGTATGAAGTATACACTCTGTTGGGTGGAGTTCTCATTTCACTTCTGGTAATGGTGCATGCTTCAAAGGCTGTGGAGTATAATGTCAAATCAACATTACATGGCTGCTTCCAAAGAGGAAGTAACTCCTTAGAATAGGGTGTAGTCTCCACAGATGTTTAGCCTGGAGGCTATGAGAGTCCCAGGAAAATAAATGAGCTATGGCTGGACAAGTCCTAATTCTGCATTTGCAACCACATTGTTTGGAACAAAAAAAAATAAAGCAGCTCAGAATAGTTTACATGTTAGCCCTAAAACAAAACTCTTGAATTACATGATAAACTAGAACAAATGGTACCAAAAGATAGATTTTCCTAAAAGAAAAAAAAAAAAAAAACAAACTACAAACAGAAAATAAGGAAGATCAAGTAAATTGTACCAAATAAAAAAAATAAACGCACTATTTCCATTTTAATCCAAAGCAGAACTTCAATCCAAATATTTTATATACCAAATAATTTCATTATATGAAAAGGGTAGGTGAAAGTTTCTTAAACTGAATTTTCAACTGGATAATTGTTGTGAATCATCATTCTCATGCTCTGACTCCCTTCAGGTTTCTTCATGTGACTGAAGATTTGTTTAGAGAAAGAGAACATGATTTGATTACATGACATTAATTTTGACTAGATTCACCTGTCCCATTTTTCATCTATTCACTTTTCTTGTTGTAAAGGACTGGTCACTTACTTATGTCAGCATAAGAAAGGGAAGAAAAAGCATAATGGTAGGGAAAAAAAAAGGGCAAGAGAATACTTTTGACATCTTATTCCATTTTACCTAAGAAGTGTTCATTCACAACATTTTGCTCCCATGCAACAGTAATGATGTTTCCTGCAGCAAAACTAAGCAAATGTAGAAAACTTAGGGCATTTCACAAGAGCATTCAATCTACAGGTAATAATTTTCTAATTTCAACAAATTTCTATTGCTGACTGTTTCTTTAATAGCTGTACAAAATTGAGACATGAATTTAAAACAGAGATTTCCAAAGGCTGGTCTGTCACAGAGATGCCCAACTTCTGTATACCAACTCTGTTAACAGGACTTAGATGCCAACTTACCTTTAGTTATCTTTGACAGTCTGAGCCTACAGATTTGTTCCTAATGCAATGACCTCATCTTTATAACAATACATTAATGAGTAAAGGTGTATTGAACAAAGAGTTAAATTACAATGGAAGAAGACAGGTGCTCATCACTTGAAATAATTCATCCTGCTTTCCAAGAAATCTAACTTAATGCTTTACCTATTTTAATCCTAGTTTTTAAAACACTTAAACAACTAGCATTTTAATAAATGTTGCCTTTTTTTAGTCTTTTATATAATTCAGAAATGTACAGAGAGAAATATTTTCAGACTTAAGAATTGCAATTTGATGACAATATTATTACTTCTGATTCTTCTCTAAGTGGAAGAAACACGAATTGCTTGCATACAAGCCTTGTCTTACAAGGTCAGTATTTTGATATGTATATGTCATAAATCCAGCAGGTTTTAACCAGGCAGTCACCTGGAGTGGGGTGCATTTCACTTCGTGTCAAGTGTCTAAAACTTAAAGGTATAGTCTACGTTAGTCATCTTGATTCCCCAATTATCAATGAAAATAGTCATCTCCCAAGAGGAATTCGTATCTTCTGGAGATAAATGTTCAAGACAGATGAGATTAATCTTTCTGTGTAAGTTCCTGTCTCCTTCCAGTTATTGTAGAGATAGTAACGGCAAGAAGTTCAGACTTCAGGAGTACATTTCCGATGGTAAAGGTAGACATCTGGGGTCCCATTCAAAGATCCAGTTATTGAGGTAATATTTGTTTGCAGGGAGTCTAATCTGAAGTTCTTGAGTAATTCAAGGTTTTCAAAAGCTTTACTCAGCGTAGTGTTAGAAAATCAGATTACAAGTGTGTGGGCACTAAAACATAAGTGAATTTAACTGGAGAGACCCACTTCTAAAAGTCTTCACTTCGTACTTTGACTTTGCAGATTTCATGAAAATCATCTTTATTTCATTATAGAATTATGTATAAATAACTAAATAATTACAGTCATGGACTGCTGTGTATACAGTCATGTTATCTCTGCCAGTTTTAAGGTGCCAATAAATATTTTTGTTACAGCTCATTGAGCTGGCAACAAAGTATAATGTGTGATCCATTCTGCATTATTATTTCCCCTCTAAAGGAAATATCACTGTATGGCAATTGAAATAAACATTTATTTAGTTTAAATTTAGGACTTCATTGGATAATTTCATAATTTTGAGGATCTCTACTTTTAGAACTTGAATGCTATCATTATTCTAATATAATATAAAAAAAATCTGGGCTCTTTTTTATTGCAAAGCTATCTGAGTTGTCATTTTTTTACTGAGAGTTGATAAGGTGTGTGTTGGTCTTTATTTCATACAGATACACAAGGAAAACTTACCTGTAAAACGTTAGCAAAACTAAGAATTAAAAAAAAAAAAAATGACAATACCAAAATTTCTCTTGTACCAGGAACTAAAATCTCTCCTTCCCTTTCTCTTTCACCCCTAAATGTTTATATGCTCCAGACTTTAACGTTGTTCATGGGTATGATATTCCAGAATATCCCTACTTCATCTAAACATTAGAATGAAAAACGTTCATTCAGAAAACATTTACCCAACATTATATTCATCTCTCAATGTTTAGCTTCTGATCTTAGACACCGTTTAAGTTTTTAATACTATTTGTAAGTAAAACTGAGGCCTTTAAAAATTTCCTGAAGAAGAATTCCTCCTTCCAGCCCCAAACATTGTCTCTGGTCTTTACCAGTGTTTTGTTGTTCTCATTTATTCTACTCTTTCGACGTGGCTGTGTTGATTCCCCTCCTCTCACTTTCAAAATTCATTTCTATGCTAGAGAAAGTTTCAAGATTAGTAAAATATCTGAAAAAGAAAAAGAAAGTTTTGTGGAAAAATTTTTGTTTCTCCCTGTTTCATGAACACCGATCAAACTCTCATTTGTTAATTTTCACATCAGTAAGATCTGACTGTGTTACCACAGCTGACGGATTTCTTTTGTAATAGCTATGGAAACTGAAGACCATGGAGTTATTCCAATCTTGTAAATGAGATTAGACTTGAGGATCTGACTCAACATTAGGTGTAGGAGTCTAAATTTCTATTAGATTAAAAGTGTGTGATTACATCCAGGGGAGCAATCAGGAAAATCTTTGCTTACCTTGTCTACCTGCCAGACTTTGTCTAAATATATAATATTGTAGACAAAAATTTCCCAGAGCACGTGAAGCTCGCTGCTTTGCGTGCCCAGTCAGGCCACTGTGTTTGCTCAGTTAAACACCTAGGCTTACTCTGAAATGGCTAAATTTTTTGAGATCCAGCAGACAGAGCCATGGCACCTGCATCACCAAGAGACTGGAAGCTGTTCAGCAAGGCAAGGACTGACAAACCTAAATCGACTTCCACTGAGCTCACTTAAAAATATAGGTGACTCAAATGAAAATATTAGGGCAGTGCACTGTGTTTAATAGCTTAGTAGGTAGAGTGCTTAGTATAAGGCACATTTTAGGCCCTACGAAGCCTGAAGGCATATTTAACTACATCTGTCCTAGCCCAGCGTAGTGCCTTTATCCCTAGTCCACGTAGTTGTGTGATTGACAGACTTCCCCCAGTTAAATCTGAGCTTCCGTGCAGACAGGAAAACAAATTCACACACAACATTCTAGCTTTACACTTAATGCTTCCAATGTGAAGAAGCAGCTTTTTTACTGATTTAAGATTTTGTTGTTTGGGTTTTTTATCATCTGTTACAATTTACATAAAGGTACATCCTTTTAAAAGTCCATCCCCTTCAGCATTTCAAGTCCTTGCTTCAAAACCTGGAGGCTTGAGTGAAGACACAGTTATAAGAATTATTATCCTTTGACTATGAAAAATTAAAAGCTAGTCCTTTGCAGCAAGAAAAGTGCTGGGGGTGTTCTACTTTAGAGATAGAAAATTTTCCTGGAATTTGCTAAAATGAGAAAAAGCACATTGGTGGTGTTTTTTAATTAAGGGTTTTGATATAAGGTCTTATAACTGAAATCACTTTACATGTTCATTTCTGGCAAATGCTACAGTCACAGTGGGCTGGCAGATATTGTTATCCATTGCTATCTGACCAAAGCATTAAAATCACTAGAGGTTATTGTGATGACTGTCATTTTGGTGTCTGACTCGAGGCAAGGAGTCTTCATGTGGTACTGCATGACAAATCAGAGTTTTCTGAAACAGAACAGTGCAAATATGTGGCTGTTCAGAGCAGGTCATTAAGAGTATGTTTTATATGACATGTATACATATACATACATGCCTATGTTCAGGCTCCGAATCTTAGTGTTGACATCCTGGAATGTCCTCTTGGAGGGGCAAGTTGGCTAGACTCAGATGTGCACAGTGAGGCATTGTGGTCTTTGTTACATACTTTAAAGCACGTCTGAGTCATGCCTTCTTTAATACAGTAGATTCCACTACTTGAAGGCGTTCCAACCTATATTGCTCACAGACTCTCCTACCCATGAGGCTTAATGGACTGGAGAAAGGCCAATGTCACTCCAATCTTCAAAAAGGGCAAGAAGGAGGACCCAGGGAACTACAGGCCGGTCAGCCTCACCTCCATCCCGGGAAAGGTGATGGAGCAGCTTATC
>Ga0065711_1036993_pt1 | contig 20328 bp, 12 predicted proteins | sample Hoacrofraction12_FD_59098 | JGI IMG/M metagenome (GOLD analysis project Ga0065711, IMG submission 59098) | Hoatzin crop microbial communities from Cojedes, Venezuela - Epithelial fraction 12 v2 (version 2) | ecosystem: Host-associated > Birds > Digestive system > Esophagus > Crop | place... | reverse complement strand
CACCACTTGTCACCAGCCTCCAACTAGACTCAGCGCCGCTGATGACAACCCTCTGAGTTCTGCCATTCAGCCAGTTCTCAATCCACTTCACCGACCACTCATCCAGCCCACACTTCCTCAGCTTCCCTAGAAGGATGCTATGGGAGACTGTGTCGAAAGCCTTGCTGAAGTCAAGGTAGATAAAAAGATATCCTAAAAGATATCCTAAAAGATATCCTAAAAGATAGTTATAATTGCCAATATTCACCTGAAGGAAAATAATCTGAAACAATATGCATTTGTACTGCTGTGACAGATCAAATCTGTCCATAACCATGTCTGTCTTCCCTTAATGCTATCTAACAGCATCTGTCTCAAAAAAAAAAAACGCTAGCAGGCCTTGCTCTGGCATTAAGCAGTGGGCATTCCTCTGCATACAGCGGTGTTTGGTGTAGCCACGGAGCAACTGCAAAGGGCTCCTCAGTGAAAAAAGACCCTTCCATGGCCATCTATCACCAGAACCTGAAATGGAAACAGGCAGAGCAACAAAAGCCTGCTGGGTGCATCTGTTACGCCTGGCTGACACGCACGGGCATCTGCAGCGGCATGAATAACCCTTCATCTGCCTCACTCTCCACCTGTGGCTGCTCTTTATATGCCTTCTGTGCTCTGCTCAACAGATCCGCTTCGCCTCAGCTTTGCTCCTTCTAGTTCTTGCCCGTGTGTTGAGGACTACTGCAGTGGAGCTAGCAAGATACTTCACGGTAACTTCTACATCCATCCTTCAACACTCTCTTCCAACTTCAGTCCGAGTCTCTTGAGTGCCTTCTCTGCCCATTATGTGATTTTTGATGCGCTCGTTTGAGCATCTCACGTCAGCCTTGCCTGTGCCTACCCCCTTCTAGGAGATGAAGAGCAGAAGCTTGAACTTGCTCAGGCTGAATCGTAGGATGAACCTCTATGCTCAGCTTGCAGAGAACACAGCCAGCAGGCTGTCACCTCCTCTGCTGTTCCTCACTGCCGTGAGCGCTCTGGGCTGAGCTCAGTGCTACTGTGTTTTTGCGCCGAAGGGTGAGCAATTGCACCGCTGCTCCAACAGATGCACTCTGCTTGGCCTGGAGCACAGCATGTCTAGGTCCTGTAGTAGCAGAACGCAGCCCCACAAATAACTTTACTACTCGTTACTGTGACATGAGGAAGGGAAACTACAGCTGTCAACAGGATGTTGGGTATGTCCATGGTTCATCAGATGGATAGCTTCTAATTTTCTCGCCTAAACTTAACCACCTAATTTAATTCTAATTTGTATTTTAAATACCAGACTTCTTCCCGAGTCTGACTGCGGGCCTACATTGCTTCTAAAAACCGGACTCATGCCTTTCCATGCTGAGGAGCGGTGCTGTCCTTAAAACTTCAACAGTCTCAGTTTCTGTGGCTTCAAAGGCAGTTGTTTTACTTTGCTTAGCAGATTAAAGACTCAAGGCAAATGTCTTCCTATGGTATACTTTTCAAGTAAATCGGTCTTTACACAAAGTATTTTAATGTGAGAAGTCAGGATTTCTTTATTCCAGTAACATGAGAATGTTTAGGAAGACAGCTCTTCTCCTGCTGCTTAGTTCACCTCTGCTCTACAGAGGGCAAGAGGATCTGTTAACAAGTTAGATAACATTCCCTTCAGGTTTCAACAAGTGATAAAGCCAACTCCTCCTGGCTTTTAATTTCACACTCTACCACTGACTCACAGTGCTCCACAGTGGAGCGTGGAGTGAGAGCTCCTGTCTCTCCAGGCCTTCCTCTGCCTTTGAGAGTCCCAAGGATCCAAAACCCAGAAGACTGGATCAACCAGGATCAGCGATGATGCAGCACCTTGCCACTCCCACCTTATTTTTCTGCACCGCCTTGTTTAAGAAAACGTTTAAGCCACACTTAGCGCTGCTCTTTCCTTTGGCATGGGATCAGCAGGGGACAACTGCACCCACACCAGTACGCCTCCTGCAGCTGCTGCACTCAAACACAGTATGGTTGAAGGAGACGTCGATTCCCCTGCAGGGCCACTCCAGGTGAGTGGCTAACTGCATTGCAGAAAACAGTGGTCTGATTTCTGTCCATCTGTGACCTGTTAATCGCACAGTCACCAGTCCAGAGCCCGTGCTTTCACCTGCAGTTTGCATGAGGATACCAATCCCTTCTGGAAAGATCTCTCATCTCGATTTTGGAAAGTCCCAAAGCATTCTTTACCCTCAACCTAATGTTTCAGCTTCCTTTCTCAGCTCCCCCCCCACCCTTTACCATGCGATTCCTGGCAAACAGTCAGACGGCACAGGGAGGAACCTTGGCTCTTTGCCCCTTCCCGTAAGTCTCCTGACTGTCCTCCATGGTTCCGTCTCGTCATGCACACACTGCTTAGCCATTCACACCCGAGTGCCCTGCCCAGTGAGGGATATGTGTCTCGGATCCCCACCAAGGCTCCTCCTCCCCACCTGTCACTGGTTTGGCAAGGGACCCCGAATTTCAGGCTTTAAAGCCCTGAATGAAGTCACAGATCCACACCCAGCTGAAAAGCAGCAAAGCAAACCAGTCTGAGCAACTGGCAACAGGAAAAAGCTGGTTGTGGTGTGTGCGCTGCCACGTGCTCCACCCGGAGCTGTCGGCTGAGGTCCTGCTTCCAGAAAGAATCCCAGCTGCCCACAAGAGAGGAGTGAGGGATCCACGCAGAGGCTAACATGAATTTTTAAACAAGTATGCAGAGGAAAACATGTATTCATCTCTGCAGCTGTAGATAAAAGTTTGCAATGAAAGTTTTGAGAGCACCCAGCTAGGAATTACTCTGACCGAGTTGTCAGCCTAGGCAGGAGGTGAGCCCTCCCTGCCTTTGGTTTATGGATTTCAGTCAGCACGGTGGTGGCTGCGTACCCAGCAGTACAAGTAAATGGCCTCTACTACAACTGGTATTTAAATACTATGCTGGCTCTTAGTAACTTTAAGAGCTGCCTTTATTAAAGACATTAATGGTACTTTTGTACTGTCAGAAAGAGTTTTCTGGCACATACTTACTACGAGGAGGTAAACGTGACACAGTCTTGTGTCTCTTTCCCCAAATCATTCTATGGGCAGAGAGTTAAGCAGGGGAGAGGGGAGGGAGGAGGGAAGGAAAGGAAAAAGCCACATTTAGGACTTGCATGGGATAAATAACTTCTTCACGCAGAGACATTTTAAGATAGCTCAGGATTTTCCAGGCAAGTAATTAAGGGTGTGTACAGGCTTAAGAGATGATAAAGTGCAGCCAACACCTTGTGATCAGGTAACACACCCAGAAGCACAAAGAAAAGCTTTGTAGATTACAGCATGGGCACTTATAGGGCAGATGGTTTGCCACCGAACATACAGCATTACAAAACTTTGATTTCCATCCTGGACACTCATAGTCAACTAAAGATTAGTTGGAGTTGCTTCTTTTTTAAATCTAGAGTCACAAACTCCAACTTTACCTTTGCTAATATTCGCTTCAAGTAACGTTTAGCCTGCCTAATGGCAGGCAAGTTTCAGGCACCAAAACCCACTTAATGCTTTCTGACCATTTCTTCCTCAAACAACTATGCTGACATTAAACAGGAGACAAATAGTGCCTTCGAGTTCTGTGCTATTCTAGAACAACAGTTTCAAGCTAATCCGTACAGGTTTCTGTTTCATCCACTTATTTTACAGCACAAACTGAAGTGTATCCTTATAAATTCTCAGAATAAATCCATCATTCAATTTTCCTACTACTTCAATGCATGGTATGCTGAAAGTGTTACTCCACGGGGGAGCGAAGAACACAGCTGATTCACATGAAGCACTCCCTGTATCAAAGCTTTTGAACTTTCCCAGGAGCAGCAGCTAGTTGCAATGGAATGTAATGGCGGTTTTTTTGGATTAAGACAACATTCTTCAAAAGCTTGGTCCTAAAGCACCCTGTCTTCCCCCTCTCCTCCCACAAGGGGAACATATGTATCTGTTTCCGCTGTAAGATAATGTGTCTTCAAGTAAGCTTTGCTTCATCAGTTCAAGCAATAGAAAAGTCAATTTTTTGTAATTTTAGAAGCTCTCATGCTTACCAGCACATTGTTCCCCACAAAGCTGCTGTGGTAACACTTGCGTTTTTGTAGTCTCTTTGTCATCATCACACCAAGAAAGTAGCTCCTATGCCATCCAAGGTGGAGTTTCAAAGGTACAGAAAATCCCACCCACCTGCTTCACACACAGGAGCGAGGCTCATCTGGTGCTACCAACATGTTAGGAAGCAACACCCTAGCACAACGGCAGTACTTGTTTGTTCAGCTGGCCCAACAACACTACTTAAGAGATATTTTACAAACAAACCAAAGAACTTTAGAAATGTTACGTCTTTCTGTCACAGGTACCCTTAGGTATGTGACCGACTCTCAGAAGGAAAGTGGACATCATATAATGGCTAAATGCTTTACAATTCACACATAGAAGCTTCCATAAAAGCCATGGCTGCTCTAGAGTTAAAGTAGTTACTTCACTGGCTAGTACCTAATCCGTGTCCATTTTTGCAGTATGCATGAGAACTTCGCAATGGTTCATTCATTGCTCAGCATCACACACCCCTGTGTCATACCCACATGCAAGTACTGTGCGTGAAGCCTGTTGGGCAGGAGTCGGGCTGGACCCAGTCTCTGCCTTGGGCCCAAGGTGCCCTTCCTGAGAGCTGACTCCAGACCCGGGCCGTGAGATAGGACAGAGCTGTCCTGGGTGAATGCGGGTGCTTGGACTGCAATGAGAGCTGGAGTCCTGCACCAGCAGGAGCTGCGCTGCCAGGAACGCTGGGGGACTGCACTGCGGCTGGGAAGCGTCAGGAATTGGTGCGCCTGCTGCAGGCTTGGCGTGGACTCCAGCAACACTTCACCTGCGTGACGGTCTCAGCCTTTACATTTAACTGGGGTTCGCTCTGTGCATGGGTGAATAGCCTTCAGTGACTATCAGCTATTTTTCATGTTTTCTGATTTCATGTAGTTTCCTACTATTTTTTTTCATGTTAGTAAACGCTACTTTCTGTATAGAATAGCCACTATCACTTTCGCAAAGAACTTCCTACGGATCTGTACATAAAAAGAACAGCGCAGAGTCCGGACATCATGACAGTCTCCCACCAGCCACTCCGTGCACAAAGATGCTGTAAATACTGCTTGATGGTCACAGTTACAGACCTGCACCCGTGCTGCCTCCGTCAGATATCTGGCGTGCAAGCTAACTGTGCAGAACACACGAACGTAGACTTCTTGGTAAAGGAAATAATAGTTTAATCCCAGGTGGGGATATTATCTTCTACACTATGAAAGGCATATTGATGGATTATTGCTTGCACTGCATTAACCTCTAAGACACTTGTAGGCCAGATCTTAAATTGTTCTTTGGCCTGCTATTCAAGTTGTAGTCAAAACCAAATACAACCCTAAAGAGCTCACTTCACCATTACACATCTGCTTTACATTTGATTTTGCAGGTGTATCTCACTTAATTTCAACTAGTTATGGAAAGCGCTTTTTCCTAAATGGGAGAATTATTTTGTACATATAAAGAAGTAAAATGTTTTATTTTAAAATTGTTCCTGAAGTGTGTAAGGTATAAAAGTACATTTCTGAATGGAAAAATTGTGTATATCATGTATGTGTCATACGTGTTGAAGAGAGACATACCAGACATGAGCTTTTCCTATATTATTTCCAGTATTATCAAATAAGATAGTAATGAACACTCCTATTTTCCAAATATTTATATTCATGTCCTCATGCAGATAAGACCCATGTAGGAAACAAATTTCTACAGGAGACATCAGACACTATTGCAGCTATTGCAGATGTTCGTGTGAGCGCACAGTGCAACTCCTCTACACAGCACAGACTCGCACCATACACAGAAGCCTTTCTCAGCTATTAAATGGGCTACTGGTGACAACTGTAAGTATGTAACTACAGGCAATTCCTCTCAGTATGAAAACGATGACCACAGGCAGGCAGAATTTAGAATCATCAGTACTCCAAACAATCTAAGATAAAAAAATCAGGTAACTGCAGATTCAAAGTACACCATATGGAAACACGCGGGGCCATTTTTACATACAATTACTGAATAGGTCAGGTTAGTCTCTAATTCAGCAAAGCTCATGCACAAGTACTTGTAGTTCTAGCCTTAACTATAATAACCAAACACAAAAAATGTAGTTACACAATCGCTCAGAGACCTTAAGAGTGTCTTCATGCTGAAATTTCATTGTTGCTTTTTTATAATATAACTGAATTTAGGAGTGTTTATTAATACCACAGCATTTGTGAAGCTCAGGAAGGAAATACAGATACGTATCTATGTATATGTATACACATACATATATATCTAAGTTCAGTAAATGAGACAGAGTTCCATTACACAGCAAGCATTAAAATATTTACAAAAGTTAAATTAATTATTTCCTTTTGGTCTTTTTCAGTAAAGAAGTGAGAACAATTACAAGAAAAATTACAGAATTTTTCTATGTTCTTCATATGTACTAATTCTTAAATAAGGTAAATAAACTAAATAAAGTATTTGATTCCAAGGTGGCAGCTGTATTTCAGATGTATAACTGAAGCCTCTTTGTACCAGTAGATCTGCATTTAACCGACAACAAACATAGGCACAAGGATTGCTGGAGAAGAGTGAGCAGGCAGCAGGACTGGAAGAACTGGGGAGGAAGATGACTGTTTGTACTACATTTTCCTGGTTTAATTTTCTTTGAATTCAGTAATATAATTCATTTACTTGCTATTTGTGTTTAATTATTCAGGACTGTACTTTAGTATTTGTAATTGATTGTAGTTCATTTTTTAAAATTTTATTTTAGCTAATAGCCTGCAAATTATACACATGAAAATACAGCTGTGTAAAGTGGGGGTTGGGGGGAAGAAAAAGATCTCTGTGGCAATGCCTGGTTTTCTAAATTTCCACCTCTCAGGCCTTTCTCTCTTTCCATTGATATAGAAAGTAAAACTCACCTGGACTTTCATGGAGCAAGATCAAAGCGCAAACCTAATCTTACAATGATGCTACTGCTATTTGGCTCAAGACACAGCTGTAACATTCAGCTCTTATTGCTGCAGTCATTTCAATATCTATTTTATTGTAAACTTAAAGAAAAAAGTAAGCCCCTGAAGTAATAATTAGTTAAGCCTGAAAGTTCCCCCATGAATATAACTTTCCATGTCTAGGTGGTACTTGGTTCTCTCTGAGCAAGCTCTCCCTGTCTTACTTTAAATGGTACCAGCCTTATTTCAATGACTGAGGATTTAAACAGGTGACCCTCATGAACATCAGCCATGCTTTCAGAAAGGTGCCAAAATGGTGCTACTTACTGTAAGTGCAAAATTTGTGAAACCTCTGCATTGTCTTGACTGTTTGACAGTCAGTGCTATGAAGACAGCATAAACTGGAACGCACACCAAAAGAGACAGACACAAATGGATTTCTGATACTGAAAAGGATACATCCAATTCACTCTGCAAGGAAGAGAGGGACAGCCATTAGTTACAGTTTGATCTCTCATCTCATAGTCATTAAACATTACACATCCCTTTAGAAGATAAAGAAAGTCTTCAAAATATAGATACAAAATTTTAGGGTGATTCAGATTTCTGTTCTGGACCGTATAACTACATGCTCTTTCCTGCAGCCCTACCTTGTCTTTTATGTGTTACCTGCCTCCGTAACAAAAGTTAACGTCCTGAAATTTTTACTGAGAAAAACCCACTGAGGTCACCCATAAGTAACAATTTGAATCTATGCAGTGCCATCGGAGTGAGCGGGTGGAGAACCAGCAGCTCTGACCATGGCAACTCCAGCCCCATATTCTCTCTTCCTCCTTCTGCAAAAACAGGATGTTAATGCCAAGTTTTCAATTGATATAAAAACACAGTTAAAAATGTTGCTGCAGATCATTTCAACAGCAAAATCTAGACATTGTGTATACCCATGGCTGGATAAATTAGGAGAGGGAAGGTAACTCCAGGCTTTTGACCCTTAGCACTTCTAACTATTGCTCCAGCCTCAGCAATGCAATTCTTCACATAGTCATCATTTCCCTTCTGGTCTTGGCCTGGATTTACTCCAAGTAGTTTCATTCATTTAGCCAAAATGTCTAAGTGAGAAGCCCTCTCTGCAGTCAACAGAAGAGATGGGTATCTTCAACAGTTAACTCAGCACACTTGAGGCATGACTCACTTTCTCGAGATACTCATCAGTCTCCACTGCTGCTCATGGGAGTTTAGGATGACCCAACTTCTAACTTGGGTGCCTCAGTTAAACATCTAAATTTAGAAACAATCACAGCCTCAGCAGTTAAGATCTTGCAGTTAGGGTGGAGCTTCCCCAGTCTCTGCTGAAAGGGGGAATCTTTATCTGCTACTGAGGGAATTTAGTTTGCAAACGTGGTTTCCATTCATAGTCTAACCCTGGAGGCAGAGCTTCCACTGGTAAAATTGCTACTACTTCTATGGTCTAAAGATGCTCTAGACTGGACTAGCTCTAGTCTACAGGCCTCTGCTGAGTGATCCTGCCATTCTTCAATTAGAAATTTTTTATGTGTCACAAAAACTGTATTTTAAGAGCCTACTCAGTTTGAGTTTCCTAAGCATTAAAAAGTAGTTGAAAGCATTGTGCAGAGTTTTCCCTGGGTAGCCATTATAAAAGCAAAAGGGACTCAGAATTACATCTCACAAGCAACTTTGAAAGCTTTCCACTTAATTCTGTTAATGTTTGTTCTGATATTTGAATTCAAGCTCTGTAAACTCTATTAGATAAACATAGAGTATGTGAGAATGTTTAAAGCTCAGAAGCCTAAAAATAATAGATGACAAAATGTCCTCTAGAGCAGGACAGATGTTCTTTCCTTTCCCAGAGTTTCGTCTGTTGTCATCATCCTAATTTGGGATTCTGCTAAAATTCTGAAAATCCCAAACATTAATCTGTAATAGTACAGCCTTAGACTTCCTTGCTCTGTGGTTTCTGCCAGAAACCCCAGCTAGAATTATAGCCCTCTTCTTCAGCGCTCTGCCATTTATCATGTGTATATGCTATTAAAAATAGAACCACAGAATGGCATGAGATTTGTTTAACCACCCCCTTTTTTGGTTCCCCTAGTTTCAAACCTTCAGTGCTATGGAAAACACAAAAAAATCTGGTATGATGAATTCAGCAAATTTCTAACAGCTATCAGTGGTTGGGTTATATACGTGGTCCAGGATTTATATATACTACATTTATATGTACAAGAGCTACATCTATTTTTGCTCAGCCTCAAGTGAAGAAAATAAAAGTTGAGAAGTGGTTGGCAACTATTAGCTCAATTGGATAAATAGGATGTGACTAAGTTTTATTGTGCATTCCTGTGCTGCCGGGATCAAATTCCATTCCTGGTTATCACTGCTTAGGTCGGGACTGCAATCACAACAATTTTAAGAGACAAATTCTGAACTTAGTACAGTCAGAAAGGGATATAATTTGTACCAGCAGTTTCAACGGGCTGGTGCAACATTAGCTGAGATAACATCCTAAAACATTTGCCGGGCATCTGAATAGTGAAGGGTGCAGATGACTTTTTCAAGTATATCCTTGAATTCACAGAGGCAGCTCTGCCACGTCTGCTGTGGTACCAGCACTGGGAAACCCGTTACAGACCCTGCATACTGATCAGCCGTACGTATAACTACCAACGTAATACCCTCAAGTACATGGACTATGGAGGAAGCTCTTTTCTGAGAGGGATATCCAACACATCTCAGCATAGACAAACTGACACCATGCCCAAGTATGATTTCAGGCAAATTTGTTTATTACAAGATTATTACAAATCCTATATGAAATAGCATGTGTTCCAACCAGGATTATAATGCTGCGCTTTCAAACTTTGTAAAAACAAACAAATCTCCCACCAAAAGAAGCAGTGTCATTCTAAATGGAGCCATGTCTAACGTTGAATCCTCAACCAAATGACTAGCTGTATAGTAGCTGTTTTATCAGATATCCACTGTTGCATGACAACAATATGGGGAGCACAAGTACAGACGGGTTTCTGAGGTTTCACTTGCTCCACCCCTCTGATCTTGTTCAGTGAGCGTGACACAGCACCCTGCTTAATGCTTACCTCATCTTTATCATGAATGAAGTGCATTTGGGGGACATAATCCTAAGAACTGCAAAAAAGAACTGTAAAGAAAAACCTCTTTATTTCTCTAAAATGTGTAACATGCCAGTGGCTAATTTAGGAGTAGATGACCCAAAGAAACCCTTGACTGTAAGCATATAAAAACATGCTTTTCTAAGAGAAGTATTTCTGGTATTCCTTGTCTGATGATGATTTATAACCCACGTATACTTTTACTTCTCTGAAAAATCAACTAATACCGCTTTTTTCCCTTTTTTCTTTTTTTTTTTTTTCAGTGGTAATATTCCTGCTAAAGTATTCAAAATTCTAAACAAATATGAAAAAAAATTTTCTCTTTTGTTTATTCCCTGAAATGACATATTCACTAAACCTTTGAAAGAGAATAAATATTTCATAACAGAGTCGATGTCTCACTCACCACTCTGCTGAAGTATTTATCCAAAACTTCCACAAAATTATGAATTAGTTCATATACTGCCATCTCATTCTGAAATTAAAAACAAATGAGTATTAAATGAATAGGTAGAAAATGTAATGGTATTCTTTGTGTTATTTCAGTTCGTGGTGTATGAAAAGCACCTACAAAATACAGTAAGCCCTACAATAAAGCGCACAAGCCGAGGCCACCATAGCGAGAGCAGTGTGGCTACCCAGCGGAGGTACAGAGAGCGGGGGAGCACTCAGGGCAGAAGCTTCAGGCCAGCCACCCAAGTCAGCACTGCAGTACCCAACGGGTTTGTCTCGCCCGGGCTGCCGCCACCCCACAGCATCCGCTGTTCACCACCACCCAGGTCAGCTAGATAGACACGGCTAACGAGGCAATGCCTACCCACGCCAAAGGGACACCGGCCAGCTGCAGCACACAGCCAGGCGACGCTGCAGCAGTACCGATGGGCGATTTTTGTGTGGTGTAGCAAAGCCAAAAGGATTTGGCCAAAACTGCATGCCATTATAAGCGTGACTTGAAGACACTGTGGCAGTCAGCAGCTACTTTCCACACCACCTAATTAAAGTCTCCAATAGTAAGCTTTGAATTAATTTCCGAGAACTGGGAATCAATGTAAACACTCAAGCCTTGCAGGCTCAGTCCACACAGGTGAAGTAACAGTATTTGTCAATTTTTAGTCAGATACCTTTTTTTTTGTTTATTTTTTTAAAAAATACAAAAAATTGGCATATTTCTAGCTGAGTGTCTGGGAATAATTCTTTGGCCAAGGATGTTAAAAACAGTGAGTAGCTGGGAAGTCACTGCAGATGAGACAGCTGATCTGGCTGCAACGCTAACATTTGTTGAGAAACCCCACCCTACATAAATTTGTTTAATCAGACATAAATTTAGAAAGCAGAATCAGTATAAGGCTCATGAAGACTGCCTCATGAGAACAGTTCAGGCTACTGCTATGGAATGAAGTCAAACATACATTTCCTTTTATACCTCTTCTTATTTCACAGAAATAAAAACATCTTTTTTGCGATGACTCCTTGAAATTCTGTAATTAGTATTGCAAAATTCCTTGCTGGGAAAAGGCTTGAGTTCTTGCCCATGACTACTACAAGCTCTCATTTCAAGAGCGTATAGAATTTCTTACCTCTGTCTCATTGATTCCAACGACTACGAAAAGGGCTGCGTACTGTCGGTATACCAGCTTAAAGTCCTTATACTCGACGAAAGAGCACTGGGCAGAAGCAAAACGAGTCAAACGTAGCAGATGTCATTTAAGCATACGACACTCTTAAGCACAGAGTGCTCAAAGAGCCTAAGCTTTCATGTTCGTAAGGCCCACAGACAACAATGGATTTCCCAAGATCCACCAAACAATTTTGACCTCAAAGAAATTTACTAGGATAACTATTCCACAAGCCTTTTCATCGACTGGCAGAAAACATGCTACCGCTTTATAAATGGAAAAACTGGAACATACAGAAGTGACCTGTTCAGGGTTTTAAGGCAGTCAATAATTCCTCTAAATTTTCACTTGCAAGCACTTCCAAAGGAGACAACCTCAAGGTAATTTTCACATTTAAAAAAGGATTGATATTTTTATATAAAACGTAAGAGATTTCCAGACCCAGGGGGAAATTCCCATGTCTTTCACAATAAGACAGAAGCCAGCAGATGGTGCTGTTATACACTGCTTTACAAGTCACTTCGTTTCTGTTAATTCTCATTTTGCTCAGTCCTTGAAATGGGAGCACACCGTTAGCTCTTTTGGTGAAGTTTCTGTTCAGATATGCTCTTGCAAGCTGTGTGGAGGAGGTTAATTTCTTTAGTCACTGTCAACTCTGTGAACTAAGGCACTTTATAGAAACGGCTATTTTTTCTGAAGTTTTCTACAATGAAATATGAGGACCATTGTTCAAGGACACAATTTAATGAAAAATAAAGCAGCTGACTTCGGAACACAAACCAAAAAACTCCACTCACAGTCCAAATCACAGATTTCTCCTCCAATGCAAGTCAACGTCCTCAAAAGTTTTGCTAAGTTTGGTACTTTTCTTAAAGAACCAATGGCTCAGTTAAGAGAGCCATGAAATCTCAACTTTCAGCGAAGAAATTTTCCAACTTCTGAGTTTTCTGACTTTCTTTCAGAAAGCATGAACACTTTTTTTTCTTAAATAAAAATCCCTAAACAATTGCATTTCCAAAAACCCCTGTGTTTTAGATAGTATTTTCATGATTTGGAATCCTCTCTCACAACTTTTTGTTTAAACTTGGAGCTGTCAGTACTATCCCTACTACCTTTTGGCAAAGCAGCAGTAATCTCTCTGTCAATCTCTACTAGACAAGCAGTAACGGGATAAAGTAAATTCTGCCTGGACTTCTGAGCTTCTTCAATCAAACAGGTGGAATCTTCCTGACAGTGATACGCAAACCTCCAAAATATCTGTAAGCCTCAGAAAAACATATTTATTCAGTGCAGAATAACAGTTCAGCTGACTGAACCCACAATCTAGAAACACAATCTTTCCCTTGATGGGTACAAATGAAATAATGACCTGCAATGGAAACTACCGTGTTTTCAGAATTATCGACATAAAGGATGTGAGATGTTAATAAAATGAAATGGCTAGGGGAAAAACTACAAAGCTTACCTGATCCTTTGAACGGGAAAGACAGTTTTTGATTACTTCAGCTTCCAGCATTGTCCGTTTATTAATTTCTACATGCTCATAATACCTAGAGAGCCTTGTTTGACCTTGTTTGTTTACCATAAGAAAAAATTTTATCATTTCTTTTTTGTTGATCTCAGCAGTAGATTTGAATATGTGGTGCAAGAATCAAGAGTCTTTCTGTGAGGAAAAAAAAAAAATAGTATACATAAGAGTAATAAAAGACTTCCTAAAAGCCAGCCAGCCCAGATCCGCATATATTTAAGACTGAGTTTATTGCCAAAACATAGAATATGGGAAAATACCTCCACTCTTTTGCATGCATCCCATGAGTAAAACTCCATTTTTTTCCCCACACAAATAGGCAAAAACTATCTAATAAATAATACAGCTTTCACATGATCAGACAATTTAATTTCTTTGTAGGATTTGGGGAACTGGAGGAGTAAACAATTACTTCTTCAAAACCATAAATCTACATACCATTTTCTTCCTGTGTGCTAACTGGTTTGACAACATTATCAGAAATTTGCCCAATACCAAAACATAAGATTCACATAGCTCATAAGAGCAAAACTGGCCAATGGGCACTTCCTTTCCCAACCCGACTTGTACTTAATGATTTCACTCATACCACCCTGACATCAGACTGAAAGGAGAGAGGATAAAGGGAAATGCATGGGCCACAACACATGACCGTTTATTTAATGCAGAGAAGAGAGACTCCTAAATGTTTGGTATCAGCAGCATCAGCACACATCTTGAGCTGGACCAGGAGACACTGAAATCTGTCTAATTTCCCATACTGATGTAAAATGTAGATTTTGCATTCAATGAAAACTAAGTGTGGGTCTTTGATAACTCAGGAGAAAACTGTTCATGTTATAATTACTCAAAACAGCTTATTCTCAATCTAAATAAATATTAATCCACACAATGCCACTGAAATACAGTTGTAGAATATGCCACATGCCACGTACAATGAAAAAGGCTATTAAAAAGAGCATAGCATATATCAGAATCTGCTTGCTAAACAACTGAAATCTTTCATGTTGTGAAAAGCATGCAAAAAAAAAGGTAAGTTGCAGATGTAATTTTTTTTAAATAGAAGTTCTGGGTTACTTTCTTTAATGCCAGAAAACAGTCACTGTAATGTTTTCCCTCTGACTCTCTATTTGGATCACAGATTTATTGGCCCAAATGCTCTTGAGGTTTATGCACTGGAAACACAGCAACTACCACAAAAGCTATTTCTTTATTCCAGTTCCGAAGAATTGCTCCTTGCCTCGTGCAAATATTCTCTCCCAAGGTCTCACAACTCCTGTGAGAAAGTTCAAGCTGAATAAAACATATCGGCAATCCACAGAACAATACAGTGTAACTCTTTGTGTAAAACCAGTATATCTTAATGCAGAAAAGCAAAAGGGGACAAAACCAGTCTCTGAGGCAGCAGCCTCACAGACGTTTAAACATATGCTGATCTTTTTATAACACGGCAAGCTGCATAGGTGCTGCCTCAGATGACTAGCAACTTGAATAAACTGGCTATGTACCATTCACGGGTGATAACATCTAAATCTTTCATGACATTGATACAAAAAAATCCCAATATATTGTGCTGACATTAATTATTGCTTACTTCTGATTCATACTGGTTATGTAATTATTTTCCCAAAGAAAAGCCACCTCTATTATCATCACTTAGATCTCAAGAAAGGGATCCCATTTTCCTCAGTGTACTGTGCTTTACTCCACGTACAAAGTAGTTTACATTTCTATACTGAATGTATCTTCACTAATTAGGCCTGATAACGAGATGTCATTTCGTAACAAAGTGACACCTCCAGAGAAGAGGATGAATCCTCGGGACAGGACAGTCCTTTTGGAATTGTGACAGTCTCAGAGCTTTCTCACCTCCCCCAGGCACGGTGAAGCCTCTTCACTTCCAGAACAGGAGCGCACTTTCGTTGATTCGCTCCGACCGAAGAGTCATGGACGCTGGTCAGTGCTTCTGTGGTGGTGCATGTGGCTTGTCCTGGCCTTCTGAACTAGCACAGGTGGGTCTCTGAGAAAGAATGAAGCAGGTAATTAGGACAAAAAAGGTCCCAGATGGAAATGTGTGACAGGATCTTCACTGTCAGATGGCAGCTTCGGCTGACACTTATGACAAAATGGGAAAGTGCCATCCATACAATCTCTTCTGCATTCAACATGTGGCTCTTTTTTCCCCCCGTCCTATTTTGCATTGCTGCCTGAAGTTAGAATTGCAATAAGAAGACGTCTCAATATTTTGAGGCATAAAGGTAAAACAGTGAGATGACTTAGCCATTCTTTGATACGAACCTTCCCAGAAGTAAGGATAAGAATGAATGACTCCTTCCAGCTCAGAAAGAGGCGCTCTAGCAAGGGCCAACCTCACGAGCAGAAAAACCCTGAAGCTTTAAAGCTACTTAAAAAAGAGTTGCAGTCTGAAAGAGGAGCAACCTAAGAAATGCTGCCCATTGTCTTAATGAAAAAAATAGCGAGCTCAGACACAGCAGACCAAAAGCTATGCACATTGTTCCTACCAACTGCAAAATATGTCTGTCCAAGTTAAGCAGATAATGACAGCAAGTCAGACAGCTTTTCTTTTTTCTTCTTCAGCTTTGTGTTTGGTACTGCCGATGCATGAAAACAGTCTTCTGTTTTGAACAAGTTGTTTCCAAGCTATTTTTGTAATTTAGACATAAAAAACCCCGAGGCTTAACATGTCTGCGGATATTCAAGTAGGACCTGAGCAAGGGAGGAGAGGGAAACTACCCCAGGGGCACTGACAAAGCTGTTGTACTTTGAGTTACTGTTTAGCAATATGTAACAGAAAAAGTATATGAAGAATTGATACGTATGGATCCTACCACAGGATTGGCCCCTAATCCTAATTAGTCCTTTATTAACCTAATCTTTCTACATGGTTAATCCCCTTCTGATGTTATCACTATTGCATCTGCGTGTACTCTTATGAATGGCCTGGATTGTTTTACATATGAAAATACTTTAGACCGGATTTTTTTCTTTAATCCTCACAAATGCTCTTATCCAGAATAGATACATAAAAAAAAAAATAACGTTGTAACAGAGGTAGAACCGTAGCAGTACTCAAATGTGTTATCTGTAATTTATGCGACAATCATTATTCACACTATTAGAACAGCTGATTAACATCTGTAGGAAAGAGGTCCACTGATATCACTAGTCACTGCTGTATTTTTCCACCAGCCCCAAAGACAGCTTCCAAAATTTTACCCAGAAATTTTGCTCATATAAATGGCAGCACAAGCACACAGTTTTGTGCAGCAACACTGGAATAAAGTTACATATACAAATAACAAATTTTTAAAAATTTACAAAAAGCATGCAAGCATAGCTGTGGAATCTGACTTTGAGAATAACATCAATGTTAAAAGTATCTTAAGCATTTTTTTATTTCCTTTAAAAATAATTCTGAAAAAAATAACTTGTAGAAATAACCACATTTGCTTACACAATTTAGGCAGAAAAAGGAAATTACTGAGTTGTGTTTCTACAAAGTTTATTTCTTCTCCTTTCATCTTGGCTTTCAGACACAGACCACACGTTAAAATTAGTTTTGCATATATAAGATGTAATGAAACCTGTGAAGTATAATAAACAAACAAAAAGCATATCTGCACATGTCCATGGGTGGAGAAACTCCCATTCTGTCATCAAGTTCTATGTTATCTCAGAAGCTACCTTTTAGGATCAATAATCAGTACTCTGCTTATGAAGACAGCTCCATTTCTTCTGATACAACTCTCACGTGCTTTGCTGCGCATTCTCAAGCACATGCCTGCGTGTATCCATGCACACACACACAAATTACGATGTTTTTATGCATACAGAATCAAATGGTTCAAGGCAATTGGTGACCAGATGCAAGCCTTTCATACCTCTGCCATTATTTTGCTCATTTTAGTAATGAAAAGACATTACTTCTGAAGGCTGTTTGTCAGAAATTAATAGGCTGTCTCATTCCAGGTCACTGGACAACTATCTGCACCACAAGCGTGCTTAGGCACAGAAGACTAGAAGGGACGATCCAGATCCTGATGGACTGTTAAGTCCAGCTCTCCCCATCGCAGTCAACCATGCATTACAAATTTTGTCCAGAATAGCCTACAGTATGTGCTTCGTGCACACCTGATCTACAAAACTCCTACAAAACTCTACGACAAAATGAAGACTGCCTAGAAACAAAAACCTCAGAAGGTATCACTTCGGTAAGATGTAAAGTCTTCAAATGGCAAACTTTCGTGCAAAAGAAATCACCTTCCTGAGTGACTGAGTAGCACCCTCCTTCACAAAATGTTTTTTCTGCAAGGATAATTTGGCACACACACAAACGACACACAGTTTAACCACTGTGATTTAAATAGGTGTTGTTACACTGTGTTAGATCTCAACCTCATTAAAGTCTCTCTCGCAGATAAGTATCTATGAGAGAAAACCGGCATCATGATCGGCTTGTGTGACTCACACTGGTTGACTGACGGAGTATGTAGTCCTTGATGACTTACAGTAGGATGGCTTTAACTCCTTCTAAACCAGCACATACACAGAAGTCCACGGACCCGGGCTCATGAAGAGATGCTTCTTGATTTTCCTGTCCCCAAGCAGGCTCATCCCACCTGGCCTGCACAGGTAACTCCTGCCTTGTACTTCAAGACAAACTGAAACCTGCTTGGTTCGCTTCACAATGCTGAAACAGAAACCATGATGGTTCAGGAGCTGCTCCCAGGACATGCCAGCTCTGTAGGCTGCACCACAGCGTGAGACACCTCAAAGTAAGTTGCCACTGTTTGTGAGTCACACCCCTGAACGCTGTCTTTTCAGATACTGGTTGAGACCTCTTAGAGAGGCAAAGCCTGCAATACCTGTTCTGCGGATAAAAAGGTCTTAAGTCTTCAGCACGGCCAACCCAACAGATTCTATATGCAGTAATATAAAACATATTTTAAACAGAATTTTAATTATTCCTCCAGTAGATACAAGCACTCGACATTTGTTTATTTTGTCAAAGATTTCACCAATATTTCTACATACTCTGACACACAAATTCTAAAAAAATAAACACAACCTCAGTTTGAGATTTCTTGCAGTAATCATTCAAATTAGATTTGTGTCTCTCAAGCTAAAGCCACCCTAGTCAATGCCCACAGATTTACAAGCATTTTAGTTATCATGCTGTAACAAAGTTTTGCAGCGTTCTAGGGCTCTCAGATAAAATTTAAATCAGAGATCAAATCTAGCAAACAAGACATGTATGACTACATTTTTACAGATCTGCTTCACCAAGAATTAAAAATAATTGTTAGAACTATAAGCCAATAATTTACTGCACTGTTCAACTCTGAGCAAGTTTGTTTTCTAGATGCAGAGGTCTAGTTGCACTTTTTGTGTGTACTAAATGTAGAACAAAATGGGTTAAACTGGAATTAAAGCATTAATGAAAAGACTAAATAGTAGAGGCACAAGCAGGTGACAGCATGGGAACGAATATTTTTGAGGTGTATGTTGGGCTATCGAGCTTCCTGGTTACAAATTTACTGTACAGAAGTACATGGCAAACGAAGACTGCTCACATCACTGATACCCTTGCTCTTCCTATTTTTGTTCGGACCATGTACAAGGCTTTAATAAAAACCATATGCAGTGTTATTAATAATTATCCATAATAGTAATAATTTTTGTATTCTACATCTTACTACTGTACACATAATAATTCCTCCAAAGATGAAACAATTATCTCTGTGTCTTTAAAAGAAAATACTGCGTTCAGCTTCAGGATCAGGGATTTTAAAAAAAGCAACCTTATTAATCTAGGGAAGTCAGGGAGGAAGGAAAGAGTAAAAAAGTTTTCCTTTGCTGTTGAGTTGTCAAAAAGCTGGCTGAACATAGTAACGGAATTAAACTGCAGTAACTCCCACATACTAAGGAACGAGGAATGTCCCATAAGACTGGACCTAAACAAAAGGCTAAACTGGTTATGAGGCGAGCCTTAATTTTTAGTAGTGACTTGATACTGTCAGTAGACAATGAATAAAAATCAGCTGAGCTGGAAAGGAGGAAAGGAGTTGGATTTAGAGTGGCTAATCTGTATGGAATCAGGAAGGCTGTAGGATGAGATGTTACTAGGAAATGATTTAATGGAAAAGAAAGGAAGGACTGGATAAACCAACTGACATAGCTAATGCACACCTGAGGAGAGATTAGCAGAGAAAGGAAACACCAGTACTGAGAGAAGCAGTATTTATTTTTTCAGTAATAACAGAATTCCAGCTCTGCCAAGAATGAGCCTTATTTAGGAAATTATCCATTTTCTTACTGAATGAGTACAGCATGTAAATATTTTGGAGACAGGCAAACCCAAACTCCTACCTTACTCACAGTGGGTGACCTACAGATCATTTCAAACAGGATGTGATGATAATTTGTAAATACTGTGTTTCAGAGCAATACTCTGCAACTGAGGTAGTTTCACCGTATCCAAACTGCGGATCGAACACAGCACTGCTAGCACAGATAAAACTGAGCCAGATGAAATAAACCAGTAATTTCTTGCAAAACCTTCCTCACGTGGTTGAACGGCACACATCGTGCGCTTTCCCTTCCCACCCAGGAGGGAATACGTCGCAAACATCCCACACCACTGACACTCCACGCTGCCGACCGTTCATTTAAAAAGATCAGCCAGCTTCCAGGGACGCACCATAAATTTCAGAAGCCTATTCCCAAACCGCCTCCCTGCGGGGCGGGCTCAGCAGACCGCTAAGCCACTCGGAGGCCGAGAAACTTCAGCCCTCTGACCCCCGGCGCGGCGCCTGCAGGCCGCCGAGGCAGCAGGCCCGAGCCCGGCGGCATTCCCGCGGCCGCTTCCCAGGGCGCCTGACCCTCCTGGGGCGCGAAGCTGCCGAACCCGCCCTCGGCCGCCTCAGCCCAGCGCCACCGCTCCCGCGCCTCGCTCCACAGCGGACGGAAGCCGC
>Ga0065711_1036992_pt1 | contig 20328 bp, 13 predicted proteins | sample Hoacrofraction12_FD_59098 | JGI IMG/M metagenome (GOLD analysis project Ga0065711, IMG submission 59098) | Hoatzin crop microbial communities from Cojedes, Venezuela - Epithelial fraction 12 v2 (version 2) | ecosystem: Host-associated > Birds > Digestive system > Esophagus > Crop | place... | reverse complement strand
GCGGAGCCGTTCCCCGGCAGAACCCGTCCAGCCCCGCGGTGGAAGTGAGCGGCCGGAGCCAAGCTCCCCCCGCCCCACTGGCACCGGGCGGAGGAGGGGTCGGCGCCTCCGAAGGGAATCCAAATTCCTCCTCCCTCGCCTGCCGCTCATGTCCAGGCTGCCTTTGCTCAGGGGATGGGCCACGTCCTGGCCGTGAAGGAATTTGCCATCACTAAAGCAAAACCAAAACAACAACCCCCCCAAAAAAAACCAAGAAAGGAGGCAGATTTGCAAACTTTTTTTTCCCCCTCTCTTTTCTTTTTTCTTTTCTTTTATTATTATTATTTTTAGGGGGGATTATTGGTGCTTGGGAAGTAGGGGGTGGGGTGGCGGTGGAGAAGGGCGTTCAGGCTGGATCAGATGCTCTGCCTGCGAGCCAAGGCGATGGTGCGCTCGCCCCTGTATTGCTCTGTGTGCGTGTGTGTGATTCTCGTACCCAGACAATGCTCTGCAAAGCGAGCTGGTCCTGCGGAGAAATGCAACCACCTCCTCCCCCGGGTGCCTGAGGAAAGGCGAGGGAATACGGAACCAATCGCTTTTCCTTGGCTGGTCTCATTAATATGGAGGAGAGAAGGAAACCAATGAGGACGAGCGGGAGGAGGGGTTTATTCAAATCAAGTTTCTTAAATCAAGCACACACACACACCCCCCCCTCCCCCCGCTTTTCCTTCCTCCTCCTACCTTCCCCAAATCTTCCTTCTCCCTGTCACCTGAGCACCGTTTCTGCTGTCCCAGAGATTTTGTTTCTTTTCTAATTAGCGTGACCAGGCCAGCAAAACACGGTGGTGGGAGGGAGGATGGCATCACTGCTGGAAGGGGGGTGGGGTGAGCAGGGTGGGTGTAGGGAGGCAATTTCTCCCTGAGCTGCAGAAGAGTTGATTGCAAAGAAAAGAAATACAGTAGCTGGAGTTGGCGGGGAAAGGAACTGAAGGGGAGCAGGAATTTCGCCTAGAAGCAGCATTTTGTAAATGGCATTTTCAGATGGGCAAGTGGCCGGTGTCCAGGATGAGCCCTCTGCTTGTGGAAAGGATCTCCTCCCCTCCCACAGCAGACATGCACACCCAGAAAGGGAAACGACTGCACAGGAACAGCAGCATCTGCGCTGTCCTGTGTTGCCTCAGAGCTACACAGCAAAAGGCTCTCTGCAACAGCAGTGCAGGAGTGGTATCTGTTGCTGGAAAATCAGTAGAGTGGAGCTGTAGAGAGAGCTGAGGTGGTTGGTGGTAAGGGAAGGGATGTCCAGCTGGTCCCTTTGACTGTTATCTGGACAAGAGCTTGGTGGCACATGTCCCCTGCAAGGTAAGTGCACAAAAAGCATCCAGTCACTGCTCCCTTCAGCAGAGAGTAGCACTCAAGGGAAAGCTCTCCAGACCTGGAAAAATGATTGCTAAAAGAGTCTGAACATCTATAGCAGGCCTAGAGGGGCCCTCTGCCAGGACATCCCATGGAGACACTTGGTACCATGCCACTTTTGCTGCTGCCAACCATGCTGCTCCCAGGCCCCAACAGACCTATGTCAAGAACTTCAGATGCTGAATGCCCACGGTCTTATCCAAATTCTGAGACCTGTGCTGTAAGAACAGCTGCCTGCTGATGAGGTTCTTCTAACTTCCCTGAAAATTCACAACACCTGGGACACCAATACTGCTGCTCTCCCCATTGTGGAAAACCCCTCTGCTTATCTTTTACCACTTCCCCTTAATTTTCTACATTTCCCATCTTCCATTTCCCTTGGCATGTAAACTCATTTCAAATCCTCCTTGCCTTTACCCTACTCCCTGATAAAACAAAGGAGAAAAAAGGCAATTTGGTCATAAAAGCAACTAAATCCATTACCTGTCCAGTGTGAAAATCCCTGACCCAATTACTTCCTCATATGTTGTAGTTCCTGTGGCTCTCAGTCCAGGTGCAGGAGCCTGAGGGAACATAGTCCCACAGCAGAAGCACTAGACCAGACAGACCTGCTCCCAGTCCCCTGGCATGGTAACAGCCCCATGGCTGCATAGGTGCCTTCTCTAGAGAAAAGCATGCTCAGACACATTGTGAATGCATTCAGCTCTGGTTTTGTTCCAGTGCCAAGGAGCAGTCCAAAGAATCAACTAGACTTTTCAAAGATTTACTTTGCACATTTTCCTCCAGTTATGCCATTTTCTGTAGCCACATCTCACAGCTTTCATTAATGTCACTAAACGTGAGGGATAAAAAAGAAAACAAACAAAAAGTGTAGATGTTTACATTGTACAGGTGAGCTAATCAGCCTGTGCACTCTATATAGATTTTAATAAGAGAAAGGCACTGTTATGATGCCATCCATTGCACCTACTTTATATATCTACATAGTATAAAACACCTGACTAGATTTTCATAAAATGTAAAGGGAGCCAAGACTAACTAAATCAGACTTAGACACCTATTTGTTAGTCAGATAGATCTCAGCAAACCTTATTTTTCCACATCCTAAAGGCGAAGATGCAGGACAAAGAAACCTCCACAGCAAAATGTCTGTTCTACCCATGAAGAAGCATCTATGTTCACTCCACAGACTTAAAGAACCTCTTCCCCCATCCCAAAAAAACTCCCCAACAACAAAACAAAAGCCCAGCTGTGTCCCCTCAAAATGTCCAGAATTTATGGCAAACCTACCTCAAAAATCATAAACCTCACTATGAAATGCTGTCTTGAGTTGCTAAGCATGGAAGAAGGTTCCCAGCTGTTCAATTATTATGTGCTGCTCCAACACCTTCTCCATATTTTTCTCAGGAGAAGGGCAATGGGCCAAGAGAATCATCTAGTTGCCCATTTCCAGCCGCAGTTGGACTGCCTTAGATGATCTCAGCTGATACTCGAATCAGGTTTCCAATCGAAGTAGTCAGGAGAGTCTATCTTCCTGAGAGAAAAGTGTGAGTTACTGCTAAATGACCTAGACAGCCACCCATCTGTCATCCCACATGGACAAGACGCTGGCAAGCTGGCTCCAAGAGTGTTTTGCTGAGACTGGGCTAAAGTTATTTTGTTGGAACGTCCTTGTCCTCTTCTTTTCCTTTGGCACCTCAGATGTGATTTAGTTGACCAAATAGCTAGGTCTGAGCTGATAAACCACCTCTCCTTTCCTATTAAGGACAGATCTTGTCAGTGCAGTTGCTGAAATATAAGGCACAATCCATCTCAGCCCAAGGAGATATTGAAAACAGCTCAGAGGAGCAGTGTCCTAAATGTGCCTGTTTCTCTCCCCTGCCTTGAGACAAACTGGGAACACTAGCCCAGCTTGTCAACACCCACGAAGTAGATGTCTAAGGTTTAATGAGTTGAATCCCTCTTTCACTATCAGGTTTGACAAGCCTGAAATATGGACACTCACCCAGTTGTCTTGTTCTGCTCTGCCAGGACAAGAACCGCCCCCAGATAGTGCCACAGCCTCCCACCCACACTGAGATTCCACCTGCCAGACCCTATTGGCCTGCAGATCTTCTGATGTGATGATCAGCTGTCCCAGGGATCAAAAAGGGACCCAGAGGACAAGAAAGCTGTCCGATGCTGCACCTCAGATGCCAGATTGAAAATGCCAGATGGGACCTTCCAGTCTGCATATTCCTCAGTCCTTTCCTACCAACAAGTACATTTCTAACCATCAGAAAGAGGCATCTCCTGTTTCCTGAGGACAAGATCTGGTGGAGGTAGAGAATGGGAGAAAATAGCTATTTATGCAGACAATGACAGTCATTTGTTCCCTTTCTAGCTATGTAAATGAGCTGTACTGTTTTAAGACATTTCTACTAGTAGAACTGTGCCCACAGCCAGGAAGAATGCAGTACGCTAAATACCCACCCTGCTATGATTAACTGGGACATACTTGGTGTGTAGGCAAAGGTTTGTATCAATATGTTAAAACGCAGTAACTCAAACTCTGAACTTAAAGAGCAGTAGGTATCCTGTTGTGTGCCTACTCTTACCTTTTAGCAAGTGTAAGGTAGCTTAGTCCACAGAGGTGTGTACCTCAGGATGCTGTAAGATGGGATAGCAGCCATCAGTGAGGAGCTGCGGTGCTGTAAACTCACTCTCAGCTGACTGGGCAGGAGGCTGTTGGTCTGGCTGTCCTCAAAGGGAATTTAATTGAATCGAAACCGTTGATTCCTGTTTCCAGCCTTTCTTCGCCTCCCCCAGCACTGTAATGAGGTTTACTGGAGAACAACTGTACCTTCTCTCACCAGCTCCCCTATCTTCCCTCACACATGTTCTGCTGCAGAAGATGCTGTAGCTGACTACTTAGAAAAAAGAGGCGAGGGAGGACACATGTTAAGCTTGATTTGCAGTGCATACAGATAAGGCTAACCTGCCTCTGACTCAGGCTTTTGTAAATGCAGAAATCACCCACCAGAACTTTGGTGTGACAGGAAGGCATTTTCTGCTAGCCAGCTTGCAGGTCAGCTATAAAGAAGGGCATACTTATCCAAATGGTGGTAATCATACCTTATTTATCTTGATCAGCCTTCATATACTGCCACATAACAAGGCGTATCATGCCAGGGAGAAGGGATGGGAGTAAGTTTGCAAATCAGCAGGTGAATTTAGTTATCTACATGTGAGCTAGGTAGCATGCTTTCACTATAGTCAATGGAGATCTAGTCATTGTAGTCAGTGAAGGCTAGGGATATGCTGAGCTCACCCTACCATAGATACCTGAATAGCAAAATAAAATCATAGAAACGTAGAATGGTTTGGATTAGACCTTACAGATCACCTAGTTCCAACCCCCCTGCCATGGGCAAGGACACCTTCCACTAGACCAGGTTGCTCAAAGGTCCATCCAACATGACCTTGAACACTTCCAGGGAGGGGGCAGCCACAGCTTCTCTGGGCAACCTGTTCCAATGCCTCACCACTCTCAGAGCAAAGAATTTCTTTCTCACATCTAATCTATAGCTACCCTCTTTTAGTTTAAAGTCATTACTCCTTGGCCTATCACTTCATGCCCTTGTAAAAAGTCCCTCTCCAGCTTTCTTGTAGGCCCCCTTCAGATACTGGAAGGCTGCTCTAAGCTCTCCCCGAAGCCTTCTCTTCTTCAGGCTGAACAACCTTTCCTCTCTCAGCCTTTCCTCAAAGGAGGGGTGTTCCAGCCCTCGGATCATTTTTGTGGCCTCTTCTGGATCCGCTCAAACAAGTCCATGTCTTTCCTGTGCTGAAGGCTCTAGAGCTGGATGCAGGACTCCTCGTGGGGTCTCTTCAGAGTGGAGCAGAGGGGCAGAATCCCCTCCCTCGACCTGCTGGCCATGCTTCTTTTGATGCAGCCCAGTATATGGTTGGCCTTCTGGGCTGCAAGCACACACTGCCAGCTCATACTCAGTTTTTCTTCCACCAATACCCCCAAGTCCTTCTCCATATGACGTGTGTGTGACCAGCTGAACAGCTCCCTGGACTCTGCTGGCTCTTTAACATCTATAGCTTAGGTGACATTTAGATAGCAATCAATTGCCTAGCGAGAGGTGTCCAGTGCCTTTTGAGATGCCCTAGAGGACCTTTACTTACACCAGCTGCTGCTCCATAAGAGCACGGGTCTCCTGTAGCTCCTGTATGTATCAGTCAGGGAAGGTTTTAGATACACATGGCCTACTAACAAAGTGTATAGCTCAGGAGACCAGTGCAAGGCTCCAGTATCCTACATTTATTGAAGTCAAGAGTACAATTACCAACAAACTCGGAGTTATTTTCCCTATCTGACCTATCTCCTCTTTCTGGAGGCCCAGCCCCACTTGGCATGAGGGTAGAATTTATTCCTTCTTCTTCTCAGGTAAATAAGTTAAAGATGCCCTCTGACAAACACTTATGATTCATGATCAGCTGTTTGAAGAAATTACATTATGTGAATCATCCTTCCAGTGAAAGTCACATCTCCACTAACGGGTGTCAACAGAAAAGAATGTGTATGAGCTGCTCTGATAGACAGAAAATGGGCAAAGCAGTAATGAACAAGACACAACAGGAAGTCAGCAAGGGGATTAAACGTATAGCATGAATTACCTGTAAGAACTGGCTAGGTGAGGATTCTTCAGCTTTCATTGCAGAGTGCTGAGAAGGAGGATGGTGGAGGTTTGTAAAAAAAAGTTTTAAGAAGATAAATAAGGATAAATGTCCACTGTCCTTACTAAAGCAAGAATGAAAATATGCCAAATGAAAGTCAGGGAGGCCTGGTTCGAAACAACACAAAATATTGACCTAAAATGTTACACGTCCTGGCGGATGCCAGAAGCTTCCAAGGGTTCAAAGCAAATCTGTGGAGGAAAAGTCCATAAAGGCATTTATATACCACAAAACCACCGCTGGCTCAGAAAGTCTCTGAAACACCTTTCATCCGATGCTGGGAGATAATTTAGGGTACTTCTACCCTAATGATTGCTTTTTGATTATGTTCTTTCTACCAACATGCAAGGGTGCATGCTGATTTCTGGTCTAACTCAGTGCAGAAATTCTTACAATTTTTGTTGTCACACCTTATCACCCAATCCATTAGCCAAAATCGCTGATTTTTTAGTCTGGTCACTAGACTGTGATATACACAGCTCACACAGCTACACTGGCATCTGGGAAGCTGAAGTATACTGGTTTCTGCCAGCTGTGTTAGGAGGACAATTCCTTCCAACAAAAGGTTCAGGTATACATTCGCTAGGTAGTAACATCTTTCTACTCCTGAGAATGAAAAGCCCCAAACTACCAAGTGACAGTTTAGAGATTAGCTATCTATGTTTTTAGGTGTCTATATATCTAAAGCAAAGGTTTCATTTGACTTCTCTCAAAAATATATAACGTTATTAATGTCTTCACCTCAATGTACCTCAACACTCAATTTATCAACCTTAAGCTCTCTAACCATGTCAACAAATAATTGGGGCAAATTAGGTCAAAACCACTATTTCAGAAATAAATGCAGTTTTAAGGATCTAAATTATTGTGTAATCAGGATGTGCTTGATGTATAAGAAAAAAGGGATTGAGAAGTTTAATTTCAGTACTTTCTCAGTGAAATGTTTTGACAGTTCGGTCTCCATTTTGACATGTTTAGTAAAACGCTTGAATTGATCTGCAAAGAAATTTTTTACTTTTTTCTGACTGTCTGGGAAAAAAGTTGCTTTGGACTGATATGAAATGATAAATATATTATATATAATATTATTTTATAAATATATCTATACATAATTTTAATACTATTTATTATATAAATTACTATTCCAATCTGAACTGAAAGGTCCAGTAATCTTGCAGTTCTACTTATAACCTCTCTATGGCTAAGTGACCAAGAACCAGCCTGCCTTTTAGACACTTACATGAAACAGTTTTCAAAGACTTTCTTTTCTCTATGGTCTCTGTCTTTAGAGATAGACCCCTCCTGTGAGTGTCAAGGTACTTCTGAAACATCCCTGTCTGCTCACTGACTATTAGAAAGAGCTCACAGTGTCTGTACTCTGAATTGGATTGAAGTGACTTGGATTATAAGGGAGAAATGTGTAATATGGTTATCATGTGTACAACCCAAGTAGCACTTTCAGGTATAAGAGATAAGTATTGCTGTCGAGGAGATTACTATTTGCAGAGCTACCATCTGTAAAAGAAGGTGTCACTTGTTATTGGGCATGAACAAATAACTTGCAAGCAGTACTTTACCGGTGGGATTTCTAGTAGGTGAGATATCCTTTTCTCAGACAGACACCTGTCTCTTGAGTATTTCACTTCCTTGAATGTAGTTGTTTACTCTATCCATTTTTCTAATTATGCTCTACAAAGTATTCTGTCGGTAGAAGGTACTCAGAGGTCTATGTTCAGTAAATAAACTTGCTTAAGAAAACTTGGTTTTATTTTTAGTTGAATTTTGCAACAATTCTGTTCCTTTGTTGGATAAACAGATATCCTTGTGTCTGGATTTAAGGTTGAATACACATGCTAAACTACAAAATAGTCTTGAAATTTGACCTACCAACATTTCTGCTGAAACCTTGGCAAAACCAATAAAATATGCTTGACTTTGGAACTTCTGATAATGAAAAAATGCAAGCTCTCTAAATAAATTAGTTATTAACGATTATAGCAGTTATTCCTTAATTTCAATCCCACCTCATCCTCTTCCCTAATGAGATATTTTGCTGAATATTGTGTGAGGAATGAAGTGATCCAAAATACGAGCAGCAAAAATAAAAACATGAAGATGTGGATGCACCCCTGTTGTAGATGGTAAGAGCTGCTTCATTATGCAGATGTGACTACAGTATGCCAATACGAGAAGGAGTACTGCATCAGACAGTGCTAGAGAGGAAAACAGACAAATGTCAAAAAGAACAATCTCAGGAGATAACGTCCACCTTCTACCACTCAGCTTTGTGCTGCTGTGCAGAGGGTAGTTATCCCATGTCCTTGATGAAACATCTGGGAGTTTTCCTCCTTCCCAAACCTAGATTAAATTGAAACTGGAAGACAGATGAACAGTGGTTACACTGTGTCTCCATACTCGACACTCACTACAGGAAATATATTTTATCTTCTCACAGCACTATTTTCTTTGTCAGAGGGCAAGAGGAATAGATACACGATGCCTCAAAGAGCACAAGCATAAAAAGATGTATTACTTCTTACAGAAAACAAAGCTGATGGTGAGACCCTCCAATACAACAAGAGTGTAGATAAAGTCTGTTGTTCAAACTACACTTTAAGCCCAGGCTGGGGCTCTGGATTTTGTCACAATGAGCCTATGAACCTGCTGCTGCCATATCCAAAGTCATACTCAAATTTCACATGGAAGACAACAGCTGATATTATCACTGCTCAGCTGAGTTGAGAGCCAGTCTACCAATTTCTCTTCATTTTCTTCATTCCTAGAAGTCTTGCTCTCAGACCATTTGCATCCAAAAAGAAAGAATCACAGATGAATTAAGTTTTCTACCTCCTAGGAAGGTGGGGAAGAAAATGCTCTGGGTATTGCTAGCTCAGGTCAGGATTGGAAAACAGCAACAAAATGCTGAGAAGCTCTGCAGGACAGCCTCTGAGCTGTGACTTATGTCCTGCTCAAGCACATCACAGAGCAAATAACGCAGGCGGGACCACGCCTCTGTGAGGAGACAGGGAAGGGATCACCAAGGCTATCGAGGCTCTTGTTAGGGTCACAGTCCTGAGAACAATTCATCAGGTCCTTCACTTTGCTATCATGAGCCTTCCCACTGATTTAGTGAGTTTACTCAAAGCTATGCACAATGCAAGTGTGTCAGCAGGAGATTTAGCAGAGAAAAGTGCAATTTTCAGTGAAATATTTGTGTCTTCTTCTTGGCTTGTTCTGTTTGTTGGGGGTGGGGGGAGTCATGGTTGCAGTAGGAGTGGAGGGATAGAACGATGAGAGGCTTATCTTTAAGTAGGACCAGAAGTCAACTATTTGGTCAGGATTTTTTTCAATTTCCAAAACAGATATAAGAAAAAATGTAACAATGCACTTGTTATAACTCAAAACAGAAATCCAGAAAGATTTTTCACTAAAGGAATTCCTATGATAGATTTAATTCTCAATGACATATTTTGAATATCTGTAAAAAGAATTGGAAAAAGCAGCAATAATATAGCCAAGCATATATATCTGTGCCTTCTCTCATAATCCAAATATCAGTCGCTAGTGGTTTGCAGAAAGATTAATTAATAACTCTCTCTGAATTTCAACCTACTAATATAAAGAAGCTCAATCTACACAAAGCTTTTATGAATAGTATTGTAATAAGAATTTGTGATTGTTTCAGAATGAATCATGCAAACATAAATCAATACAGGTGTAAGAAGCATTCCTTATCAGTATTTATCATAGTATAGTGGATATTGTAGTGACATAAAGACCCCAAGCCAAAAATATTAGAAGAAATAGATGTCCTTTTAAGGCTGAAAGATGTCTGTAGCTCCTGCTTGCCAACAAGTATGGAAAGAACCCTCCACAAGCATACAAACCTTCATGGCTGTTTATCAGAATGAGACTGATACACAGAAGTCTCAGGGGCTCTTATTCTACCCGAAGAGTGTGGATACCTATCAGAATTTATTAAATCCTTTCTTAAAACCAAACCCACTCGAGAAAATTTTCGCATTGACCTTCAGACCTAGAAGGTGGTTGAATGTGAGTCTACATGAGCTCTGACCCAGACAACTTCACCTTCATTAAAGCATAATAAAGACACTAGTGAAGCAGACTTGAGGAAGAAGTCACTGATCTATCCAGCTTCCGTCTTCAGCTGACACACACCTTCCTTCGTCTTTCAGACAGTCTTCTTTTGCAGCAGCTGAAAGATGCACTACATTCTCCTTAGACAGTTCTTACTAGAGTTATTAATGACGAGCTCGTGGCTAAATTCAAAGGTCACACTTCCCATCTGAACTATCTTGATTTATAAGCTGGTTTTGTCACTTTGGATGATTCTGCCTTCCTTTATCTCTAGGCATAGACAAATGGCTCCCCTAACCCTGCAGTCAAATGGTTTCCTGCTAATTTCACTAACAGGATGTCTTGAGTTAAATTCCTGGCTGCACTCCTCTTTATGAGGTGAGGATGATCCAACAGCAGTCATTGTCTTTGTTTCTGACACTCAACATTACTGAAGTCTAATGTCTAGCATTCTCTTCTTTCGTGAAATACCTTTGGAGGGAGATTCTTCTCTACCACTGAAGGAGGACAACTGGAAAAACTGTCATCTATAGAAGACCAGCAAATCTCTTTTCCTTCAAAAGAGGAGAAGATGGAAGCAAATAGCACTCTAGTGTGGGCTGCAGAAGGTATATGATTAGCCTGAGTATCAAATCTGTGTTAGTCAAGGCATAATCAAAAGGTTTTAATGGAAGGAGCTTATTGCTACATCTGCAAATACCACTCATGGAGGTTTCTCATGTGGGACTGATGCTTGCTGGCAGTTCTGCCTGATGCAGTTCTTTACGTAGAATGATGAGATCATCTTTTGTCTGGAGAATGAAATTTGTTTGGTTTGTATTTCTTTCAGAACTTCTTCACCACTTAAGTTTCTTACTCCTTTTATTACATATATTTGTTTCTCTTAATACACTGCCTTGGGTCCTAGGTGCTACATAGTATTTATCAGGTGAAGTAGTACCTTCCAACATGAGTCATTAGCAGTGAACCAAGATGTGACTTTAACCATTACACAATATCTCCTTCTTGTGCTCACAACAAAGGAATAGCTGTGACTGCTGCTAGCAGTAGTTTGTCATCATTTAGTAAGCCAGACTCTGTAATAATGAATATACTTTGTCACTGGAACATAACTGGTAATTACATTCAGATATGTTCTTTTTTCCCCCCCGCTTTTTCCCCGTATATGTTTTTTTTCTTTTTCATTTAAATTGTCTTCCTCTACTTTTGGCCGAAAGCCAATTGTTTTAAATCAAATATGACAAAGCCAAAAATCTTCTTCCATTGACTTCTAGTAGCTATCTCTTCTGCTGTTCCCATGCTTTATGACATTCTTTGCAATCTAGTGTACATTGGTATGAAATCTGATCTCCTGCAGGAGGCTGTAACCTCTCTGAAAATCCACTTCCCTTCTCTGAGCATGAAAATACTATGCAAGCAATCAAAGGCAGATTCATAGGAAATTTCTGTCTTCATGCCCTGTAACTTGAACATATCAAAACATTAAATTAGATTAAACATTCGCAGTAAGAGTACACTTGCTCCTTGAGGTCTGTCAAACCTAGCAGAGAAAATAAAAAGAAACACTAGTGACTGGAAGCAAAAGCCAGAAAAATGCATTTAGGAAAAGAAAAAAAAAGCTTTCTTAAATCAGTAGGAAAAGTAACCATTGGAATAATATACCAGAGGAAGGTTCTTAATCTCTAAGGGATTAGTGTAAGCAATGGTTAGATGTACCTGCAGTGTATATGCCTGTAGCTGAACTAATCCTTGTTTCCCTTTCTAGTCGAAAGAAATCTATTTCATACAGTTACCAGATATCAGTGCATTAATCATCTCAACCTAAGGGAGGAATGTGAAAGAAATGAGAAAAATCACATTCTGAAAGTGTTATTTCTCTCCGTTAACTTCAGAGAAACCTTGGGTCAGAAAAAGGTACCTAAGTTGTCTACTTCTAAAGATAGTGAGATGAATCCCGCTCTAGATGTCTTCAAGACAAGTCCATTTGTCACTTGAAGGAGCTGCTTTATCCAAACACAAATCATTGGCTTCAATAACTGATTGAAATCTAGTGTATTATGCTGGCCAGATGAATGAAAATTTGGGAAACTCAACACTGATTAAAGGAAATACTTTGTAAGACAAGCTTTCAGTGGTGGAACATATTTCCATAAAAAAATTAGAGACAAAGAGTACAATTCAGAATGAAAGGAAATGAAAAATAAGAAAAATACCAAGACTATCCAGACAAAACATAAATATGGGTGAAATAAACTTAGAAGGATATGTCAAATCTTGAAAGCTTTAATCAGTCTCTAATTACTAAAGGCCAGGGCAAAAATAACACAGAACCATACTATCCTAGATATTAGATTCTTACACTTTCATCTGATAAATCTTGTCTTGGGCAAAGAGAAGACTGGATTAGACAGGCAAAGGATCTGGTGGAATCAGGGGATTCCCTATATCCTAAACACTTCCTGGAAAAGAAAACCCGATCATATTGTTTTCTGATGCAAACAACAATAACGAACCAACCAAACAAACAAACAAAAAGCCCACCCTCTGTTCTTATTTGTATCTGGATTTCTATTCCATGCTGGGCTTTGTCACTTTGCTTTTTGAAGTTCTGATGATTTCTTTAAATAGGGTATGGGTTTCTTGAATTTGTCATTTCTCTTTCAACAGTAACAAGAATTGTTACTAGAGTTACACATAGAAACACATGCTGCAGAAAGCAAACCAGGAAGTTACTTATTTACTAAAATGAAAGTCATGCAGAATTAAAATCCTCGTACTGCACAGCTGAGCATGGCAGAAATAAGACATTATGGATTGTCACCTCGGGGAAAAGCTGCCCAAAATGATTCTTTATCACTCTTATCTTTGAACTGCCTAAATTCCATTTGTATTAATCATTTATACTTGTTTTACATGATCTTACAATAAACAGTGCATAAAATCAATAGGTTTAATATAATTCTTTTGTATTTTTGTGACAGCAATATTATATCAGAATTTATCTTAACTCTGCACATATTCAGTATTTGAAAAAAGGAGTTCTTCACATGTTTCTTATTTTAAATACCAGCTTTATTTCTACTCTCTGTTCAACCAAAGCACAGTCTGATCCTAGTGGGTTCACACAACATAAGGTAAAGATAACACGTTCTCATCCCAGAAAACTGGTGGTTTGTGAGGATTTTTTTTTGCCCTACAATAGCAAGATTAGCAAGAATCAAATACAACCTATGTCCAGGGCAAATAATTATTTTTCCTTTTGTTTTTTAATTAACATATCATTAATTCACTAAATGTCTGCCTTACAGCCTAATCCCTTTCTTATTCATTTTAGTATAAAACCTTGTATAAAGGTTACAGCATCCTCTCTTCAGTCAGTTCTGATCTTTGCACTTTATCCAATTGTAGCTGTTTGCATTGTTCCTCTATTTTTCATTCCTCTGGCTTCTGTCCACCTGTGCCACTGCTTTAAAGTTGCTGTTTTCATATGCCTGTGTATTGGCTTTCCCTTCCTTCTGTCATTTTCGCATTCTTCTGTAGACCTTTCCAAAGAAGAGGCTCAGTCAGACATTCGTTTGATTCACTTACGTTATTTCAAAACTTCTGCGGCCCTCTGCAGTGCCATATCTGAGTGTCTCAAAAGCTTCAGGAGCAAATTTACCACCATCCTTATAAGAAGCAGTGAATGAAAGGTTTTAGAAATACTGGCGTAGATAAAAATCTAGGATTCAACTTATTTCCTCTTAGAGAAAGGATTTTTGAAGCAATTTGTCACTGCTGAAAGTAAAAATATGTGTTTGTTACACTAAGTGAAGATGTCTACAGTATAAATGTTTACATGTATAAATATGGAGGGGCCATCACTGCAGCCTCCTTTTCCATATGTACACACACTCAGTACAACTAAGGTCAATAATATCTGTTATAATACACACTGCTCATTCTGCCTTCAAGTGCATTTAACAGCAACAGATAAAATACATCCTTCAGATGTCTCCCATAATATCCTTGGCTTTTCACCAAGTACATGCACACTTAAAACTATTAGTTCTACATACAGGATAAATTTACATATTACAAAATTGCTGTAGTAAAATTTGATCTTCCAAAACAATCTCTCCATGTATTTCTTAAGAAAAATATACACATTCTGCAAACACATTAAGAATCAAGCCAAGATTATTGTTTCTCTGAAGTGATGGCTATGTTTGACATATCAAAGACCTGAGCTGAAGTTGTGACAGTGGCCTGAGTGACTGTGTTGTCTTATTTCTCCTTCTCTTCCTCTATGTCCCCATTAAAAAATGACAGTTACGGTATTGGTCTCCCCTGGAAAACACCAACATAACAACTACGAAATATAGAGTATTTTTTTCCATCTCATGGAAAGCATGGAAGCACATGATCACACACACACACGAGTTCAAACTGCACAACACAGCCATTTTCTCAGGGACTAGAAACTGGCACTTCAGCCCAGGGTAGCCCACATCCCATTAAGACCCAGTCATCAGCACGGAGAGGCTAAAATGAAAGTTGGTTCTCTGTATATTTGTGACTATCACAGATACTTTTGAAGCAACTATATTGCTGATAAATATTTCAATGAATGATGGAGGCAATAAATCTGTAGCATTATGCGATTTTCTGCAATAAGCATGAAAACACGCTCCAGCTGCAGTGCCTCTGAACATTAAATGTTCCCTTTATTCATTTCTAGGTTTTTTTGTAAGCAATAAAGCATATCATTCTATCAATTCTGCTCTTTTACACTTAGGACCGTAATGAAATGCTTTGAATGAACATGGATTGGAAATCTAGAAAAAACAGCTCAAAATGTCATCACTAACAATAAAGACTTTATAAGCTGTAGAGCTGCAATTTTTGTGGACATCTCTTTCAGGTTTTTTTTTTTTTCTTTTTCCAAGAGCTTCCCAAATCATGACAGACAAGCAGACTGGCTTAACACAATCATTTCGCATTGCACAGAATTTTCTCCAATAAAATCGCCAGTGATCGTTCTCCTCCAAACTACTCCATAAAATCTACGAGGGAATCATAGGCAGAAATTTGCAATATGAATCGGAATTAGCTCTATGGAGGAACCAAACAGCCTGGGGATTCCTAAATAACTCACACAGTATTGGTGAAATATAATTATACTCTGTGCTTGTAACCTGGTTCGTCACAGATCCCTGCAATGCCCTCAGGCAGTAAGTACAGGGTGTGCATTCTGTGTCCGTGAAAAGCCGTGTCTCTGAAGAGAAGCACAGTACCTGTGACAGCACATCACTCCCTGGATAATTCAGTGTCGTAGAAGGGTTAGCTGTTCACAGCGATGCTCAGACAAGCTCGTGCCTGCTTCCTTTCGTATTTAGATTCTTTCTAAACCTGTACTTTTCCTGCACAGATGAGTACGAATGTCGACCTGGTAGAGAAAAAAAATAGCAGGAAAGAGGAGTATTTTATAAGTTCAAGATTGTTGACAATCAAGCAAGGATTTGAAAGCCATTTAGGCACGTAGCAATTCCTACAGAGAGCTACCTAAGTAGCCTTGCTACTAGGGAAACTAGAAGTAGTGTTGCGTATGCAGACTTTTCATCCCAAAAGAGTCCAGAAAAACAAAGTAAGAGGTTTGCCAGTTTTCTTGCTTCCTTCAGCATAAATCTAAAGCAGTGATTTTCGATATCTTCTCATCTGTCAAATGCTTTTTTTTCTTTTTTGTCCCTCCAGTGCTATATAGCAAATTTAAGTTTACTAACATCTCAGCTATGTTAATTATTACAAGCCATCAGGGAAAATGGGTCAAACGTCGTTCTGGAGTAATCCAAAATTATTCCTCTCCAATCCACTGAAAAGCTGCGTAGGCAGGAAAGGAAGAGTGCAATGATACAGCCCCACCTTCAGGCCAGGAAGGCTTTGGGTGCCAACACAGCAGTGCTGGATTTAGCCCTGTTCAAGAATAAAGTCACATTTTGAGTAGGACTTGGTAGCTGTATATTCATGGCTGTGGGACAGGACGGCACAGAGATTGGAAGAAGTAATTCATTAGGTGGAAAATTAGGAAGAGATGAAGACTAGACCAGAAAGTGATGATGACAGCCCCTGAGCCATCTCCTTTGCAGATATCTCAGGTCCTTGTGCATGGCAATCACACCTTCAGCTGGAGAACTGTGGATAGATCTGCTTGCCACAGAAAGACATCTGTGACATTTGCTGCAGCTTGCCTGTAAAAAAGACAGCTTTGGTTCTTGTGATGCTCTTGGGAATTTCTCCTTAGAGATTTGTACGGTACCTTGCACAATGTTGTCGTGCTCTTATTTTTCTCAGCATGATGCTGTTCTCTCTTAACCTTGTATAGTTGATCACAACTTTTTTTCAAGGGAGAAGAGGAGAGGAAAGGACAGGAAAGGAGGAAGGAACATTGCCTGCTTTTTTTTTTTTTCCTCCAGGTGACAGAAAGATATTATTCATCAAGAAACATGGTGTAGAGTCACCCTGCTTGGTTTGCAGGAGTGAGACATGGTTTACAGCACTAAACTGGAGTTAATAATGTCAGCAAGCCCAAAGTGGCCACCTGCAGAGCTGCTGAGAAAAGGGGTCTCTGTACCAGGTTTGTAGTGATCAGTGTGTGGTCAGCTTCGATACTCAGAATATCTATGCTTGTGCTCCATGCTCTGTGAACCCCAATAATCTCTTCCTGGACCAGAGGTGACCCTGAAGGCAATATAACTACATTCTTGCTGGGTCTATGCTTACAAATCCACTGGGCTCAGGTAGGCTCTGTATAATGTAATAACTACAGTCAGACTGTCCAACAGACAATTAAACCCCAACCCCAGATAAGTCATGCTCAGAGGAAGGAGTAGCACAGTCTGAACATTAGCTAATTAAAGGTAGGAGGGCAGAAAACCCTACTACACAAGCCACTGAGGTTATTTAACATAAAGGTTGAGAAAGCTTTTGGGCCTAGCAGACTTTCTCTAGGAAAAAAATGTCTTATCATGTAAGATTTGCTCAGCAGTAGAACTTAAGGACCCAACTTTATCTCTTCATCATCTATTCATCAGTAAAACAGCTATGTTCAATCACTGTTACAGCCTCTTCTTTCTGAGGTCTGGTTAGCAGTTTCAGTATGTCTAGAACAACTTTGATTTCAAAGAAACACCAATCAAATAGTCTTAATTTCTTAACATGTAAGTAAACTTCATTGCACACTGGCTGGTGTCTTTTTAAGGAGTAGGTGTTCATCTCTTAGCCAAGGTCTTCCAGTCGTGGCCTGAGAATGTCCCATTCTTCCCAGTAAGATTTTATTTTACAGAATCACTCTTTACATCCAGCTGTTTCTTGCTAGGCAGTAATTACTCATCCACAAATAAACCCATCATGAGGTGAGTAGTGGTGAGGCCGTGAGTCAAGGACAGACATGTCTGCCTGCATTTGCTTCAAGAGAAAATAAAAAAATATCCAGTTGTCCTCCATGAGCCTTGTAATGTGTGCCATATCATAAAAGTCTCTTTCATCTCAGGCAGTGGACAGCTGGAGAAAGAATCACAGAATCATAAAACAGTTTGGGCTGGAAGGGACCTTTAGCGGTTATCTAGCCCAACCCCCCCTGCAATGAGCAGGGTCATCTTCGAATAGATCAGGTTGATCAGAGCCCCATCCAACCTGACCTTGAATGTTTCCAGAGATGGGGCATTAACCACCTTTCTGGGCAACCTGTAAATAAATTCTTCCTGAGAATCACAGAATTATCCCTGCCATCACCCTAGAATATCAAACAATTATGACATGCAACAAACTGCTGCTGGACTGCCACTGACTGCCTGAGATTCGTTACAGAGCATTTTGCTTGTCTCATTTCTGGCAGGTTTATAGCTGGGCTTATTATCTCTACCTTGCCGTGTCCCCAGGCTGCATGTCATGTGCCTGTTCAGAGTAACACAGGGAAGAGCAGAGCGATGATAGTACAGAAGTGCTGCCTGGGAGCTCCAACCCCCAAATGGATTTGATTTTTTTGTTTGTTTGTTTGTTTATTTGTTTTAACATCACATATCACTCATGAGCAGCAGCAGCATTTACTTGCTGTGTACAGTGGTTCAACGATGTAAGGGTGAGGTCTGGAAGGAACCAAAGATGTCATTCCCATTGAAGCAAAATGGGAGATTTTTCTATACGCGATAACGGGTAATATTAAAATATTGCAAATGCGTATCCTAACTGGCAAGAGACAGTCTTAAAAATCTATTAAAGGAGATGAAATAAGTGGAAAGCATTGTTGTTCCTAACCCAACAAATGTAAGAGCTATAAGAGGGAAGGCTAGAAGCTGACTGTAGGATTCCTATCTGCTGATGATAAATGTGAATACGATTTCCTACAGTGCAGAGGCAACCTTTTCAGTCACACACAAAGGGATTGATCAGGGAGGGAGCTCAGGACTGTAATAAAAAAACCAGACTCTTCACTTGTGAACAGAACAGTTTTCAGATGGCCAGATCTTCTTTTAATCACCTCTAAAGGTATCACATGAACCAGCAGTTCTGGATATACTTTTTCTGGCAGACAATGAGGTTAACTGACAACTGCAGCATCCTGATAAGGCCTAGATGAAAGATGAAATATAGACCCAGAGACAGATAGAGCAAAATAGCTCTAATGACTAGCATTAACAAGGATGCTGACCATTATGAAATCTGTACTTTCATGGAAACAAAAAAAAAGTTACTTTTATATGAGGTTTATTTTGCAGTGAATAATCTAATGACTGCAAATGAGGCACTTCAATCCAAGAGGACTAGTGCAGTGATTCCTAGTGGAGAGTTACGCACCTGACAATTAGGAACGAAAGACACAACAGGGGCTGTGTTTTGACAAGCAATTATTTAAAAATGGTTTCAGAGGGAGAGAAGATAAGATTCACTGTGATCCTCTTTGTCTGTCTATGCAAAAAAGAGTGCAGGTAGTTATTGGCTGTATAGAAAGGAGAATAATGTTTAATTTTTGCTCTCTACTTTGTTTCTGTGGAATCCATCCAGGAAAACTTCATGCCCTTGTGCATTGTTGCTGAAAAGTTTTTTTAAAATTGCTAAAGCTTGTAGGAAATATTTGACTTTGACACTATTTGTCTGCAAAACAGACATTTGCTGTTGAGCAGGCCATACCAGGCTCATTTTATAGTCAGTGGAAAAAAATAGACACTTTTAAGGTGCAAATCACATAGCATATTTCAGATATTTATTTTAGGGTGAGATAAATATTGCGATAAAGTTTTCACTGGCTCTCCATTGACTGCCAAGAGTCTAGAGGGAATAAATCCAGTGCAGATATTTCTATTGCAAAATACTGATGTGTAGTTGGCTAAATCATAGACTGAAAGAGAAAAAAAGTCTGATTTGGTTATCATAAAGATGACTTAGAGAAGAGTGATAATGGTTTAATATGGATATGCCGTATCGGAATGAAATAAGGCCTTCTAATAAGCTCTTTAACCTAATGATAAAAGGCATAGGAGGAGTGGCTGGAAGTTAAGTCAGATTACTTCATATTAGAAATAAAACACTTTTTCAGCACTTAAAATAGTTAACAACTCTAAGTCAAGCCATAAATTTGTCCTGAGAAGCAACTATAAGCCTTTTCAATTTTTCATGTAATATTATTAAGAGACATGGCATACCTGGCCTGTCAACCATATATGAATGTTAGTAGTATTAAGGTAGGCTTTGGTATGCAAGGGATCATATTAGATCATGAAAAGTTAGGTTACATTATGTTTTTTTACCTTAAACTCTATGAGTTTAAGCCCTCCTTATGAAAGCCCTGTATCACCCTACCCCATATACAATAGGATGCAAGGATGCACGTACTAATAGAAGAGCAGCAAAATTATCATGATCTACTCCCATCATTGCTCTGTTGTAGTCAAGGTTAAAAATCAAAATTTTATGTTTCCTATTTAATTGATCTTTAACTTTGTCAAGTAGTGTCACTTGACATTCTTCCTCTTTCTTTCTTTCTTTCTTTCTTTCTTTCTTTCTTTCTTTCTTTCTTTCTTTCTTTCTTTCTTTCTTTCTTTCTTTCTTTCTTTCTTTCTTTCTTTCTTTCTTTCTTTCTTT
>Ga0065711_1005585_pt1 | contig 20328 bp, 13 predicted proteins | sample Hoacrofraction12_FD_59098 | JGI IMG/M metagenome (GOLD analysis project Ga0065711, IMG submission 59098) | Hoatzin crop microbial communities from Cojedes, Venezuela - Epithelial fraction 12 v2 (version 2) | ecosystem: Host-associated > Birds > Digestive system > Esophagus > Crop | place... | reverse complement strand
TATAATCATACAGCGCACAGTGTCTTTATAGGTTATTTAGTATTCGGTCTTCTGCAGTAGACCTTCATAGAGTTATTCTCAGTTATAGTAGTTGTAAGTAAACTTTATGCACTGTAAAGAAACTGGGATTGTGGATTCATTTGGAAGTTTAAGTTTGTGTGATCAAACTCTTCGAATTAGCTTGTGCTTATTTCTTCCTCCTTCTCCTCCTTGTTCAATATACGTAAACAACAGTGTAAACCTATTGGAATAGGGGTTCTCTCGGTTGAATTTTCATATATGCCCCAATGCAGAAGGTCCTTATTTGCATCCGTAGACACTAACGTAGTAATAATCCTAATAATAGCTCTGAATAATTCAGTGTGCAGAGAATACACTAGGCCAGTTTGGCTGCTTAAGACAAATAAGGATGGACCACACAGGGCTGTTGTTGAGGTTCTTTGAATTTGGGGGTGGAATTGTTAATTAGCAGTCTTTCCTCCTCCTCCCCTCCCTCCCCACCCCCGACTACTTTTTTTGATTAAAACATTTGGTCAAACTGATACTTCCTGCGGTGCTAACAAATGCCGGTCCTTTTACAGCTTTTGACCAAGCCCTTGAATTCCGTAAAAACAGAACTGTTCCAAGTAACTGGAAAACAGAATTGAAAGAAGACAGCTCCAGCAGTGAAGCTGAAGAAGAGGAAGAGGATGAAAAAGAAAAAGAGGACAACAGCAGTGAGGAAGAGGCAAGTGAAGTTAGTAAAGGGCTTAGACATACAGCTGATAAAAATTAGCAAGACTTGTACCATTTAAGTAGGTCTTTTTGACATTTGGGAACATCTGTCTATGTTGCTGATGTTAAGATGTTAACATAGGCAACATTATTGCCTCTCAGCTTTCAAAATCTTTATTCAGCAAAGATCAGTTAATGTGAAAATACCAGCTTGAAAATCTAACAGATATCTTTGAGTCACTAAGCAAAAAACATGTATTCAAAAGACTGAGTTACTAGGGACTAATGAAAAATAAAAATTAAAACTCAAAGGAAGTTGCTGTTTTAGAATCTTTCCCAAGCTGATTTTAATGCAGTGGCAGAAGGGGCTGCAGTACCTACTAGAGACTGAGCAGGATGAAGAACGGTAGATATGGTGTCTACTGTCACATGCATGTTGTTTTTCCTAAAAGAAAAAAGGTTCCCTTCGCTTGTGTGTATTTCTAAATGGAACTTATCTGCTAACTGTTAAAGGTCTGGCTGTCTTCTAACTTGGAAGACCTGTGTAGCTAAAAAAATATTAAAGTTGTCTCTGATAAAGGATATGCGGTGCTTAAATATTTTTTTTGTTAATTTTAAAACAAAGATCTCTTTCTGTTTTCTTTGCAAACATCAGCAATTATGTCATGCAACTGTATGTAAATCCAGATTGGCCTTTTCTTCACATGTGCTGTTTCAGTATTGGAAGGCTAAGGAGTTTTTTCCACTGATGTAGAACTTTGGGTTTCTTAGGGTGATGTTAATTCCTGGTCTATAATGTCGGTCATGGCCCAGATGTTTCCAGTTTGTAACTCACCATCCCTCCAAATAAACAGTTGTTTGCCCTCCTGTAGTAATGCAGTCTGATGTAGTGTGCAGAAGGGTGTATTTTCCCTCTGCAGGTTGTCTTGCATCTGCTTTACTGGGTGTTATGACAGTGTTGATTTATTTTCCCCTTTGTGGCCGTGGAGCGAGTTCTGTGCATGCTAAAATCATGCTGCTGTAAATAGCTGCTCACATAAATGATGATAAACTTTTCTCCTGCCTATAGAGCTGTTACGCCAGTACGTACGTGTGACATAACCCACACTCCAAGCCCCAGGGTAGTTCGCTACTTTTTACGCAGGAGCGCTATCTGAAGACGCAGCTCTAAGCTGTTACTGACCTGTGTTCTTGACATACTTGAAAAATAAACCAACCTAGGCTGGCGTGGCCTTGCTGTTATCTCTCTTCCCTTGTGTCGTGTCACCCTGTCCTCCTTCCCCTTCTACCTTACCCTTTCCTGCTCCCAGTTCGCTGTGCTGGGCCTACAGCTGTAGGCCCTCCTGTAAAGCAGATACTACAAGTAGTTTGCACTGTGTTTTCTCTGCTTCTAGCTGTAGAAAATGGAGTTTACTGGTTTTGGAGTGGTATAAAATAAGAGATTTTGAAACCTTTAGATAATCACGAAAGAGTCAGAGTTGTCATACTTCTTTCTTATCCTGGTCTACTGAAGAATTGCTTCATTACAAGCTATCTCGCTGGCTACCCTGATGTAACGAAGCGAAAGAGCTTCCAATCAAGGCATTAGCCTGTGCGCTCCTCTTCCACCTTTCCTCTCTCTTTTGTCCTGGAAGTACGGAGTCCTACCTCATGCTTGGTTTTCTAATTATCTGTTCTTTCCTCCCAGCCTCTTGTCCAGAAAAAAATGAAGACAAGAGGAAAGAAGAAAATTAGTGGCAATAACTTTTATTTCACAGCTGGTGGTGAGGCTGGAGGGGCTTTTGAATCTTTTACTTCCTCTGTACCTTCTGGTGGTACTCAAAATCTGTATCTGCCATCATCACTTTTTCTCTCACTGGGCTTTGAGAGCTGTTCTCTGATTTGTTATGCAACTGCCAGTAATTCAGTAGACTGAAATTCTCATCAGTAGTGGAATTGTAAAGGACAAACTGAACTGATTTGGGTCTGAAGTGATTGTTGCAGGCCTTTCTCCAGTCTCCCTAGAGATCGTGGCTCTGTCATACCAGAAGATGGTGTTCCATCTTTTACTCATTCATTTCTTTATTTTAAGATTTGTTGGGAGACTGCAAAGGTGTGAAGTAAAATCTTTGCCACCTGTCCATGCTCATGAGTTCGTCCTGCCTCTTCTTTAAGCTCACAGGAGGTAATCCAGCTCTCATCAAAAGTTGTAAAGCCCAGTTTGCAAGGGGCTGTGGTCTGCTTCGTATTTTGAGAGCTGAGGAGTACTTCCTTGGGCTCAGCACAATTCCTGAACTTTCTGACCAGGTTGATGTCCAGCCATGGGCATGATGAATGTAAACAGGTTTGTGCCCATGTGTGTTGGCATACAATCCTTATCTAGTGATCACTCCCTCACTACTCTTAGGTGAAAAATTCAGTCTTTAGGTGCGGTGTTTGTAAATACTTGAACTTGTATCCTTTGTACACCTTCTCTCAAGCTCTTAGTTGCATGTGATGTTTTATGAGCTAGTCTTTCCATGTGCTAGATGTGAAGATGTCATCTCAGGCAAATATTTTGGGATTCACTGTTGACATCTCTTGTGATAATTTCTTCTCCAGTATCCAGTGTTTGAGTCACCTGCTGAACAAGGCAGTTTCTTGAATGGAGGCAAAATCTCTTTTTTTTTTTTCTTTTTTTTTTCTTCTCTCTCCTCAGTGGTTGATGACATGTGTGCCTTTTTTCCACCTGCCTTTGAGAAGTTTCTGCAGCCTCCTCTCTCTCTTTGCCCCCCCACACCCCCAATTTGTTTCTGTAACCTCCTGGCTATCAAGCAGCATCTCTTCTCAAACAAGATCTGTGGGCCTGCTCTTGGGACTTTGTTATGCACTTGCAGATGCTTCTAGTGCTTTCCAGGACGTGAAAAATTTTCACTGGTGGCCCTCAGGCCATCCATGGGGTCATGGTACCCATGAACCAGAACAACAACAACAGAAGGACTTTTACGTATGTCACCACAGGCTTCATATATAGGTGCTTCTATCCTGTATATGTATTCACACACAAGCCTATAGATACATAGGTGCTCCTATCCTATGTAGATTAGGAGTTGACGTGCAAATCCTCTCTACTTCTCTTCTAAGGAGAGAAGATGAGTTGTCTTCCCCCCACCCCGGTGTCCCAGCAGAGCTCAGAGCAGGCTACTCCCAACGAGTAAGGAGAGCCTGGGTAGAGAACCACACCAAATATTTTCGATGCGTTTCTGTTGATAATGATACCTAAACAACTGTTTCAGCATATTGTGAATACTGGTTCTTCATTTTTTGCCTGTTTGCTATGATATGTCCTCCAAGTGCATTTAATGGAGAAGAGTAAGTATGGAATAAGAAAACAAACAAACAAAACCACTCACTGGTAATAGTTACAGCCTTCCTGGACTTTATTTTCAGCCATCCATCTCTTTGTTAAATAGCTTCAGTGGAAGTTATGGGTTTGTTTTGTTTTGGTGTTGTGTTTAATAATATTCTGTTTCTATCGATTTCTCAATTGTCTTACTATAACTTTAAAGACAATATATTTTTGTCCTCTAGCTTCAGGGTAGGTGAAGCTTTTATTATGTAGTACAAGGAAACTGTTGAAGAATGGAAAAGATAAACATGGAAGGAAAGTACAGGAAAGAAAAATAATTTCTTTTAGATTTAATGAATAACTTTTACGAGTTATTTCTGGAAGCCTGACAGTTAGCATTAAAAAAAAGTATGCAGAAAATGAATCAACTTACATTTGGCATATTTTGAAGTAGCTTAGTCATCAGAATTTCTAAGAATGCTGATTGTATTAATGTCTTATTGCTACTGTTGTGGCAAGTCACATTTTCTAAGGAAATTATAAGGTGTTGTAAAACAAACATAGTGCATTGTTACAAAACTCCACTGCTGATTAATCCAAGTAAATCTAATACAGAGGTTTATTAGTGCAATGACCTGAACATCCAAAATACCTGTTGTTGTTTCAGTTCTGGGATTGATCCCGCTCAGCAGCGTGCAGCCAGTACACCGTGGCAGTGTGCGTGCAGTGCCATTGCCTGCGGTTTGCCAGTACTGTGGATTAGAACTCCTAAGAAAGTGCAAGCACCATTTGCTCTTTCACTTCATTGCTGAAAGGGACATAGAGTATCCAGGCATCAAGGAGTCACTTAACTGCAGTAGAAGCAGACCTGAGATTTCTGATAGAATCTCTTGATCGTTAAGAGTGGTGTCTCCCAGACTGTCTGTGTAAATGGACAGAATTGAGAATACATCTTGATTTATGATACCACTTGTGATACCTCAGTGATCAATCAAAAATCCAATTTCAGTATGTCTTTACAGCTGTTGTTTTATACATTTTGAAAAACCGTTTGTCGTTTATACAGCTTACCTCAGTGTGGCATACCGCAGAGAACGTGTGTCTCTGTAGTATCCTGCTGCTGACTACAGTAAAACAAACTTCGAACATCTGCCCTTGAACTATCACTGCAGTACGTTTCTTGATGAAGGACTGGAACTCAGAACGGTGATAGTTTTCTTGTGTGCATTACTTTAAACAGGAGGAAATAGAGCCGTTTCCTGAAGAACGAGAGAACTTTCTTCAGCAGTTATACAAGTTCATGGAAGACAGAGGTAGGCATTTTAACCTTTGGCCTGTAAAAGCTGAAGATAGATGTATTGCTAAGGAGTACTTTAAAGAATTGAGTCTGTAAAGTAGTAGAGCTTTACAGTTCAGTTTTGAAAACCATGAGACTGTATTCATCACTTCTGACTTCCCTGCTATTTAGAAGATAAGCCTACCACTTGACTCTTCTCCTAAAAGTCACTTCTTCCTGTTTTCAGAAATAAATGGATAGTACCTCATATATCCTTGTGTATTTTGTCCTGTGTACTTACAGTGTGTGTAATAAAGCTTCTAATATCCTCAATCACATTAATGTACATGCTCAGTTTAATAAATTTAAAATGTTTAAATAAAATTTAACCACCCCCCTACTTTTTAGGATCATGGAAAAAAGCACTTAGTTTGTGCTATTTTTCTTGTGTGAATCCTGATCACTTAAATGCATGAGCATTATCTGTAAGGTGGATTGAAATGTTTTTAAAAGCAAATACCATTTATATATTAAATCTTTACTAAGTGTTTATACACTGCAAGAAAAGTACAATGCTTGTGGAGGCAGGGATGTAGGTGTTTGTATTTAAATTAGTATTATAACTAGTTAAATGACTATTTTTTTAATTAAATGTGAAGATGAGTTGAGGAGCAGCTTACAAGAGGTGACAATGTGGCAGCTACTGCTAGTACAGTAGGATAGGAAGTTTCAGCTCTGTGAAGCATTGTGGGATTTGTTCCTGGAGATGATGTTTTTTAGTATTATTGTAGTGCAAGTACTGTGCTGGTATTTTTAGATGTAATTGTTTCAGCAGGTGAAATAAAAATACATAGAATAGAGGTAGCAAGAACAGTTGCATCATTTGTGCAAGTTCAGTAATACCTGGAAGAATGCATATGTAGGAGTTAAGTTACAGTGTTGAACTACAGGGAAAATGAGTTACTAAGACTCTTGAGTTTGTTTAGTTTCATGAAGAGAGTACCAGATGCATGAGGTGGTCAGAGGGAGGGGTTTACCAGACTGTATTTCATGGTGTAGTAGTGCATATGATGTAGATTTCATATTATTCTGAAAAAAATACTTCAAAACACTGTAATAACTATCTTTGTTCACAGGGACTCCTATTAACAAACGACCTGTATTAGGATATAGAAATTTGAATCTCTTCAAATTATTCAGACTTGTACACAAGCTTGGAGGATTTGATAATGTGAGTATTAGTGTGATGAGTATTCCAGAGCCATAAAATCTGAGGATGATGTTTATTGTTCCTAAGTAGTTATAAAGAAGAATTTAATGCAGGAGCTTTAGACATACGAAAATTGAATAACACAGCTACATAAGACACCCTGTAGCTCTGAAAAACATGCTTTAACAGGAACCAGAAACTAATTATATTCTAAATAAATTACGCATCTACGCAGTGGTTTTTAATTATTGCTGCATAAAATCAGCCAGCATGTGTGTTTTTGTGATATTTCAAGAAGTGCTTGTCTGATAAAATTGTTGCCTCAAAGTGAAGAGTCACTGCTCAATAAAATCTCAAAGACAAGTAATGTAGTTTCAGGTCTGATGTGAGGCTCTGAATTCCTGTCTGTTCTGGGCAGTACACAGGAGAATGTGCTGGCTGGGATTAGTGGTTTGGTCTTGGAGCAGCGATGGAAGCATACGGAATTCATAGCCAGACAGATTCTGTTGCTGTTTTGGGCTGCTTCCCGTAAATTTAGCCTGTCAGTTGAGAGGTACGTTTGTGCAGCGACACCTTTCTGTCGTACAAGGCAGGAGCTTGTACTTGGGTATTGCAGTGCATCTGCTGTACCTTCACAGATGGTTAGAAACGAGCATATCGCACTGTCGCAGCACTTAGACAACACAGGGCATATTAAGGACAGAAGGAGAGACTGGTAGCCACTGCATCTGGTGCAGTACTGCCAGGGTTGAGTATTGTTAATGCTTTGAATGAATTTTTTCTGTCCAATTTAATTAAAATTCTAGCACTGATAGTTAAGAATTACTTTAAATATAAACCAAAAATGATGTACTGATTTTTTCCGATGTTGATGTTTTCTTTCCTTTGTTTTATTACCACCTGGAGAGGAAAGCCTGCTGTGGCTTACTGAAATGCAGAAGTGCTATATTGCTTGAAGTAGTTGCATTAGACTACTAATACAGTTTGCATTACAGAGAAATACTGTGTGTGTGATAAATAGTAATTTTAAAGATCAGAGGAAATTACTTACAATTATTTTCCGATGTTGTAAACTTAGTCAGCTTAGTCTTTCTTGTGTGAGTTAATTAAAAAACCACGACTTCATTTGCTTTAACAGATTGAAAGTGGAGCAGTGTGGAAGCAAGTTTATCAAGATCTTGGAATCCCTGTACTGAATTCAGCTGCAGGATATAATGTTAAATGTGCATACAAAAAGTAAGTAATAAAGCTATGAAGTTTGTGCTAAAACAGCACTAGAATGAACTGAAGTCACCCTGTAGTACTGGTGATAAAGTCCAGAACTTTTTGGTTGTAATACAGATTTTTAGGCTTTAAACTTACTGTTCATGTTTAGCTCCTGCTAGGTAGCTTGTGCTTTCTTGAAACAACTTGCTTATCGCAAGCAATTTTTTTCTTTTAGATATCTCTATGGTTTTGAAGAGTATTGTACATCAGCTAACATTGAATTTCAAATGGCATTGCCAGAGAAAGTGACGAGCAAGCCTTGTAAAGACTGTGAAAAAGAAAAAGAATTGAAGATGCGTGAAGAACCAGAGCAGGATGTAAAAGAAATAAAAGTGGATAAGGAGGAGCGCAAGCAGGAGGAAGTAGCAATAGTACAACAAGAAGAAAAAAAGTTAGCTGAGAATGATAATGAAAGTAAAGAAAATGATAAGCCCTCTGTTCTGGTAAAATATTTTAATGTTCATGTTATATCCTGTTTATAAAGTCAGGTGATGTGTTGATAACCATGAATTCATGTCAAGATTGGAATCTTCCATAATGGATTTAAAACAAGACAAAAACGTGCTGCAAACCTAATTCAGAACAACACACTTGAGCCATATTTATCCCTAGATGCCTGTTTTAGGGGACCGTGATGTCAAAATGTCTGAGTTGTTAGGAAGCGGCTGCAACATTCCCCTTGTCTGGGGGCCTCCCAGGTCAAATGGAGACTAATTAGTTTGCAGCTTTATCCTGATCTGGCTAATGCATGCTCATAGCTAACTACAGTGCTGATACTTCTATTTTGCATTTAGCCTTGCTTTTAAGCCTGCATAAATGTTGCTTTTACTTCTCTGCTCCAGTGAAACCAGTGAAGCTCTGCAAAGACCTTGGCTGTATGATGTACACAGTAGTCTACGGTAGTTCAGTGGTCCAGACAGACAAACGTTTACGGCTTTTCAAAATCCAACGTTGACTCGGTGGTTTTGTTTTAGCAAAGGCAGTCCAGGGCAGTAAGCTGAAGTGCTACGTGGTGCAGCTTAGCAGTTTGTTCTGAAGGCAGTGTAGCTCCTCAAGTCAGTGTGCAATGCACCTGTAATGCTTCTGCGCGTAAGCGGCAGCCAGCCCTGGTCTGTCTGTCTGGCACTAACTCCGGGGTGAATACCAGGTGGGCCAGTACTGATGCCTCTGCATCCTAAGTGAAAACATGCCCTGTGAAGGGTTCATCTGGGGGGCTGCTTTGCAGTTCAGGTCCAAGAGCAGCACGCCTGTATCACTGTGACGAAACTAGCCAGGACAGGGGCTGCAACTGCAAAGTCTGTTGTGTTTAGCTGGAGACTGAGTGTGGGTTTTTTGCCTTTTCTTAAATCCTTCGTATTTCACCTTGTAAGTTAACTAAAGATTTTATTATCCTAGGGAAACAAAAAAAATTTGCCAGATTCTGTGTATACTCAGCCTGATCAAGAAAAGGACTTAAATGTAGTCAAAACTGAAGATGAAACCAAACTAGAAGATAAAGAGGAGGAGAAGATTAAAGAAATGGAAAATCCTACCGTAAATGCAGACACTGAAGAAAAAGAAAAATCAGGGTAAGTTACGCTGTTTATGATGACCTAAGGCATCTAATGTATGTTCATTAAATTTTACTCTTATAATTTGAACTTCAAATCAGACATCCCTGTCGTGAATTAGACTCGTAGCTTCCAGAGACCTATGTGTTCCTAAGTTTATCACGGTTAGGGCCAGTGAAGTTTGTGGATCTAATTAAAAAAAAAAAAAAAAAGAGGCAACAAGTTTTTACAGGGTCCAGGCCTAAATATGTATAAGCTGAGTGAGAAAAGAACACGTAATGCATAGGTGACTATTTGATATAAGACAAAAATATTGCAGCCATTGCCAGTAGTGTTTGTCTACTTCATTTTGGTACAAGCATATCACAAACTTGCAGTTTCTAGCTTCTGGTGTGTTATGGGTAACACAGGAGAAGACAGAAGTCCCTTGCATTGCTCAGTGACGGCTTTCCGTTGAGTAGGCATGGTGCTGGCAGGAGTCTGTTGTGCAGCTCTGCAGACAGGAGTTTTGGAAGTAGGAGACTGAAGTAATAGGGATGCTTGGGGCCACGTAATCAATGGATATGTGCGGGTGATCTCCATTTCCTTTGTGGAATAGGCAGGTTTTCCTGTTTCAGTAAGAAAACCCCAAAACCCTGAAAGTGTTTTTTGACAGCCACACGAAAACCCACCAAGTTTAAAAGAGAATTTAGTCCTCGCTAATCCATAGTGCGTAAACAATTTATATTCTTGCAATTAAGACCCTCATACAGTGTGATTTCAAGTGATAAGAACACAAAAATGGCTATTACAGGTCAGATCGAAGGTCTCTTTTAATGCAGTATCTTGTCCTCAAAAAAAACCACTAACAGATGCTTAAGGAAGAAGCTATTACAAGAGGGAAAGCAGATAATGACACCTATTTATGCTTTCACAGCAGTCTCTGTATCAGAGATGGGGTTTTTTTGTACTTAATACCAGCTGTTGCCTGACCGCTAATTCCCTTGTTCATTCCGGAAGTCTTTGCTATTTAGTAGATCAGCTGTCTTAATCTTCTGTCTAAATATCATTAACTCTTAATGCTTTTTCTGGCCCATTAAGAGTTGTGACAGAGTGGTGTAGTTCAGTATATTGATTTCTGATTCACTGGTAATAGTTCTTCTTCATTATATTAAGGGTTTGGATTTCCATATAACAGATTCTGGAAGGATACTTCTGTAAAATGCTTTTGTCTTCCTGAATATTTCTGGTGACATAACATTGGCAATTTCTGTAATTCAGAAATGCGGAATATAGAAAAGTCATGTTTACCTGAATTCAGTTAGAAGAGCCTTTTCTCTGTGGATGCAATTTCGTTTGTATCTTACGTGATTTTTTCCTTTTCAAAAGACCAGTGGCTGGAGTTTGTTACATTTGCCTTTGTTAAGGTGGACTAGATGAGTTGTACTCTAAAAGGTTTCCTACATTTTCAGAGTTATTAAAGACTGATTTTACAAGACAGCTTTCAAAATATATAACTAAATACATGTAAAACTTAGCACTGCTTAGAGAATAGCAGTTTTTAAAGTTCCCCAAATTGTGTATTTGTATGTGTGTGTGTTTGTGATGTACTTTGTGTTTATTTATACACTTGGAAAGTACAGTGGTTTAGTACTTGCCATGCTGCTGTAGTAAATGGTACATAAAATGATAAGCTGCATTTGCTTTTCAGTAATCTTTTATTGTTTGGGTTTTTTTACCCAGATTCATGTCCATTTGGGTTATTTATGACATTGAAAAATGTTAAGAGTTTTTGTAGTTTTTTATTTATGAAAACAACAAACTGTAGAAAATACTATTTCCTCTTCGTTTTCCCCAGTTCTTCTGACTGTAGTTGAGTGCTCTTCTCTCTGCTTCTCTTTACCCTGCAGTAAAATCTCTTCTGACTAGTACTTTGCTATGGTGATTCACAAAAGATTGTAACGAGTCATTTAGAATAGAAAGTGTAGCTCTAAAAATAGATATAGATGATGATGTGGTCATTGCTGGGGATACGTTTCAAGGAATAATTTAAACTTACAAAAATGAAACATTTGTAGCAGCTAATAGTCTGGAAGCATTTATAAGCAGTGGTACTGTAGTAATGCTGTTGGCGTGGTTGGTTTTCATTTCTTCCTTTAGAGATTGGTAGGAAGTACAAAATGCACTTGCGTCAGCTTTAAGGAGTTTTTAAAAATGTCACTGTCATCCTAAATGCTAAACAGTGTTCTTAACATTTACACCGTGAAGGCCTAGAGAGGTTTTGTGAGCCTGGTATGTGGGTGGGGAGGTTGTACTGGACGTTGTACTCCCCCTGTCCCCAGTGCATGGGTTAGAAGAGGCGAAGGTTATACGGGGGGGTGTGGAGATGCTGTGGTTTGAGTTCTTTGTGGAGCTGAAATACAAAATCAGAAATGCATTTTTGTAGGTGCAAAACTAATCACACACACAAAAACACCTAAAATGTAATCAAAATAGATCATTGTGGACTGAATTTTTGTCAGTGTAATTGAAATGTATTTCTGGAACCTTTTTTAAGCTATGACCTAACCAAATAGCCAAACATATGAAATCTAGTATTGTATGAGGCAAACTTGGTGAGGTTGTTCTTTGAATTTATGTCTGTAGGACTTAGCATCTTCATGTAGCTCATTTGTGTATAGACACAAGGAACCCAGGGGACAGGAAAACTTCTGGGTTTCATCTTGCTGAATTTCAGTTGGCTGGACTGGATCTAATTCCCAGCTTCTGGATGTCAAGAAGCACTACTGGGAGCCAGAGTTGATTATTTTCCACAGGTTTGGCTTCTCTGTGCAATCCCATGTGTCTCAACCCTCGGAGGTTGGTACATTTGAATCCTACGGTCCCTTCTGCACAGATTTCAACAATATGATGAAGAGGAAGAAAGGCTGAATGTGGTTCCCTGCCTTTCTCCCCCAGAGTGCCTGTTTCTTGCCTGCTTGTGTATCTGTGAACACTGAGAATAGAGATTCAAAGACAGCTTGCCCTTTAGCCTATATGTGCTTTTCTTGTTTTTTTCTGCAGCTACTGGAATATGCATGTGCTAGATACAGTTCTATGCAACTTCTACTCATAAAAACCATAACAAAAAAAAAAAGGGGCCGGTAATGTATTACTTCTTGTTGGTCTGTCCCAGAGAGATCTTTACAAAAATGGCTTTGTAAAGTCATCCTTTTCCCTAACCTACGAAAAAGTATTCATTCTGAGTCAATGAATAAACAAGAAAGTTCAAAATCCTCCTTACTTTGAAGTTTCTGTTAAATTCATGTGGTGGAAGCAGTGGTCTTCAAATGTAGCCCTGTGTAGTTGGTGCAGTTTTCCTCTGTAGCATCGAACATTAACTGCTGCAACAATTCAAAGACTTGAGGCAAAGCCAACAACCTGAGAACCAAGGGGCTTTTCTACACAATGAGCAACGTAGACAGTTGAACGCGTTCCCAAGAGGCTGAGGACAGGAGCCTAGTGGAATTTTTAAAAGGTGTGGAGTTTTAATGTAAGCTAATAAAATAAAAAGTAAGTCTTCAAAAACGTCATAGTAGATACGGTTTGTGAACTGAAGTGTAGGTTAATTGCTGGTTAACCAATATTAGTGAAAAAACTTTTTCGCAGATGATTGACTCATCTCCAAGGGGTTCTTGGTTTTGTTTCTTTGTTTTTAACACTTTGCTATAGAGCACCTGGAACAGGCTACTGGCAAGAACTTCATACGGAACTGAAAGATGAACTGCTCAGAATCCAGATAATAATGTTTGCTTTCCAACACAAATTTGCATCACTCGTCTATTGGTAATACTTGAATTTTTCATATGACCAGGCAAAATTATTTGAAGTAATCCCAGTTACAGTACAGAAGGATTGCAGGAGGCTCTGTTCTTGTGTTTTCCTCCTCCTGGCTGCGGTGCTGCCTTAACCCTCGCACCAGCAGGGGCTGGCACCTCTGGATCCTGCCCTGCCCTTTCTCACCAGGCTGTCATTTTCAGCACTCACAAATAGTTCTTACTTGGTCTTAAGAAACTACTTGTGTTTTTGTTTGTTTTTTTTTTCCTTCATGAAAACTGCCTGCTTTTTATTTCCTCAAAGGAATACATGAACAAATGCTCTTAAAGAATACTTCAGAAACCTCAACACTTCTGGTTGTCTCATGCTGCCTGTTTAGGTCTTCATGGTGTGATTTTCTGGGCATTGGTACTGTCACGTGATCTGACATTGACAGTGTCAGAAGGAGAAAACGCTAAACCTCTTTTGCTAACTGGCTGGAATGGAGCTAAACCGTTCCTTCACATGCAAGGGAAAAATCTTAATCTTAGAGCTCTTGTATACATTGTTAGATGCAGTAATAGCATTTCCCCTCCGATAAGCAGTCGGAGGGAGCTAGGAGTAACAAAAGCAGTACCTAGAACTGGGTGAAGATGGGCATTGTTTCATGTGAAGGGTTTTACTAGGATTTATTAGCCTTGTCGGGTAGGGTGACTACCTGCTGTGTCTGTGCTGCTGATGGCTTCCATTTGAACAAGAGTTAAATTTTCTGGAAACGTTTGATGGGGATTTTCTGAAAGCAATTTACAGCGGGATTATGTAATCGTCAGAAGCTCCGTTTCACATATGGGAGATAACAGATTGTTAGAGGCAATGTTTTTGTCAGTTCCTCATCTGGTAAAATGACATATCAAAGCTTTGTGGTGATGAATCTCAAATGGTAGCAAGAAGGTTGAAATGTTTTGGAGTGAAGGAGATTTGATACAGAAGCCATATCTTCTAGCTTCTGGATTGGTATTGAGAACTATGTGTTGAGATAGCTTTCTCCAGTCTGATTTAGGTTTATATGGAATTGATTAGCTTGGGAGAAGGGAGAGGAATGCATCGTGTTCATTGCACAGTTGGTGTGAACATCTGCTCTGAATCTTAGACTGTTGGTGTTATGGAAAATAAACATTTTGAAGAAGCGTACTTAGGTAGTTTCATTTATAGGAACGTATTTCTATGCTCTTATTTGTGATGTGCGTTCTATTTATGTATGCCAGCTGCCTTTATATTGGGAAGGAAGTTTTTGTATAGTCATGTTTTCAGAAACAGAGTCTAATCGGTTAATTTTTTTTATATAGAGTATGCACTGATGCATATACTTAAGGATTGCTTTTGATCCAGTGATGAGCTGCTAATGACACAATAATAAAGTGTAGAGTGGCATTGTAAATGTACCGGTCCTGTGCGTGCATCAGGTTGAATGGAAGGGAGGCGTCTTTGATGTGGAAAAAGTGGTTCTGTCATCACATTTTATGTAGCTTATGGTCACTACGGAGGTTATTAACCATGGTAGCTGTCACTGAGTTATGTGCGTGGATGAGCCCTTAGACACTCATCACATCCTAGGTGTTTTCAAGCTGAGTGTGAACTAGTGCCATAAAAATGAGAAGTGCTGTACTCCTCAGCCAGACTTCTGTACCATCCGTTATCCTTTCGAAGAATGTTTCAAAACACTTCAAAAACCCCTTGGCTGAATGATGAGAAGCAATAATGTGAGTTCCTTTCATTTGTCTTCTCGCTAGCAGCAGAGGAAAGCACTGGTTACAGAGCACGTGCTCGCGTGGTTGAAGCGTACTGTGCTGCTCTCAGGTGTGATTCAGATGAAGTTGGTGCCTTTCCCCTTCCCTCATGGCCATGGGCCCTGACTGGGCATTGATTCAGATATTCTGGGTGTGTAGGCAGAAGTCCTTAGAGCTTTTATTTTTAGGTTTTCTTTACAGCTTCAGAGGGAAGACAAATACTGGTGAATTTTGGTGTTTGTTTTTTTTTATTTTGTTTAATTAGAGATGAGATTCTGGCGTGGTGGCGTAAGGACAGGTCTTAATGCCCTCTCTGCCTTGAAACTTAAGCGCGTCGTAATAAACTGTGATTAAGAAGGTCAGAGTACGAATGAGACATCTTCCAGCTCTGTATTATGTGAAGGAGAGGTTAATAATACTCTAAGATGAGAAAAAGGGTAAGAGGGGGGGAAACGAAAATAGAAGCTAATTGCTAAACTTCAAGTGTCAATTACACTGGAGTTTATTTCTGCTAGTGGTTCAATTAACTGTAATGACTTAATTGAACCAATAATTGAAATAATCTTGCTTCCTCAAGTTTTAGAATAACCCCTGAAAAAAAATAATCTTGCATTTGCCGTCTCACCTGCTGTGTGTGCCAGCATGTTGTGCCTGGGGAAGCGTGTTGGAGTAGGGGGTCCCAGGAGGCAGATCCACTACTCCAGATCAGACCCTGTCTCACCGGTTTCACCCGGGCTTTGTGACAGCGCGGTGTTTAGTGCCTGAGATCGTGGGCTGAAAGACGTTTGCATGATACTGCAGTTCCTTTGGTGGTATAATCGCATGTGCTGTTTCATCTATTCATAACATCTGTGCGTTGATTTATTTACCCCTTATTATGGGCTCGTTGGTGTTAAAGCTTTATATTGACTGAGAATTACCTGCCGTATGTGTATTTTTGAACACTCGCAGTGTTTTTAGCCTTTTAACAATTTCGCAATGTCCTTTGGAACTAATAATAAGCAACATTTGTGTGATCTAAATGTTCTAATGATTTTACTTTATTAACAAATATTTTTGCATTTTAATTAATTAATTTCCTGCTTCTGAAAGTTTATGTTCCCATTCCATGGGCGATGGGGAGAGCGTATTCTTCAGTCTGCAGCTGTGATTGGAAATGCATTCAAGTCCTCCCGAGAAGCTTTCTGGTGGTGCTTTGGTTTCTAGAACACGGTGACACTTGTGTCAGTGTGCCTCTTGTACAGCATGCGGGCACATCTGCTGCCGCCTGGATTCATCAGCGCCTGCTCGCGCTCTTCAGGAAGCTGCAGCTTTGTGGCAAAGACTGCTTGGTACTCTTGTGAAGTGGACAATTATTGTCTGCTGCCAAGAGGCTTGTTGCTTTCGTTTCTTCTCCCCCTTGGGATTTTGACTAGACATCATTAACGGAAATCCGATGTTCTCATGCGTATGTACATGGACAGAGGAGGTTCTGGCTGTGCATGCCGGATGGCTACAATCACCGTATTCGCTTACAGCCCCATGTTTCACAGCATCATGGCTTCGCCTTCATCCGCACTGCCAGGTTTGAGCTTTTTATGGCCTTGTAAAACAACATCTTTTCTTCCTTGCAGCCATTGGAATATGGGAGTGTTTTGTTTTGTTCTTTTGTTCCAGGAGCTATACGAGTACACCATTTTTCTGATCCAAAATGATGAATGTTCTTTCCTTTTGTTTGATTTCCTAGAATCTCTAGCTCAAGATTGCTAACCAGGTCACTCCTTAGAACGCTTTTTAATTGCAGCCATGTCTGCTTCCATTTTGCTTTTGCTTCCTGACATTCTCTCCACATATGTACCATCTGCTCTTCACATCTACTTGACCATCCACGTTACTCAACTTCGCAATGAGGGTTTCGCACATCTCTTCCAGAGAAGTTCTGGTATTGTCGCAGAGTCTTTGTAGAATATCTGTTGGGACACCAAGAAAGCCATAGGGTGATAAGGTGAGAGAGACTCCAGACCTGTTCAACTTCCAAAGACTCACTGACTCTCTAATTGCCAGCATCTGGAAAATCCTGAATCTCCTTCAAAGGCACGCTTTTCGTTGCAGACAGCGTTCAAGGGGTGTTTCACTAGTTCTTGAGGAAGAAAAAAATCTGGCAAAACTTGGTTTGGAAAGTCTTTTGGAAAGTCTTTTAGTAATGGGAAATCACAAGCTCATCTTGTTCTCGGAGCGGTGGTGGCTCTGCTCCTGATGCCGAGTTCTTTTAGCTTTTGCATGATAGTAACTGTTAAGCTGAAATTAGCTAGGAGTTTTCATTTAGTCCAGCAGAGAGTATAATTTAAAAGCACTTGAATTACTGGTTAGTGCTTTTTGCTGTTAGCTGTGGAATTCTGTTCAGGACTTTTTCATCTGAGTCTTTGGGGACCTTTACTCATGATTTATCTGGGAAGTGAATTTTGCGATGTGATGTGTGGTAGAAATGAAGTGAGCTTTCAAAGCTCATTTATTTATATTGTGTTTCTAACTCTGGTGGTTTTAACTTCACCAGCAAGGTAGTCCACTGAAAGTATATAATAAATTAAAAATCTTGGCCTTCCAGAACAAAACTAACTGGTCCATGCCACGTATACCCGAGTAGATGTATTGTCTGTGATTTGATTTAGTTAGTACACCAGCAGAGGGAATTTTTAGCATTTGTCTCGTGGTATGTGCACATACATATATGTATGCATTTATATATTTGTGTGTGTATATATATGTGTGGCATTATTAATTTCTGAAGTAATTTAATTAAATCAGTGTGGTTACACTACAGTTGAATTGAGCTTACTGTTCTGAATTCTCTTTGGCCAGCTAATTAGATAGTAGTTCTGCAGTTTTGATTCTACTAAGAAGTATTTGAATAACTGAAATGCTATTTGATCCTTTCACAGAGAGAAAGTAGCTTGGCTTATCTGAGTATTTTCTACTGAAAATTTCATGGAAAGATTTAGGTTATTAATACAGAGTTTTGTGTTTGTGAGGTGAACTTAAATATTGGTGTGAATCAGACTAGGAGCAACACTGGTGTTTTCTTACCCCGTCTGTAATACATCCAAACATATCTGTTCCACATCTCGAGTTTTGAAATGTAGTGGTCTGTGGTTATTGTGAATTTAGTAAATGGCCCTAATCTGTTCTGTATTGCACAGAATGTGGGATTAGAATGATATGAGGGTCAATAACATTGTTTTCTAAAGCTATTTAAGATTAAAAGGTATTTTTCTCCCATTAACTTTTCTAATGTAGTCTTCCTCTTTAAGCTGGTTGGAGAAAATCTTCAGTACAGTGAGCAGCCCCTAGCTGCCACTGACTGAGACTAGCAAGATTTGTGGGTTCTTAGTGATTTTAAAAATTGGTCTAAAAATGTATTCAAAATTAGCTTACTTTTGCAAACAGTGAACACCTGCTTGGGTATTCATGTAATAATTAAATGCAAGTTTGACTTGTATTTGGAAGACTTTTAGCATAATTGGCAAGGAGTAACAAGGTCAGAAATTAGCACAGGTTGCTTGATTTGCTAAACAGTCTTCTGTAAGGTCTTTTTTTTGCCTAAAATCTGGTTTTGGTTGCAGTCGCTTCGAGGTGTTGAGATAGAGATTATTTGTCATAATAAAGCAAGGACCTTTTGGAGAGGCGAATTTCAAGAAGCTCTTGTAAAACCTGTAGGCTGAAAAATGGAGTTTAGGGAACTTTCTCTGTACTGAAGAGGATAAGTTGGAATTGAAAAAACAGTATTTAAACAAAGGGAGTGCATGAAAGAATCATATAAAGATGAGTTTGAACAACTTCTGCCCATACAGATTTTGATGGATTTTTTTTTTTTTTCTTTTAGTCAAGTCATTTTTGCACTTACAGTCACTGGATTTTGTGTGTATTGCTGTATCCTATTTTGCTGATATTACTCGGCTGTGGTGCAGTTTCACGTATATGGAGCCTGCTGTTTCCCAATCTCTAATGCATCCACAATATTTATCAATATATGTGGTTTGGAACTGAAAAGCTTATGAAGTATCTCATATTAACTCTACAATTTTTTAAACCTTTCAAGAGATGACACGAATAAGGAAGAAGATGAAGATGAAGAAGAAGCAGAGGAGGAGGAAGAGGAGGAGGAGGAGGAGGAGGAAGACAACAATAACAATGAGGAAGAAGAATTTGAATGCTATCCACCAGGCATGAAAGTCCAAGTGCGGTATGGAAGAGGGAAAAATCAAAAAATGTATGAAGCTAGTATTAAAGATTCTGACATCGAAGGTGGAGAAGTCCTTTACTTGGTGCACTACTGTGGATGGAACGTGAGGTAACTTGAGTTTTAGTTAGTGATTACTTCTTGAATTACTTCCAAAATACACTTGTGTATTTTAAAAACTAAATGAATAGACATCTGGAGTCCTAAACTTTCGGTATTGGTGTTCTGTGAAGGTCATTGTACTGTATGAAACTATTAGACTTTTAACAGTATATGAATGCAGTACTTAAGTTACTTAGAAAATCATCTTAAAGTGACTTGTTCAAAGAAGGCTTCCTTCATTCCCCATCTTATTTTTAGATCTCTCCATATAACAAGTGACAGCTCACTCACAAATTCCTCCTCTGGCTCTCTTAAGCCAATTTTATCTCATACAGTATTTGAATAGTGCACTTAGCTGCGTCTGTACACACACTCTTCTCAGCAAAGCAGAGAGTGCACTAGCAGTCTGGTATTTAGCAAGAGAAGTGCAAGATCCTTAGTGGCAAATTAGCGTGCAGCAAATAATTGCATTTCATTGAGAGCCGATGTGCACCCCTCCCCACCCCTCCTTCCCCCGTGGCTGCCTGCCTCAAGCTTCCAAACAAAACTCTTCTTAGCCTAGTGGCTTCTTCTGCTTTTCTTAATATATGCAGGAGTGTATGCTTTTTGTTGTCTTTAATATGGCATTAGTAGAAATAAGTTGAAGCATTAATGTCTTTTTGCCATTTTGGACCACTTTTTTGCCATGTAAAACTTGACGCAACTTTGAAAAGAGCAGAGAAAACTAAAGCTTCTGAGTGGCTTTTAAGCCGATTACCAAGTCTCCTGCTTTTTTCCTTAGTTTCAATGTATCTGCTCATTGTCCTCAGCTGTCATCTTGTAAACTTTGTTGCTGTGTTTATAGATCTTTAAAAAAAACCAAGTCTGAGGCAGTTCTGCTGTACTTTATTTATTTTTCCTCTTCTGGAAAATCTGAGGCTGTTATGACCTTCTTCTGTCATGTGGACTTGGATTGCCATCCTACCTCTGACAGAGGGCAGGACAAATCTCATTTACTCAGTGCTAGCAAGATCTGCTAGCAAAGGTCACAATTACAAAAGCGTGATACTTCTCTCCCTCCGTGAATACACGTCTTTGCATCTAGCCACCTAAGCCACTGCTGAGGAGGAACATCTCAATACTGCTG